>Ga0214919_10010563_pt1 | contig 11671 bp, 7 predicted proteins | sample LL1503_MetaG_FD_177994 | JGI IMG/M metagenome (GOLD analysis project Ga0214919, IMG submission 177994) | Freshwater microbial communities from Lake Lanier, Atlanta, Georgia, United States - LL-1503 | ecosystem: Environmental > Aquatic > Freshwater > Lake | place: USA: Georgia | collected 2015-03-15
GCCAGCCTCAACGCGTTTGACCGCATCCATGATCTGGCTGTCGCTGAATTTTGATCTCTTCATATAGAACCTCTTCCATTGGAAAAAATTCTACTTCTCACGCCTTTGGTTCTAAGGGACGATTACCATTGCGCTTCGAAACTTGATACAACTCATTTAATTTTTAATTTACATTTTAAATTCGTGATACTTTTGTATACAATTTTTCGATTTCATTTGTATAAATATCTATATTAAATAAATCATTTTTTTTAATATTTTCAATAAATTTTGCTTTCATTGATTTATATATTTTTGAATTAGTTGCAAAAATAATTGCCTTTCTTTTATATTCATCGATATCATTACATATAAGTTCGTTCATTTGAATATGATAAAGTAAACTACCTGCAACTCTACTTGCAAAACTTTGACCTGAAATTGTCAGAATAGGTAGCCCAGCAAAAGCAGAATCACTAGCTGTAGTATGTGCATTGTACGGATAAGTATCTAAAAATAGGTCTGCTATTAAATGACGTGACATATGATCCATATTACTCATTCTTTTACTAAAAATAATTCTATTATTATCGTCTAAGCCTTTCTCAGCAGCATAGGTAATTAGATTATATTTAACATTATCATTATCTTCAAGTAAAAGCAAATAGGTATTTTCGGTACATATAAGTATATCTATCCAGGCATCAAATATTTGTGGTGAAATTTTGTAGTTATTATTAAAACAACAAAATACAAAACTATTACTTGATATATTAAAATCATTTTTATTAAATTTTTTTTCAATATTTTTTCTTTTTCTATCGTTAGGCTGATAAAAACATGGTAAAACCATTACTTTTTCATTGTAAAATTTATTAAATTGTTCTTGTATGATATAACTGTCTGCGATAATATAATCCATATTTGAAGATGCCACTGAACCAGGATAGCCTAGATAATTAATTTGAATTGGGGCGCAACGATTACTAAATAAATTATGTCTATTATTGTATGTAAATCCTTTTAAATCTACTGCAATATCGATTTCTAGTTTTTTACATAAAATGGAAACATCTAAATCACTCATATCTAATATATTAATGAAACTTTTAGCGTTCAACTTAAGACGTTCAGTCATATCATCATTTATATGATTATGTGAGAATAAATAAATATCAAATTTATTTTTGTTGTGTCTTTCTATCATACTAACTATTAAATGAGAAGTAGCATGGTTATAAAAATCAGAGGAGAAATATCCTATTCTAATTTTATTATTATTCTTTTCATTTTCAATAGTTTTTAGTTTAGTATTTTTAGTATCAGAATTGTAAAAATTATTTTCAACGAATATTTGACTTACTTTTAAATGTATTTCAGGATCATCAATTAAAGACAGAATTTCAAAGGGATTTATAACTTTTTCACCCTTATTAATAAGTAATTTTAAATTTTCAATATCATGATAATGTGTATCCCATTTACACATGAAAGAATTGTTATATATAATTTTACCCAATAGATAGGGGATATTTTTCTTTATTTTAAAGGCATTTAAATAAAGTAGATCTGATTCTTCATATTTTTTTTGATCAATTAAAAGATTACCTAAAATTACCATACATTCTGCATAATCTGGTTTTATTTTTAAAGCACTATTGAGGCAGGTCTTAGCTTCATCTACATTTCCAATAAGTTTTAATACTATTCCTTTATTTAAATAGGATTCAACATAACTACCATTAATATCAATAGCGTGCTCGTAAGATAATATTGCTTCTTTATATCGGTTTAGGTTTCTTAATAAATTACCTTTGTTATTATAAGCTTGGTAGAACTTATCATTAATAGAAATCGCCATGTCAATTGTAGCAAGAGCCAATTCAAAATTACCTTGAATTTTAAGTATATTTGACATCTCGAAGTAAACATGACTATTTCTAGGATTAATTGATATTAATTTATTTAATATTATTTTTGCACAATCAAGTTCGTTTAATTCAATATAAATTTGTGCTAAATTAAATTTAGCATTACAAGAATTATTTAAAGAATAAGCCTTGTTGTAATCTTCAATTGCTTTTTTAAATTCAAATATTTGTTTATAAGCATTACCTCGATTTAAATAAAATTCATAATTAAAAGGATTTATCTTAATTGCTTCATTAAGATCTAAAATTTCAAAATCGATATTGTCTAAATGCGAATGTGAAATACTTCTATTAAAAAATAATGAATCTATATTAGGAAATAATTCAATACTCTGCGATAAAACTAATACTGATTTTGAATAATTTTCTGTAATTCCATAACATACTGCTAATATTTGATTTACTTCTAATATACTTGTATTTAATGAATATATATTTTCTAATATATTTATACATTCGTAAATTTTACCTTGACTAAATAAAACACGAACTTTATCTAAGTCTAGTTTTAAATCGCTCATAAATTATGCTTATCATAAATATGATGAATTAGATTTTCATATGTATACATAAATCTGACTGAGTCATTTAATAAACTATTATGTATATTTTTAACAAATCTCTCTTTTACTTCAAAATATTTATTATTAGCAATTTCTATCGCTGTATTAACGTACTCTTCATGATTTTTAGTTATTAATTCCTTCATATTTAATGCATTTAAAATGCTAGCCCCTGCTCTTGATGAAGGAGTATTACCTTTTAAAGTTAACACAGGCAAATTTGCTTTAACTGAGTCTAATATTGTTGCGCCACCATTATATGGAAAAGTATCTAAAAATAAATTGCACATACTCATTCTTTGAATATTGTCTTCTCTACTTAATTTATCTGCAAAGATTATTCTTTCTTTTTCTATACCCAATTCTACAGAATTCTTAATTAGATTTTTTCTCGCTGTTAGATCATCTACAAATATTAATAATACGCTATTTTTTGTATTTTTTAAAATATCAAGCCAGTTTTTGAAAATACTTGGGTTTAATTTATGGCAACCATTAAATGAACAGAATATAAAAGTATCATTTTTAATATTTAATATCTTACGATCATAAATTAATGAAGATGGATGAAATGAAGAATCTAATCCTAAATAATAAGAATCTAAATAAAGTAATTTTTCATTATAAAATTTTTCGTCACACTGTTCTGATAAAACATGATCTGTAAATATATAATCGTAACAGTTAGAACCCATCGTAGATAAATATCCGATATAACTAATTTGTATTTGAGCAATTCTATTATAAAAAATTTCATGACAATAATTTCCTTTAGTATGACCGGATAAATCAATAGCAATATCAATGTTTAACGATCTGCATAATTTAATAGAGTCACTTATACTTATATTTTCAATACTAAAATAATCGTCAAAAAGTATTTCTAAATTATTTTTGTTGATATATTTGTTATTATTTTTTAGTGAAATTGCGATAATTTCAAACCTAGATTTATCATGTTTTTTAAAAATTTCTTGCGTATAATAAGTCACAGGGTGATTACCAAAGTCAACTGATAAATATGCTATTTTAATTTTTGTATTTTTCTTTTTATTAATTTTTTTTATATATCTATCTACTTTTATAAATTTATTTTCTATTTCCTTAGAATATAGATTCGTAATTTTATGCATTAACTTATTATCATTTAATATCATTTGCAATTCAAATGGTCTAGATATGCACTTATCTTCATTCAAATTAGTTAATATTGAGGCTGTAATATTTTCGAAATTATCCCAATTGCAATTTTTTAATTTATTAAAAGTGTATGTTCCATATAAATAATTCTTGTCTGAATGAATTTTTAATGCCTTTTCATAATTGTAAAAAGAGCTATCGTAATCCCCCTTTTCTAAATAAGCATTTCCAAGATTAACTAATGCATCATAATAATTACTATTTATATTCAGTGCATTTTGGAAATCCTTTAATGCACCATCTAAATTATTTATAATATGTTTTAAAGTTCCTCTATTTGAATATGCAATTTCTAAATTAGGATTACTATTATTAATAGCTTTATTATAAGATTCCATTGCGGCATCGTATTGTTTTAAATCTTGCAATAAAACTCCTTTATTAGAGTGAGCTTCGTAATAGTTATTATTTATATTTATTGCATTATTATAGTTTGCAAGTGACTCGTTGATATCTCCTAATTCTTGATATATTAGACCTAAATTATAATAATACTTTGCTTTTGTAATATTTTCATTACACTCAATTGCTTTTTTTATTAAATCAATTGATTTTAAATTTTCCCCATTTCGATAAAAGAATTCACCAAATGCATTATAAATTTCAGATTTTTTTTCGCATTTAACTAGTCCTTTTTCATAAATATTCCTAGCTTCATCTTGTTTTTTTGTTTCTTCATATAATAAAGCTAATTGTATATAAGATTCAAAATGAGCACCATCAAGCGTTAATATTTTATTAAAACAATAAATAGCTTCATCAAATCTTTTAAGTTTTAAAAGTAAACAACCTTTATTAAAATATGCAGGTATAAAGTTACTGTTTACTTTAACCGCAAAATCAAAGTTTAACAATGATTCATCATATTTAGCTAATTGCTTATATGATATTGCGATATTTAAAAAAGCAATTTCTAAATTTTCTTTTTCATTTTCAATATGTAATTTAAAAAATTCAATTGCTTTATTATTATTAGATAATTCTTGATATGACACGCCTATATTAAGAAATATTCCACTGTTATTACATTTATTTTCAAAAGCTTTTTTATAAAATTCAATAGCTTTTTGGAAGCTCCTGGAATTGTGCAGCAAATAACCATATTTGAAATATAAATTACCGTTTTGCGGAAATATCGACATTATTTGATTCATTAATTGAATAGATTTTTCAATCTGATTTTCTTTTAAGTAAATTAATATTAATAAATCTATACATATTGCATTATTTGGATTTGAAATAAGTAATGATTCGCATATTTCTTTTGGTTTATCAAGTTCATTATTGTTAAATAGTGAAATTGCATAATTTAAAATTAAATCTTCATTAGCATTATTTTGATTATCGACATTATTTTTTAGATTTTTTTTACGCATTTTAAATATTAATTTTGATAAGTTACTTGCAATGTATTAAAATATTTACATATTTACATATTTACATATTTACATATTTACATATTTACATATTTACATATTTAAATGATCTATATTACAAACTATTATTGATAAACAACCAATACTGATATTTTATTTTCAACCATATTTCTTCTCTTTCTATTTAATAGAAAATCATTTTTTTTCATATTCGTATATTAAATTTTCATTATTTTCTAATACTAATTGAAACCCGCATTTAATAAATAAGTTTAATGAGTTTTTATTGTTTTTGTTAATTACAGCTGTAATTGTTTTGTAATAATTTTTGAAATAATCTATTACAAGTTTTGCTATTCCCTTGCCTCTATAATTTGGAGTTAATACTATTGTAATAAAATATTTTTTGTCATTTTCTTTAAGCAATAAATATCCTATATCTTTTTTAATAGTTAATATAAATATACTGTATTCGTTCTTTTTAAGATAAAATTTATATTGATCTATTAAACTTAAATATTTACTATGATTTGTTAAGTATTCAAATCCTGTATTTCTAATTTTTCTCAAAATATTAAAATCATTAATACTTTTAGCCCTTCTGAAAGTAACTATATCCAATTTTTATTACCATCCTTCTTTGATAACATCACAAATATAGTCTACATTTTTAATATTCATTTTTATATGTAACGGAAGAATCAAATAATCGTCTTCAATTTTATCCATGTTAGGGTATTCTGATTGATTTTTAAATATAGAATATCGATCATTTCTATAATGTGTTTGTCCCGATTCAATTCCTTTACTTCTTAATTTCTTTTGTAACTCTAGTCTATTTTTAACAATAATCGTAAATAACCAACAAGCGTGTTCTTTTCTTATGTCTGAGTCATTTACAATTAGAACATCACTATTATTTTTTAAATTTTTTAAATATCTTTGGTAAAGTTTTTTTCTATATTTTAAAGTTACACTAAATTCTTCTAATCCAGCAAGACCCATTGAAGCAGCAATATCCGTCATTTGATATTTATATCCTATTTCGGTTATATCATTTTCCCATATTCCCTTTTGTTTATCCTCTCGATCTATTCCAAACCATCTTAATCGTCTTGATTTTTTTTCTAAACCTTTATTTTTAACAACTAACATACCACCATCACCTGTCGTTAAATGCTTGATTGCCTGGAAGGAAAACATCGTAAAGTCTGAAATTTCTCCAATATATTCACCATTATATTTTGCTCCGAGAGCATGCGCAGCATCTTCGAAAACAGGAATTGAATATTGTTTAGCTAACAAATTAATTTCATCCATATCACAAGGCAAACCACCATAGTGTACGACTACTATTAATTTAGTTTTTTCAGTAATTTTTGCTTTCAAGTCTTCAACTGATATGTTTAATGTTTTTGGATTTATATCTGCAAAAACTAATTTGGCTCCAATGTATAGGAGTGGTATATTGGTTGCTGTACAAGTGAATAACGGGACTATTACTTCATCGTCTTTATTTAAATTTGCTAATAAATAGCCTAAATGAAGCGCATCAGTACCAGATCCGACCGCTATGCAATCACCGCTAATGTTAAATTGTTTTTTAAAGTCAATTTCAAATTTTTCTACTTTCGGCCCGTGACCAATCCATCTAGATCGAAGAGTTTCATTTACATATCGAATTGCATTTTTCGGTATATGGGGGTGAAATAATACTATTCCTTCATTTTCATGCATTAAAGGCATATCATTAGGATTTTTTTTCATGTAACTACATTCCATTTATTATTAAATTTTTACATTCTATATTATTTTGATATAAATCATAAATTTTAATATATGCAAGTTCAATATTTTTTGTATATTTAGAAGTATTGAATAAATCTAACCTTATACTATTTTCTTTGATTTTTATTTTTAATTCTTTAATTTTTTGATTATCATTTCCTAATTTTATTGCAATTTCTTCATATTCTTTTAAATTCTTAGCAATTAGTTCATTCATATCTATTGCATTTAATAAACCTGCCGCCACTCTTCCCGCAAAACTTTTTCCAATACAAGTTAATACAGGCAAGCCTACCCATAAAGAATCACTCGCAGTAGTGTGGGCGTTGTATGGGGTACTATCTAAAAATAGATCAGCCAACTCTAATCTTGAATAATGATCTTCAATTTTTTTTGTTTTTTCAGCAAAAATAATTCTTTTCGCATCAATTCCTTTTTTTTGTGCTTCTTTTATTATGTTAATTCGCATAAATTGGTTATCGCCATTTAACCAAAGAACACTGTTTTCTGTTTCACTTAAAATTCTCATCCAAGAATTAAAAATTAATGGATTAATTTTATATGAGGCGTTAAATGAACAATATACAAATGTATTTTTTGGTAATTTAAAATCTTTTCTATTGAATTTATTTAATATTGGTTTAATTGAAGTGTCTCTTGGAAGTATTGAGTTTGGTAAATAAATAATTTTTTCTTTATATTTATTTTGACTTTGTTCAGGTATAACTATATTGTCGGCTATTATGTAATCAATATATGAAGCATTCATTGTTCCTGGGAATGCTAAATAATTTATTTGTATCGGAGCAGCCCGATATGAAAATATTCCCGTTCGTGCTTCTGAAGTTAATCCAGTCATGTCTACAGCTATATCTATATCCATTTTTCTTGATATTTCTGCTACCTCTCTATCGCTTTGATCCGCTACATAGATAAATTTATCAAAGGCATTTGCTATTCTTTTTTGCATTAGATCGCTCTTATTTGATGTAAAACTAAATCCAACTATATTAAATTTTTCTTTGTTATGGTTTTCTAAAAACTCAATAGAGAGAATAGAAACTGGATGTGTTTTAAAGTCTCCTGAGTAATAACCTATAGTGATTTTATCTTTTTTCTTTTTTTCACCAAACTCCCCGAGCGACTCATTTAATGGATATTTATCTTCTAAATATAGTTTCGATGCAAGATTATGAACTTCCTCATCATCAGTCATTGAAAGAAGAGGGAAGACTAAAGTTGCTTTTTTACCTTGTTTTATCGCTTTTATAATTTCTTTTTCTTCTTCTTCAATTCCCTCCCATAGACACATTTGCATTTTTAAATGTACTATTATTCCTTGTATATATTCATAATTTTTATTTAATTCATATGTTTTTTTAAAATTTTTTAAAGCCTCATCAAGTTTTTTATTATCTAGATCTAAAAAACCCATATTAAAGTAAACTTCACAGAAATTTTTATCAATTTCTATTGCTTTTCTATAAAAATGTAACGAAGTTTTATAATCATTCGTTTTCGCATAAATCAAACCTATATTGTTGTATATTTCTTTTATATTTGGATTAATTTCTTGCGCTCTTCGATAGTTTTTTAAAGCATCATCAAATTTATTTAACTCTACTAAAACGTCTGCTTTGTTTGAGTAAGCTTCAGCGTAATTATTATCAAGATTTATTGCCTTATCATAATAATTTATTGCTTCGATTTGGTTTTTTGATTTTTTATAAATGTTTGCAATATTAAAATATATCTCAGGTATTTCTAAACCTAAATCAACTGCCTTTTTGTAGTCATCTAGTCCTTCAAGTTCTTGTCCTAAGTCATGTTTTATTACTCCTCTGTTGTAATATGATAAAGAGTATTTTTCATCTTTCTTAATTGCCTCATTAAAGTAATTTAATGCTTCTTCTTTTTTACCTTGTAATCTTAAAATATTCCCGCAATTATTATATGCATTTATAAATAGAGGCTCTACTTTAATTGCCTCTAAGTAGTAACTAATCGCCTCTTCGAGTAAACCCAATTCTTTATATACATTACCACAATTATTTAAGGTATACGGATTTAATGAGTCTAATTCAATTGATTTTTTGTAATAGAACATAGCTTCTTTAAATTCATTAGATTCTTGAAGCACTAATCCTAAATTATAAAATAATTCCGCATTTGGAAATTCTAGATCTAAAGCCTTTTTAAAATACTTAGTGGCTTCCTCATAGTTTCTTTCTTGCCCTAGCAATACCCCCAGCAAATAATTAGCCCTGTAATTTTCTGGATTTTCATCTACTAATTGCTTATATATTTTTTTTGCATCTATAAGGTTCCCTTCCTTGTGGAAGCTTATACCTTCCTCTATTTTCTCTTTTGGGGTGTCAAACTCTAGCAATCTTCTCTTCCTTTTTTACAAGTAAAAATACCCCGCTACATTTCTGTAACGGGGTAATTTTTCTTATTTTAAAACTATTTACAGTTTAAATTAAGATCAGAAGTTCATGTTGATACCAAGCATAGAACGGATACGCTTTGTATCAGCTGCAACGGTACCTTGAGTCTGCGTATATGCAGAAACATCACCTGACTTAAGTTGCAATACGTTTGTATCGTCTTGGAACGACTCATAACGTGCAACTAAGGAAGTGTTTTTGCTCAAAGCATAGTTGTAACCAAGTCCAACGAATTTGCCTGTGTAGGCATTTTTAGATGATGCTGTAGCACCTTCTTTTACATAACCAAGGGTTGTGAACACTTTGTGCACGCCTGATTCGTATTGCAAGTTATATGTTGTAGCTTTGCGGCTAGAAACATCACCAACAGTACTTCCAGAACCTAAGGCTCCTAAAGTAGTGTTTTGCATAGCTGCACTAACCAAGAATCCTGATGGCAAAGCATAGCTTGCTGCAAATGAAGTTTGCTTAGCATCTTGGCTTTGGTCAACTGCAGTGGCCAATGTTCCGTTAGTTACGTAACATGGGTTATTTCCAGCAGCAGTAGTTGTAGCCATATTGGCAGTAGCTGTAGTGGTGGGTGCTGCGCAGAAATTTGATACGCTAGTTTGCGCATAAACGCCAGCTGCAGTCAAAGGACCGTTTGCATACTTCAGACCAAGTTCCTTAGCACCGATTTGGTTGTTCAAACCAACACCAAGTGATGTAGTTGTTGACGCTACACCTGTTTTTGTGGAAATCGTGCCAGTTCCGTTATCTTGTTTTGCTGCATAAATAAAAGATGCTTGAACTCCACCAATGGTTGGTGACAAATAACGGAAACTGTTAGCCCAACGCACAGATGCCATTGAAGGATCAGCACCCAATGTCATGCCATAGCCACCAGCAAATGATGTGCCTTGTGTTGGAAGTGTAGTTGCAACAATGTAGTTCAAGCCAGCGTTGTTCAAAGCACCGAAGGCGAAGTCACCGATTGGGCTACGCATACCAACGGCTAATTCACCATTACCCCAAGTACCTGCGATACCTGAAGTTGTTTTGATAACGCCAGTGTTTGCTGTTGTCACCATCAGTGATCCAACGCCAGGAGCTGTAGTATTTGGTGCTGAGTAACCAGGAATAATGCCTTGGTTGGTAGCGTTGTTCATAATGCTCATGTCGTTTTCGACGCGAGCGTAAGCAGCCATTCCGCCGCCCAGGTCTTCCAACACGCGAATGTTGATTTGTGATGTGCCAGCACCGTTTTGGTCAAAGCCACTGACTTTTACGCCTTTGTAGCTGTTAGCCTGGTAGCCACCGTTGAAGTTACCCTGGATTTCAACGCCAGGTTTACCGTCTGTGGTTTGTGCGAATGCAGCGACGGCTGTCAAGGCAGCCATTGCAACTAGGGTTTTTTTCATTTGAAGTTTCTCCAAGGTTGAATAAGGTCTCCGCTTTCGCGGGACAACCTCCATTTCGGGAAGTTGTAGTTATTGGACCAGAGAGGGAGTGGCAAAACCACTTTTGGAGAGAAAAATAGGGAGGTTGCGTTGCGTATGTGCAACAGGCGTGAAGTTTTAAGTAATAATTTATAGTTATGTGTGAAATTTGGCCTGGGCATTAGACAATCTATTCCTATGGACAGCCCCCTCACGACAGTCGACCGTGCATTGCGCACATTGTTTTCCCGCCACCACGCCAGCCGCGCCAGCCCCGCCAACGGCATGGCAGACACTTCACTGTCAGAAGCAGAAAAACGCGAAGCATCAGCCTTGATGCGCGTCAACCACGTAGGCGAAGTTTGCGCGCAGGCGCTTTACACCGCTCAGGCGTTAGCCACCAAGAACGAGGCGTTGCGAACACATTTGCAGACCGCCTGCGAAGAAGAAACCGACCACCTCGCATGGACAGAAGAGCGCTTGAAGGAACTCGGTGGTCGTACCAGCCTGCTCAACACCCTTTGGTATGCGGGCGCGTTTGGCATTGGCTTTGTAGCCGCCAAATTAGGCGGCGACCCGATGAGCTTAGGCTTTGTGGTGGAAACCGAAAAACAGGTGGAAGCGCATTTGCAAAGCCATATGCAACGCTTGCCTGAAAACGACCTAGCGTCACGTGCAATAGTTGCGCAAATGAAGGCGGATGAAATGCGGCATGCCCAAGAGGCGCAGGCTGCGGGGGCGGTGGAGTTGCCAGCACCTTTTAAAGGCTTGATGCGGGTTGCGGCTGGGGTGATGACTGCTGTGGCGCATCGTATTTAGCCTTGCGCAAGTGAGTCATTTTAAATAAAATGCGTTATACGCACAACGCATAATGAGGCTTATATGCACAAACGAATGACTATCACGCTTGACGAGGCCGTTTACGACGGCCTTTATCGGACCATTGGCAAGCGGCAAATGAGTCAGTTC
>Ga0214919_10010565_pt1 | contig 11670 bp, 9 predicted proteins | sample LL1503_MetaG_FD_177994 | JGI IMG/M metagenome (GOLD analysis project Ga0214919, IMG submission 177994) | Freshwater microbial communities from Lake Lanier, Atlanta, Georgia, United States - LL-1503 | ecosystem: Environmental > Aquatic > Freshwater > Lake | place: USA: Georgia | collected 2015-03-15
TTATATTATTCAAGTAATTATGCATTCTGATAGAAAAAATGCAGCTTTTGAACCTATTAATAAGAGATGGATCGTGGAAAGAACTTTTGCTTGGTTTGAAAATGACAGAAGACTGTGTAGAAACTATGAGCTATTGATCGATTCTGCAGAATATATGACCAAACTATCCGCTATAAAATTATTGTTGAATAAAATTTAAACAGGCTCTTAGACTCAAAACAAAAAAATGATCTATTTTTATCCAAAATATACCATAACATGATTGCCGAATTAAAAAAACAAATAGAAGAGGCCTGGGAAGATCAGAATCTGATTCACTATAAAGAATATCAAAGTGCTATTGAGCAGGTGATTTTACTTTTAGATAAGGGTGAGTTGCGTGTTGCAGAACCCATTGGTAGCCGATGGCATGTGAATGATTGGCTTAAAAAAGCAGTTGTTTTGTACTTTCCTATTCGCGAAATGAAAGAGATTGAGGTTGGGCCTTTTGTGTTTCACGATAAAATGAAACTAAAAACTAATTATAAAGAGTTGGGGGTTCGAGTTGTTCCGCACGGAATTTCACGTTATGGTGCTTTTTTGGGTAAAGGTGTCATCATGATGCCATCGTATGTAAACATTGGAGCCTATGTGGATGAAGGCACGATGGTTGACACTTGGGCTACGGTGGGCTCATGTGCACAGATTGGTAAAAATGTACACCTGAGTGGAGGAGTGGGGATAGGCGGTGTTTTAGAACCTGTGCAAGCAGCTCCCGTGATTATTGAGGATAACTGTTTTATTGGATCGAGAGCAATTGTAGTAGAGGGGGTTCGCGTGGAGAAAGAAGCTGTTTTAGGTGCGAATGTGGTACTAACAGCATCTACAAAAATTATCGATGTAACGGGTGATAATCCTGTCGAATACAAGGGTATTGTGCCAACTCGGTCGGTCGTTATTCCGGGCTCCTATCCCAAAAAATTTCCAGCAGGCGAATTTCAAGTCCCTTGTGCACTCATTATTGGTAAAAGAAAAGAGTCGACAGATAAAAAGACGTCCCTCAATCAGGCATTAAGAGAGAATAACGTAGCTGTATAGGTCATGCGGATAGGTTTCGATGGTAAAAGGGTAGTCCAAAATTTTACAGGTTTAGGAAATTACAGTCGCTATGTGCTGGGTTTATTAGCCTGTGTTAATCCTGAAAATGAATATTGGGTATACTGTCCTAAAAAAGCTTCCGATAATATAGCGTCAGAACTGGAAAAACAGTTGTCGATAGCATTTCGGTATCCTGCGAAAAAAACAATTCGCAGTTTATGGCGCAGCTTTGGTATGATATCCGATCTGAAGAAAGATCAAATTGATATTTTTCATGGTTTAAGTAATGAAATACCTTTTGGAATTACGAAACACGGTATTCCTACTGTAGTTACCATTCATGATTTAATTTTTTTGCGCTATCCCGAATATTTTCCATTCATTGATCGAAACATATATGCGTTCAAATTTCGATATGCATGTACGCATGCGAATAAAATTATTGCTGTAAGTGAACAAACCAAACGAGATATTATTCATTTTTTTAATATCCCAGCAGCACGTATCGAAGTTATTTATCAGGATTGTGATCCCGTGTTTCGACAAAAGGCTACGGAGCAACAAAAAGAAAAGGTTAGCGTGAAATATAATCTCCCTAAGAAGTTTTTGTTAAATGTAGGTACTATCGAATCGCGAAAGAATGTGTTATTAATTTGCCAGGCATTAAAAAATGTAGACTCAAGTGTGCATTTAGTGGTGATTGGAAAAGAAACAGCGTACACCAGCCAGGTTAAATCTTATTTGCAAAATGTGGGGTTGATGGATCGGGTGCTTTTTTTAACGGGTGTTCCTTTGGTGGATCTTCCTGCGATCTATCAACAAGCAGAATTATTTATTTATCCTTCCAAATTCGAAGGATTTGGTATTCCTGTTGTCGAAGCATTGCATTCGGGTATTCCGGTGATTGCAGCAAAAGGCTCGTGTTTGGAAGAAGCTGGCGGACCTCATAGTATCTATATTGATCCAAATAGTGCCGAGCAACTTTCCGATGCTGTCAATCAACTGCTACACGATTCCGAAAAGAGAACACAAATGATTAAACAAGGTTTGGCGTATGTGGAAAGGTTTGATGCCGAAAAGATAGCCAAACAACTTATGGCTGTTTATGAGGATGTAGTGAAAGCATCTTGATTCTGATTTTGTGACTGGTTAGGATTATCAAATAATAGCCAAACAATTACACCTAAATAGGGTCTGCTTAAAAAGTGCTTTTCGATTGATATCAAGTAAGTTATGAGCAAATTAACCAAGCCAAGTGCACGGAAATATGAATACCGATCGAAAAAGAGGCGCACTAAGTCGCTTCCTCGTGAATTCATTATTGCCGTAATCGAAAGAAAATGACTTTTAGTTTTTCAGCACCAGTCGCTATGAGGGTCAATTACACGCTAAAAACCAATAATTTAAAAATTGGTAGTGTATCTAAATGTATGATGGATCATTTTTTGATAAAATTTGACTACAAAGACTGAAAAAAAACTGCTTTTAAATGCTTTAAAAGCAGTTTATGAAAATCTAAATTCATGCTTTTTTATCCTTAAAAAGGGGCATCATACATTTAGATACACTACCTAAAAATTTAATGCATGCATTAAATCTATTCAAAATGAAAAATTATTCGCTCTCAAGCGATGTGAGAGTTTTTCAGCAGACCCTAAATATTAATAATGTTAAAAGACGAAATCAATAAAGCCCTAGCGGTTTTAAAGCAGGGGGGATTAATCCTGTATCCTACCGATACGATATGGGGCATCGGCTGTGATGCGACCAATGAAGAAGCCGTATCCAGAATTTTTAAACTAAAAGGTCGTGATGAAAGTAAGAGCCTCATCATGCTACTCGATAGCGAAAGTAAATTACCTTCCTACGTACGTCATGTGCCCGACATTGCCTACGATTTGATCGTATATACAGAGAAGCCTTTAACCATCATTTACTCAGGGGCCAAAAATTTAGCAACAAATGCGATTGCTGATGATGGAAGCGTTGGCATACGAATTGTGAAACACAGTTTTTGTCAACAGCTTATTCAACGATTTCGTAAGCCTATTGTTTCTACCTCGGCTAATATAAGTGGGAATCCATCCCCCAAAACATTTGATGATATCGTCGACGAAATAATAGAAGGAGTGGATTATGTAGTGACCTTTGAGCAGGATAAGCAATCCGCTCAAAATCCATCTACGATCATGAAGCTAGAGGAGGATGGTCGTTTTACTTTTATTAGAAAATGATTATGGTCAATTTTTTTCAAAATAAAAAAAGGTTTTTTAATTTATTTTTAGTAATTTGATATATCATTTTTATGTGGACTGCATTTTTAATTTCTAACTGATCTTCGGATGAAGAAGCAAAATTTAGTGATCACAATCTTTTTATTTTTTGCTTTTTTTACAAATTCTTGTAGCCCCATACGGGTGATGTCTAGCTGGAAACAAGCGTCGGCAGTTCGACAAACGGGAAAAAAAATTTGGTAGTGTATCTAAATGTATGATGCCCCTTTTTAGGGATAAAAAAGCATGAATTTATATTTTCATAAACTGCTTTTAAATGCTTTAAAAGCAGTTTGTTTTTCAGTCTTTGTAGTCAAATTTTATCAAAAAATGATCCATCATACATTTAGATACACTACCAAAAATTTTAGTCGTGGTTCATACCAAGCGATTAACGAATAAAGTAATTGGGGAGGAAATGCTGGCACAGGCGATTAACAACTTAGGGTACACTGCCGATCCTGCTGCCAATCGCTTACGTGATACAAGTAGCTATAAGGATGAAAAAGGTTTTAATCAAGCCGTCCTGGCGATGGGCTATGATGCGATCCTGAGTGTTGTTTGTGCCACTGAACAAGTAAGCAATTATATTCCAGGCACTATCTATTATGCCCCTGTTGGTGGATATGGGTGCTATTATCACTTTTATCATTATTATGCTCCTCGAGAAAGTCCAGGTTATGTCGAAACCGATTATCGCGTATTTTATGAAACGGCCCTTTACGATATTACAAAATCAGGGGGAAATCAATTGCTCTATACATCAACCAGTGAATCATTTGACCCCAATACCTCAGGGATTGATTCTCGATTTTGCAAGGCCATCATAGCGGATATGTTCAAGAAAGGCATCCTTTAAATACCGAAAGATTGCCTTATTACGACCATTTGTATAGGTTTTACAAGCGGTATTTAAATGAACCCTGAAATAGCTAATCGTTTTCTTACTTTTGTATTCAAATGATTGCTATAAATAACCTCACGTTCGAGATCGGTGCAAGGGCATTATACGATGAAGCGAACTGGCATATTAAACCTGGAGAGAAAATCGGATTAATAGGTGCTAACGGAACAGGCAAAACAACCCTTCTTAAAATTATCGTCGGTGACTACTCGCCCACGAGTGGTACCATTTCGATGGCTAAGGACCTGAAGATGGGCTATCTTAACCAAGATCTACTATCGTACCAATCTGATAAAAGCATATTGCACGTGGCGATGGAAGCTTTTGAGCGCCAAAATCAATTGCATACTGAAATAGAAGAGCTTTTAAAGAAGCTGGAGACGGACTATTCGGATGATTTGCTGAACAAGCTAAGTGATCGGCAACACGAGTTTGAGGCACTGGATGGGTATAGTATCGAGTATCGTGCCCATGAAATTATGGCTGGTTTAGGCTTTAGCGAAGCCGATACACATCGAACACTTTCCGAATTCTCTGGAGGCTGGCGCATGCGGGTCATGCTGGCTCGTATTCTTTTACAAAATCCAGATATTCTATTATTGGATGAGCCCACGAACCATTTGGATCTTCCATCGATTAAATGGTTAGAAACCTATCTGCAAGCTTTTGAAGGCGCTATCGTGATTGTATCGCATGATCGGTACTTTTTAGATCGTGTGGTGAAAAAAATTGTGGAATCCCGAAAAGGAAAACTAATTCCGTATGCGGGGAATTATAGTTTTTATGTGGAGGAGAAAGGCTTACGGGAAGAGATACAAAGTGGTCAGTATAAAAATCAGCAGGCCAAAATTCGCCAAGAAGAACGCCTAATTGAGCGTTTTAGAGCAAAAGCGAGCAAGGCAAAAATGGCCCAATCACGTATCAAAGCACTCGAAAAGATGGAGCGGGTGGATGACGTAGATGACGATAACCCAACGGTTAATTTTAGCTTTAAGTTTAGCAAACAATCGGGGCGTCATGTGGTTCGTATCGAAAATGTAAGCAAATCGTACCCAGGTGTTCCTATTTTAAAAAATGCAACAGCAACGATTGAAAAGGGAGATAAAATAGCATTAATTGGTGCGAATGGAAGGGGGAAATCCACCCTCTTGCGCATCATTGCTGGTGCAGATAAAGATTTTGAAGGTACCTCCGAAACGGGACACAACGTAACGCAAACTTTTTTTGCGCAGCATCAGCTCGAAGCACTTCATCTGGACAATGAAATTATTCGCGAGCTTCAGGCCTTTGCTCCCAAACACAGCGAAACGGAGCTTCGATCTATTTTGGGATGCTTTTTGTTTACGGGGGATGATGCTTTTAAAAAAATCAAGGTACTCTCGGGAGGAGAAAAATCGAGAGTAGCACTTGCTAAAGCATTAACAGCAGATGCTAATTTTCTAGTTCTGGATGAGCCTACTAACCATTTAGATATTGCTTCTGTGAATATTTTGATCCAGGCATTGGATCAGTTTGAAGGAACATTTATTGTCGTATCGCATGATCGATATTTGCTCGATAATGTCGCGAACAAAATCTGGTTCATTGAGGACCAAGCAATAAAAGAATATCCAGGCAGCTATGCCGAATATGAAGAATGGCAGTCTAAACGGGTTGTTCCTTTAAAAAAAGAAGAACCAGTAAAGAAAGCAGAAGTAAAGGAGTCCAAGCCAAAAGTAGTTTCTGAGGATAAGAACAAGGAACTCAAAAAGCTACATCAAGCACTCGAAAAACTCGAAAAAGATATTGCCGAGCTCGAGTCGGGCGTTCAATCTGCGGAAGCCGAACTTGCTAAAGAGGAGGTTTATAACAATCCAGAAAAGCTTTCCGAGGCGAATCGTGTTTATCAACAAATAAATCCACGCTTGTTAAAAGCACAGCAAGAGTGGGAGCGTTTAGTAGAAGAAATTATGGCACAAGAAAAATAAAAGAATAAATTTGGGAGCTTTGCGTAGTTTTTAGATAAATTTAGGTACTTAGTTTTGGGTACTACTAAAAAGTCTATGAAACACTTACTTCTACTTCCCACATTATTCTTTATCCTCACCCTAAGCTTTGCTCAGAAAAAGGAAACAGATCTTCCTAAAGAAACACCAGAGCAACAAATTCGGTATTCAGATTACAGCTATCTGCCTGAAATTAAAAGTGTGGAGTTATATAATTCGGCAAAAGAGCAATCTATGCCTGTGTGTAAATTAGGAAGTGATGAAACGCTTCTTCTGGCATTTGATGATTTGCGGCCTGGGGGATACCGTAATATTTATTATACGGTTGAGCATTGTGATAAAGACTGGAATAGCAGCCATTTATTGCCGATGGAATATTTGGAAAGTTTTACTGAAGATCGGTTGGTGAAGTATAGCTACTCGTTCAATACACTTCGAAAATACACGCATTATGAGCTTCAATTTCCAAGCTCGACAGTAAAACCGAAGCTTTCTGGGAATTATTTGATGAAGATTTATGAGGATGGGAATCAGAATAAGTTGTTGCTGACAAGAAGATTTTACATGGTTGATAATCAAGTGGGCATCTCGGCAGAATTTACGCCAACGAGCCAACTAGCGGAACGAGATAGGAGGCAAAAACTTAATTTGACACTGAATCATTCTCAAATACCCGTTCAGAATCCATACCTCGATATCAAAGTGTGGGTGCTTCAAAATGGGCGGTATGATATAGCCCAAACGGGTCAGCCCAATTTTTTTGAGCCAAATAAATTAGTGTACGCAGATTTAAATACCTTCGATTTTGAAGGAGGAAATGAATTTCGGCGATTCGATATTCGAAGTTTGCGCTTTCAGTCGCAGCATGTGGCGACAATTTATAGAGATAGTACCTCTAACACCGTGATATTAGTCAAAGACAAACCCTTGTCCTATACTAATTATACATTCGATTTTGATCAAAATGGCGCGTTTTTTATACGTAATCAAGAAGGTAGGGATCCACGTACTGATGCAGACTATACGGATGTACACTTCTCTTTTTCTGTCGATCGTTCATCTAACACGGGGAATATTTACATTGTTGGGGCTTTTAACAGTTATCAGATCAGCGATGAATATAAAATGGTGTACGATTCTGATTCAAAACAATTTCAGACCTCGTTGCTCCTAAAGCAAGGGCTTTATGATTATCATTATGTTTGGGTTGACAATAAAGGGGAAAGCAATACCCTATTTGATGGATCCTATTTTGAAGCAGAAAATACCTATCAAATATTGGTGTATTACAAAAGATTTGGCTCGCGTTGGGATGAATTAGTGGGCTTTAATACCGTTAATTCGCTAAGAAAATAAGATGTTGATTGTAAAATAATTAAAATCAATACAATATCTTTGTCCTATATGACTAGCCCTAACCAAAAATTTGCTAAAGAGTCGTTCATTGTGATGAATGAGCTTGTGTTGCCGAACGATACCAATACCTTAAATAATTTAATGGGTGGTCGTTTATTGCATTGGATGGATATAGCGGCGGCTATTGCTGCTCAGAAGCATTGTAATCGCATTGTGGTAACTGCCTCTGTCGATAATGTGTCTTTTAAACGTCCTATTAAATTAGGTGATGTGATCACCATACATGCCAAAGTGACTCGTGCTTTTAATAGTTCGGTAGAGGTGCGTTTGGATGTGTGGGCCGAAAATATTCCCTCGAACCTTCGTGTAAAATCAAATGAAGCCTACTATACGTTTGTCGCCTTAGATCAAAATGGGAAGACAATCCCAGTTCCTGAAGCGATACCTGAAACAGAGGAGGAGGTGAAATTGTATGATGGTGCTTTACGTCGTCGGCAACTACGTCTTATCCTAGCAGGAAAAATGAAGGCGGATGATGCCACGGAACTGAAGGCTTTGTTTTTTAAGGAGTAAGAACCCTCACATATTCCTACGATATTGCCCCCCCACTTCATACAAAGCATGCGTTATTTGTCCTAAAGAGCATGTTTTGCAAACCTCCATCAACGATTCAAAAATATTGCCTCCTGCTACCGCCATTTTTTGAAGATTTTTTAATTGTTCGCTGCTTACATCTTCGTTTCTTTTCTGGAAAGCTGTTAAGGCTATTATTTGGTATTTTTTTTCATCCTCCGTTGCTCGAATAACTTCGGATGGAATAATGGTGGGGGAGCCATTTTTGTTCAAGAATGTATTTACGCCGATAATAGGGTACTCGCCGGTGTGTTTCAATGTTTCGTAGTACAGTGATTCTTCCTGTATTTTACTACGTTGGTACATCGTTTCCATCGCACCCAAAACTCCTCCACGATCATTTAAATGCTTGAACTCTTCCAATACCGCATTTTCTACTAAGTCGGTTAGCTCTTCGATGATGAATGAACCCTGAAGCGGATTTTCATTTTTGGCTAAACCGAGTTCCTTACTAATGATTAACTGGATAGCCATTGCTCTGCGAACTGATTCTTCGGTGGGAGTAGTGATGGCCTCGTTGTACGCATTGGTGTGAAGCGAGTTGCAATTATCATACAAGGCATACAATGCTTGCAGCGTGGTTCGGATGTCATTAAAATCGATTTCTTGGGCATGTAGTGATCTTCCAGAAGTTTGGATATGATATTTTAATTTTTGCGAGCGATCGTTTCCTTTGTATTTGTATTTGATGGCTTTTGCCCAAATGCGTCGTGCAACACGGCCAATCACCGAATATTCGGGATCAATCCCATTGGAAAAGAAGAATGATAAATTGGGTGCAAAATCATCAATATGCATTCCTCTGCTGAGGTAATACTCTACATAGGTAAAACCATTGCTTAACGTAAATGCGAGTTGTGAAATCGGATTTGCACCTGCTTCGGCAATGTGATAACCCGATATGGAAACGGAATAGAAATTACGTACCTGTTTATCGATAAAATAGCTTTGCATATCGCCCATCATCCGAAGCGCAAATTCGGTCGAAAAAATGCAGGTATTTTGTGCTTGATCTTCCTTCAAAATGTCGGCCTGAACCGTCCCTCGAACACTGGATATCGCTTTGGATTTGATTTTTTTATACACATCAGCAGGTAAAACCTGATCGCCCGTAATGCCCAATAGCATCAATCCCAAACCATTATTCCCTGCTGGTAAATTACCTTGATAGGAGGGCTTGTTTAAACCCTTTTTTTTGTAGATCTGATCAATTTTTGCTCGAACTTCTTTTTCTAAATTTTGTTCAAGAATATATTTTTCGCATTGCTGATCAATGGCTGTATTCATAAAAAAGCCCAATAGCATAGGTGCTGGGCCATTAATGGTCATGGATACAGATGTCGCTGGATGGCATAAATCGAAACCAGCATATAATTTCTTCGCATCATCAAGGGTCGCAATGCTCACACCCGAGTTGCCAATTTTGCCATAAATATCCGGGCGTACATGTGGATCCTCGCCATATAGTGTCACCGAGTCAAAGGCCGTAGATAAACGATGTGCGGGCTGACCAAGCGATACGTAATGGAAACGTTTGTTCGTTCGTTCGGGGCCGCCTTCGCCGGCAAACATGCGAGTCGGATCTTCTGTATCTCGTTTTAAAGGAAATACACCAGCTGCATAAGGGAACTCTCCAGGAACATTTTCGGTAAGTAGCCAGTGTAAAATATCCCCCCATGATTCATATTTGGGTAAAGCTATTTTGGGTATCCTTAGTTTGGATAATGATTCCGAATAAAGTGACTGACGTATTTCTCTATCGCGAACGTGGTAAACAAATTCATCCGCTGTATAGCGCTTTATTGTGGAGGGCCATTCGTTAAGTAGGCGTTTGCATTCCTTATCTAGATGATCTTCTAGATTTCTATAAATTTCTTCAAGTTCTTTGATGGCTGGGGTGAGGCTGAGTACTCCTTTGATTTGAAAAAGTTGCGTAGCAATTTTGCATTGGGTATTTACCCAAGTGGTGTAATCTTGGTTTGCTTCTGCTATTTCAGCCAAATAGCGCGTACGATCGGGTGGGACGATGTATATTTTTTCTGATGTCGAGCTATTTAATTCCATTTTTGGATGAAAATCGACACCTGTTTTCTTTAGAATCGCATGCATTAATGAAATAAAGAGGCTATTCATTTCTGGATCATTAAACTGCGAGGCCATGGTTCCAAAAATGGGTAGTGTTTCATCGTTGGCATCGAACAAATTGTGATTCCGCTTGAATTGTTTTCGGACATCACGCAATGCATCCAGAGCTCCACGCTTGTCGAATTTGTTGATCGCAATCAGATCCGCAAAATCGAGCATGTCTATTTTTTCTAATTGAGTAGCCGCACCAAACTCGGGGGTCATTACATAAAGGGACACATCACAGTGCTCGGTGATTTCGGTGTCGGATTGCCCGATACCAGAAGTCTCAACAATAATTAAGTCGTATCCAGCCACTTTGCAAATATCGATCGACTCTTGGACGTATTTTGAGAGCGCCAAATTAGCTTGTCGAGTCGCTAACGATCGCATGTAAACGCGCGGATTGTTAATGGCATTCATGCGTATCCGATCGCCAAGCAAAGCGCCTCCCGTTTTTCTTTTGGATGGATCGATGGAAATGATGGCTAAACTTTTGTCAGTCTCTAGTAGAAAACGCCTTACCAGCTCATCAATTAAAGATGATTTACCAGCTCCGCCCGTTCCAGTGATGCCCAAAACAGGTGTTTTTTTTTTATCAATGCATTTTTTAATCTCTTTTAAAAAGCTTTCAGATTCATGTGGGTGATTTTCGACCATCGTGATTGCAGAAGCAATTGCTTTGGTATTTTTATTTCTGATGCTTCTTGTATCGTTATTTAATTGGGTGATCGTTTGAAAATCGCATTGTTTGAGCATATCGTCAATCATGCCCTGTAAACCCATTCGGCGCCCGTCGTCTGGCGAATAAATTTGTGCGATGCCATGGGCCTTTAGTTCTTCAATTTCTCGGGGCAAGATGACACCGCCCCCTCCTCCGAAAATTTTGATGTGACTAGCTCCCTTTTCTTGTAGAAGGTCGTACATGTATTTAAAGTATTCCAGATGCCCTCCTTGGTAGGAGGTGAGTGCAATGCCTTGCACATCTTCTTGTATGGCACAGTTAACCACTTCATCAACGGATCGGTTATGCCCCAAATGGATTACCTCTGCACCTGTCGATTGTAAAATACGGCGCATGATATTTATAGCGGCATCGTGTCCGTCGAACAAGGCAGCGGAAGTTACAATACGTATTTTGTGTTTTGGCCTGTACATCTTTTTGTTAATGGATCAATTAATAGCTGATTTTATTGTCGATCATTCGGTTGTTATACTGCTGAATAAAAGCCTTGAGTTTATTTTCCATTTCTTGCTCTAAAGCTTTGTTTCTACCTAAAAGATTATTCCTTAAAAAGCGATCATGTTTGAGGTGGTA
>Ga0214919_10010566_pt1 | contig 11670 bp, 9 predicted proteins | sample LL1503_MetaG_FD_177994 | JGI IMG/M metagenome (GOLD analysis project Ga0214919, IMG submission 177994) | Freshwater microbial communities from Lake Lanier, Atlanta, Georgia, United States - LL-1503 | ecosystem: Environmental > Aquatic > Freshwater > Lake | place: USA: Georgia | collected 2015-03-15
AATATGATTAAAATTGATAATCCCAATAACAGCTGAGCTGTCATTACTAATCCATCCATACCTGTTCTATTATTTTATTTAAACTCTAATACTTATTATTTGTTACTAATTCTTGCGCATAAATACGAGTTGCCCTGTCTGTTTCGATATAATCATCTAGCAAAGGATCTGCAATAAACGAAATTTCGCTCATGCATTTTTGAATAACATCACTCATTTGTAAGAATCCCAAACGTTCTTTCAAAAATTCTGCCACAACTACTTCATTGGCTGCATTGATCACACATGGCATATTTCCACCAGCATTTAAGGCTTCGAAAGCCAGTCCAAGGTTTCTAAACGTCTTTTTGTCAGCCTGCTCAAAGCTCAGGTTGGGATAATCTAAAAAATTAAATCTTGGAAAGGTATTTTCTATCCTTTGGGGATAGGCCAAAGCATATTGTATTGGCAATTTCATATCAGGCAGACCCATCTGGGCTTTCATTGACCCATCTCTAAACTGAACGATGGAATGCACAATTGACTGTGGATGAACGATCACATCAATCTGGGAAACATCCAAATCAAAAAGCCATTTCGCCTCAATCACTTCCAAACCTTTATTCATTAAACTTGCTGAATCGATGGTAATTTTCTCACCCATCACCCAATTAGGATGCTTAAGGGCCTCTTTTCTACTGATAGTAGATAAAAAATCAACATCTCTGCCTATGAATGGACCGCCTGAAGCAGTTAAATAAATTTTCTCAATCGGATTACGCTCTTCACCTACAAGGCATTGAAAAATAGCAGAATGTTCCGAGTCAACGGGCAGTATCTTAACCCCATGCTCTTTTGCAAGTCTGTTTACAAGTTCACCTGCAACTACCAGAGTTTCCTTGTTAGCTAAAGCAATATCTTTTCCAGCCTTAATTGCTGCAAGCGTAGGAATCAAGCCGGCAAAACCTACCATTGCTGTTAAAACAAGTGAGATCTCGGGATGATAGAGAACTTCACAAAGCTCGTTTATACCACATAAAACTTTTGTTTGGCTTGAACTTAAGGCATGACTAACCTCTGCTAATTTAGCCTCATTGGTTAAAATAACATAGGCTGGTTTGAACTCCAATGCTTGTTTGATTAATAAATCTGCATTATTATTGGCAGTAAGCACAAAGACTTTGAAACGTTCCGGATTTTGGCGGATCACTTCAAGTGCCTGAGTACCTATACTTCCGGTTGAACCCAGAATAGCTATGCTTTTCAGATTAAATGCTTCGCCAAAGTTATTTCCCATCAAACAAAATCGATTTATAGTTTAATCCTGAATTTCAGGAATTGGTTAAACTTATTCATTTTTTTAAAGATCCTCAGTTATCTTTTGATCCATTTATTCAATTCATCAGCGATATGTCTGTCATTTGACAAACGAGGAACTTTATTCTGTCCACCCAGCTTTCCCTGACTCTTCATGTAATTTCTAAAGGCATCTTTCTCCATTTCGTGCATCAGCAATGGGCGCAGAATTTTACCCTCAATCAAATCATAGTAATAGACATTTTTTTTCTGTAGAACCTGATCAACTTTCAAACTAAAACTGGTCAGATCTGCTGGGGGGCGTGCAAATTCAACATACCATTCATGGTATGGAAGTTCTACTGCTTGCGCACTCACCTGTGGAGCCACTGTAAATTCAGTAATTTCTACACCCTCTTGGCTGGCTACAGATAAGATAGCAAATTCAACTTCTTCACCAATCACATGTTCACCAAAGGCAGAAATAAAATGTTTTATCCTTCCGGACACCACAATCCGATAGGGTTCTTTAGAAACAAACTTTACCGTATCTCCAATGCTGTACCCCCACAAACCGGCATTGGTATTCAGGATGATCGCATAATTTTTATTCAATTCCACTTGCTCTAACGATATCCTGCTTGGAGTTTCATTAAAATACTCGTCAGTTGGAATAAATTCATAAAAAATTCCGGCATCCACTAATAAAAGTAAGCCCTTTTCTTTCTGAGAATCCTGAAATGCAATAAAACCTTCGGATGCTGGATAGGTTTCAATAGAGTCGATTTTTCTACCTATACTTTCTTCCAAACGGGCTCTATACGGTTCGAAATTGACCCCTCCATATACAAAAAGTGAAAAATTCTTAAAGATATCCCCTATCTTCTTCCCTCCAGACTGGGTGTTTAAGCGATCAAAATACATCTGCACCCAGGGTGGAATACCCGAAATAAGACGCATGTCTTCATCGATTGTTTCGGCTACTATGGCATCTACTTTTTCTTCCCAATCTTCTATACAATTGGTCTGATAAGATGGTAAACGATTTTTCTGAAGATAACTTGGAACATGATTTGCAACGATACCTGAGAGTCGTCCTGTATTTATTCCATGATTTTTACCAAGTATCGGGCTACCCTGTAAAAAGATAAGTCTGCCATCAATAAAGCTTGACTTACCTGTTTCATGAATGTATGAAAATAAAGCATTCCGGGCGGCCTTAATATGCTCAGGCATAGACTCTTTAGAGATTGGAATATATTTTACACCAGAAGTTGTTCCAGAAGTTTTAGCAAGATATAAGGGCTTTCCAGGCCATAGAACGTTTTCTTCCCCATTAACAACTCTGTCTATGTAGGGCCTGAGCTCTTCGTAGTCTGCAATCGGGACATTTTTCTTGAAATCTTCGTAAGTGTTGATCTCTGTGAACAGATGATCTTTACCAAATGAAGTGTCTTTAGCCTGCATAATCAGCTTGCTAAAAACACTTTGCTGCGCAGCTAAAGGATTATTTTTCCATTTATTGATCTGCTGTACAGCAAATGCTGCCAAAGGTTTTGCTATGAAGGACTTAATTCCCATTATTATCCTCCGGATCATTCAGCATGATTTCTTCCTCATCGGTATAACTATTAACCAGATGACGATATGCTATGATCAGAATCAAGCTTGAAAAAGGTACTGTGAATAATAATCCAACAAATAGTGCCATAGCACCCAAAATATTTAGGCCAAGCATCACCAAAAATAATAAACTGACAAACCAAAAATGGCCTTTGGTAATGGCCCAGCTTTGACTGATCGATTCTGAAGATCCGGATTCCTGATCAACAATGAAACATACCACAAAACACAACCTGATGGTTAAAAAAATGATTGGTATTGCAATTAATATAAAAACAGGTAAAAGATCCCAGCTGAAAGGATTACTGGTATCGATTTCTGGAGAGTTGATAAAGTAAATTGAACTGATAATGGCAATAACAAAAACTAAGATCAGTCCGATGATAAGTTTTACGATCAGAAAATTGACAGCTTTAACCAGGTTTGGGATAAAATCGGGAAACTCCGGATTGGTATCATCATCAATGAGTTTAAAAAAAACCTGATAAAAAGCTACCGTAAAAAACGCATCAAACAGACCTAGAATAACATTTTGTAATAATACACCTGTACCACTCGCTCCACCGAAAATAGTAGTTAACAAAGCAGTTATAAAAAAGATGAACAGAAACTGCACTGCAGTAAATCCAAACAAAATCCAGATATTCCTTTTAGCAAGTTCCCAGGCATCCCTCAAAATTAAACTCACCGACATCTGCTTATCCATATATTAATGTAGTCTTAAAATTATTCTTTTCCATAAATCCTGCATAAATCCAAGGCCATATGCACTTAGCTGAACGAAGGATGCAGCAATACTCAAAAATGCAACTTTTGCTGATTTGTTTATGTTCCAGGAGTGAAAAAATATCAACAAAATATAGATTGCCAACAATGTATTGCAAAACTCTGCCAAAGGATGATTAAAAACGTTTAATATCAAGCTCAGGCACAAAAAAAGTGTAAATAAAGCCGGAAAAAAATGGACAACTTTTAGTTCTGCAGGAAAGTGTTTATAAATATTAATTCTTGCCCTACCAAAGAAATGAAGTTGCTTGTAGAATTGAATAAGATCAGTGCGTCGTTTATGATAAACAATTGCATCAGGGATTAGTCCAATCTTAAATCCCATCGAATGGATCCGGATACTAAATTCTATATCCTCCCCTAATCTAGTCAGTATAAATCCGCCAGTGCGCTCCCAAACTTCTCTAGAAATTCCCATATTAAAACTTCTGGGATGAAATTGACCGATATGTTTTTTATTTCCTCTAATCCCTCCGGTTGTAAATGGTGAAGTCATGGAATAGCTGATTGCCTTCTGAACTGCTGTGAAAGATGCGTGAGCTCCATCAGGGCCGCCGTAAGCATCCAGCTGATGTTCAAGTAGGTAGTTCTTTACTATTTCAAGATAATCAATAGGAATCAGGCAATCGGAATCGAAAACCACGAAATAATCTCCTTTGGCGTGTTCAAAGCCAAAATTTCTGGCAAAACCCTGACCAGCATTTTCTTTGTAATAATAACTAATCGCCAATTTATCAGCATAACTATGCACAATCTCCTTTGCATTAATTTTTGAACCATCCTCAATCACTAACACTTCAAACTGAAGATAAGTTTGCTGCGTTAGGGTGTAAAGCAGTTCATCAATCTCCAGAGGACGGTTATAAAGTGGGATAATGATTGAAAAAAACATGACAAATTAATTTTTAGGATTCTGCGGAAAATGATCTGGCCTTAGAATTTTACAAATCGAAAATTATACTGTTTTTTCGATCTGATACGAATTCCGTTCAGGCGAATTTCTGGAAACCAGCTCTGCAATAAAACCGGTTAAAAACAGCTGAAAACCTACAATTATAGCTACAAGGGCAATATAAAATAATGGCTGATCAACTACTTCACGGGTATACCGTATATGCATGGTTATATGATACAGTTTTTCAATTATAATCCATAAAGCCATAATGGTCCCCATAAGAAAGCTCAAGGCCCCAATAGTACCGAAAAAGTGCATCGGACGTTTTGCAAACTTACCTACAAAAAAGATAGATAATAGATCAAGAAAGCCATTGATAAATCGACTAAACCCGAATTTGGTAGTTCCATACTTACGTGCACGATGTTCAACTACCTGCTCTCCAATTTTTTTGAATCCTGCCCATTTTGCTATTACAGGAATATAACGGTGCATTTCACCGTAAACTTCTATACTTTTCACTACCTCCTTACGGTAAGCTTTCAGTCCGCAGTTAAAGTCATGAAGATTAGGTATACCCGACATGCGACGGGTTACTAAATTAAATAACTTAGTGGGTATAGTTTTACTTAAAGGATCATGGCGCTTTTGTTTCCATCCAGATACCAGATCAAATTTTTCTTCATTGATCCTTCTGTAAAGTTCAGGTATTTCATCAGGACTATCCTGAAGATCTGCATCCATGGTTATAACTACATTACCCTGACAAGCCTCAAAGCCAACATTTAATGCAGCCGACTTGCCATAGTTACGGCGAAACTTAATACCAACAATACAAGTATTCTGAGATTTCAATTGCTCAATTACTTGCCATGAATCATCACTGCTTCCATCGTCAACCAGTATAATTTCATAGCTGAATGCATGATCGTTCATTACCCGGCTTATCCAGCTACAGAGCTCGGGCAATGATTCTGCTTCATTATATAAAGGAACAACTACAGATATATCCATTTTAGATTGGAGATGTGAGATGTGAGATGTGAGATATGAGATGTGAGATATGAGATGTGAGATGTGAGATTAGGTTATAAAATTAAAACATGCAAATTTCATCAATAAAATTGATAAAATCTGCACGCTGTTATTTTTTAGCTTATTCTTGCTCTTCTTCATCAATTGAAGCAAAAACAGGTTCTTCTTTCTTAAATATCGCAGCAAAAATTAGGGACATCACAAACTGCACAAGTACTGCAGTTCCTATATTTTTGAAAAACTGCATTGGAGTGGGATCGTATTGAGCCTTTAATCCTTCAGACTGTTTACTTATAGCTTCATCGATCTGATCCTGATCCATTCCCATATTCTCTAGGGTATTGGTCATTCCTGCCTCCATATAACCAGAGACCTTTTCATAAGCATTGGGTTCAACGAATTTATAAAATGTATAGTTTGCCACCGAATATAGAATACCTGCGATAAAAGCCATTAAAAAAATACCTTTTAAAGCTTCCCTAAAATTCCATAAACCACCTATTTTTTTCCTCAGGTCAAGTGTAAAAAAAACATAAATGACTAATGAGATAACAAGGGTGGCAATTCCAAAAGAAATTGAACCTAAAAGGGATGGAAACATATAAAATGTCACAATCCCAATTGCAGTAGATAGGATGCCGATAGTTATACCATTGGTACTTGCGGCTTTGTTTAAGTTTTGTAAGGATAAATCCATAATTGTTTAATTTAGTTTTGACTATTAAAAGATATCAGTAAGGCATAAACAGCAGAATCAAAATCAGGATTCTCACTATACTTAATAAATTCATTGAAATCTTCATCTGCTGGATCTGGGTCTCTAAAAAAACCGATCATCGGATAAAATAATTCTTTTAATTCTGAATCTTCAGCAAGGGTGGAGCTAACGCGTGCAACTTCTTTCAAACTACTTTCAACCAATATCTGATTAGCTATAACCTCTTCATAAATACGGTGTTCATCCTGAAATTCATCTTCGTCAACCAATAAAAACTCCCGAAGAAAATCGCTTAATTCGGGTTCAATTTCTTCATCCTGGCATTCCTGCAAGTAAAGTAAAAGGTTTAAAATTTCTGTACCTCGGTCAATCGTTTTTTCCTCAATCTTTTCCCATTCAGGTGAATCAAGATAATCTTCTTCAAGCTTACGTACATCTTCATTAAAAAAATTGATCAGTAATAGATCAAAGAACAATTCTCGTAATGGCTCAAAAAGAGAATAATCGTCAAAAGCAGCATCAAGAGAAGCTACTTTATCAAGATAAGCCTTTTCTGCACTAAAAATATCAACAAGAATCTGAGAAAAAGCCTCATGTTCTTGATTATTAACAGAAGCGAACTGCCCTAATGCAGATAGCATTGCTTCTTTTATACTTTTATTCATGGTAATTTTTATGATAAAATATATTGATCATTGTTACAAACAAGCTTAACTTTTCCTGTTAATTTTTGCCCTATGAATGGAGAATTTGATGATTTTGACTTATTTGACTCCTCGTTCAATATCCATTCTTCTGATGGATTATAGAGTATAAAATTAGCAGAATTTCCAACTTCCAAACCAGGTATTGAGAGCCCCAAGACATTTCTTGGTCCGATTGCCAGCTTATCCAATATCAATTCTGGACTTAACCCGGCTTTCAAAGCAATAGGAAGTACTGTTTGTAAGCCTATGATTCCAAATGCAGCTATCTCAAATTCCACATTCTTAAACTCAATTTCATGAGGAGTATGCTGAGAAACTATGGCATCGACCGTGCCGTCTTTTAACCCTGCAATCAATGCTTTTTGGTCTGCCTTGGTGCGGAGTGGCGGCTTTACTTTGTATTGGCTATCAAAGCCTTCCAATTCGTCATCGGTAAAAACCAAATGATGTGCTGCCACATCACAAGTAACTTTAACCCCTGCTTTTTTTGCTTTTCTAATCAGATCAACACTTCTGGCTGTACTGATTGTACTAAAGTGTATTCTGGCTTCATTATATTCTGCCAAGTATAGATCACGTGATACCATCAATTCTTCGGCAAGTGAAGGATTACCTTTCATACCCAGAAAAGTACTCATTACCCCTTCATTCATTTTGCCCTTTGCAGCAATATCCTGATCTTCTGCATATGAAAAAACTAATCCATTGAAAGATTTGGTGTACAATAAAGCTCTACTCATGAGGCCCGCATTTGTAACAGGCCTGTTTCCATCCGAAAATGCAATGGCGCCCGATCTCTGCATGTCAAACATTTCTGCCATTTCTTTTCCTTCTCGGTTATGACTGATACAACCTATGGGTAAGATATCCACCAGGGTGTTTTGGGATTTATTGACTAGGTATGAAACCTCGGCCTTGGAATGAATAGGAGGTTGAGTATTTGGCATAAGCGCTACTGCGGTAAATCCCCCGGCAACTGCAGCGCTGCATCCACTGTCAATATCTTCCTTTGTTTCCAATCCCGGTTCCCCAAAATTGACGTTAATATCAAGAAACCCGGGCGAAAGAAACTGACCCTTTCCAGAGATAATTACTGTTTTGCTATTCGGTGCGGTGATCTTGCTTCCTATTTCAGAGATCTTACCATCGATAATCAATAGATCTGCTAGCTTTCCATTAAAAGGACTGCTTGGGTACAGAATTGTGGCAGATTGAATTAATAAGTTTTTCAATTTTTTAGCGGTTTTAGCGGTAGTTTAGTGTAATAACGGATCAGTAAAATTTCTGCGGCAAAAAATAAAAGAGCTAATATCAGACAATCTTTCCATAATGAACTACCCTGATTAACAGATTTTATCATACTCATCATCGAGCCGGCTTCGGGATCCAGAAGATCAATTCTCTTTCCAACGAAATTATTCTTCAGCTCTTTATCACTTGCGTACGACATATCCGATTCAGATCCTGCATCATTGAATGACAGAATGGAAATCAAACTATCGTTCTTCAGCAACTGATAGTTACCCACCTGTTTGATTTGATCAGCGATGTAAATTTGCGATAAATTTCCATTTTGTCTAAGATCTGGAATTGCCTCGAACTTATCTTTCCTTAATTTAAGATTTTGATTTGGATTTAAGGTTATTTTTGGAAATTCTATCATTTGTTGAGAGTTTAGTTGATAGAATAGATTCTGAGATCTGATCGATAAAAGTGCCGCCTGATACATGATTGGAACAAATATTGAATGTCTGGCAAAATTACTAGATTCAGTTTTCAAAGTTACCGCCGACAAATAAACTTTTCCATTTCCAAAGCCATATTCACTTAAAAAGGTAACATTCCCTGGAAGTTCAAGCAAATTTTGTCGTTTAGTATTATTAAAAGAACTATAGCGCAGGTATTTTTTAACAAGAGGAAGATCCATTTTCTGAGGAATATTTTCAAAAACCCCTTTATAAACAGGATGCTGCAGATTGACAACTGATACTCTATTTGCAGAGCTTATCACCTCTAAAGGCAGATCAGCACCAACAAATTGGAGAAACTTCTTCAAAGCTGATTGATCGTTGTTTAGATCAGGAAACACCATAATATTTCCTCCGCGCTTGCAATAGGCTTGAAGCTGCTGCGAAAGCCCCTCGCTAATATCAGGAAGCTCATTCAAAATAACCAGCGGGTAAGAATCCAGACTTGAATAGTTTAAACTACCCGACGATGAGTTTTTTAACTTAAAAAATGGATCTGAACCAAACAAAGAATTTAAATACTCATTTTCTGCACCCCCATTCACTACCAATACAGGCAGAACTGGCTGCACGTTAAAGCTGAAGTAAAATTTATCATCAAATACAACTGGATAATCTGTTATTTCAAGCTCAGCATTTTGCCAACCTCCTTTTAAACCACTAAAAGATAAGGTATCTGTTGCGCTTGATCGTGCTTTTACCGTAATACTGCCGAGTGCTTTTTGCTCTTTATTAATGAACAGTTTGATTGGAATGCTAGTAGCTTCTTGGTCCGAATTATTTTTAAGTTTGACGATAAGTTGTTCAAAATCAGCTGGCTTATGAATTGCAGAACTGAACCAAAGTGAATCAATAGAAACATTAGGCTGGTGATTCGACTTTAAACGAACAAGCCGTATGGCAGTTGAACTATCTGAAAGAACCGGTTTGAAAGACAGTAAATTATTCTGAAAATCAGAAATTATATAAATGGTCTTGGATGAGTTTGGCTCCTTCAAAAAAACATCATTTTGCCTACTGATAATTTGTCGGAGATCCCTTCTGGATGCACTTATTTCAACTTCATCCACAGCACGCTGAAACTCCTCCATATTCAGCAAACGTTGATATCTGCCTTCAAAATCATTGGTTAGCAGCTGAAATTTATCATTCAGGCTATAGGCCGAAGTAATCTCTTTTGCTCTCCTTTTTGCCTCATCAAGCAGAGTTCCTTCCTTGTTTAGCGTTTCCATGCTGAAGGAATTATCAATAAAAATGCTGACAACCTGATTTTGAGATCCCTTATTCTGCAAGGGAGCAGGAATATATGGCCTTGCAAAAGCCAGCACTAGAAACGTTAGTCCTAGGATTCTTGCCAATAGTATCAATCGGTCTTTAAGATGCTGCCTAGACGAAGTCTGTATCTGTACATTCCTTAAAAAACGAACATTGCTGAAATATACTTTTTTAAATTTTCGGAAATTAAAAAGATGAATAATGACTGGAATGGCGATAGTCAGGAGGGCAAATAAAAATCCGGGGGATAGGAATCTCATTAAGATTCAAAATTAATGATAATTAATCATCTTTGAAAGAAGAAATAGTAGTTAGTAATTAGTAGTTAGATATAAAGTGCTAATTGAAATTTTCTGCTTTTTTCAAAATGCATACTTCAGACTTCATACTTCATACCTCAGACAACTGATAACTGACAACTGACAACAGAACCAAGAACCAAGAGCCAAGAACAAAGACTTTTTAGTGCTAATTGAAATTTTCTGCTTTTTTCAAAATGCATACTTCAGACTTCAGACCTCAGACTTCATACCTCAGACAACTGATAACTGATAACTGACAACAGAACCAAGAACCAAGAGCAAAGAGCAAAGACTGTTTAGTGCTAATTGAAATTTTCTGCTTTTTTCAAAATGCATACTTCAGACTTCATACTTCATACCTCAGACAACTGATAACTGATAACTGATAACTGATAACTGACAACTGATAACTGACAACAGACATAAAATTTCATATTCCCAAATCCAATCTGTATATTTGCTTGCCTCCCAAGCTATTTGGGCCAAAAATTATGAATTTAGTTTTCACACATTACGTACATTTCCATCATCGCTTTGCGGCGATGTAATAATATATACGTTTCTACGTGAAACTGTTTCTTAATAAATTTTTGGTCTGATTAAAACATATACTTTGAAAACTCTTAAAATAGCTATCCAGAAATCTGGTAGATTAAACGAAAAATCGGTTGAACTTCTTAAAAATTGCGGCCTAAGCTTCGAAAATTATAAAAGTTCCCTTATATCAAACGTTTCCAATTTCCCGCTTGAAATACTTTTTCTTCGCGATGATGATATTCCTGAATATGTTCAAGATGGAATTGCAGATCTTGGAATTGTTGGAGAAAACGTAATCAGTGAAACAGGTGTAGATGTGAGCTTCCTGCAAATGCTGGGCTTTGGCAAATGCACGCTAAAATTGGCAGTGCAAACACATAGTACCATTGAAAATATTACCGATCTGAACGGAAAGTCTATTGCAACCTCTTATCCTGTAATCCTGAAAAATTTCTTAGATGATAACAATATCAATGCTGATATCAGAACAATTTCGGGATCAGTGGAAATTGCTCCGGGACTTGGATTAAGCGATGCTATTTTTGATATTGTTTCAACCGGTGGTACATTAAAAAGCAACGGACTAAAGCCATTTGCTGAAGTCATGAAGTCGGAAGCTGTTTTAATCGGACGAAATGGCATTGAGAATGAACCACTAATCATTGAACTTATCCAGCGAATACAGTCTGTATTGCGCGCAAAAGAAACCAAATATGTGGTTCTGAACGCTGAAGTAAAAAACATTGATCAGATCTTATCACTGTTACCG
>Ga0214919_10010567_pt1 | contig 11669 bp, 11 predicted proteins | sample LL1503_MetaG_FD_177994 | JGI IMG/M metagenome (GOLD analysis project Ga0214919, IMG submission 177994) | Freshwater microbial communities from Lake Lanier, Atlanta, Georgia, United States - LL-1503 | ecosystem: Environmental > Aquatic > Freshwater > Lake | place: USA: Georgia | collected...
GGGCGACCAACAAAGGACGGTAACGGTAAAAACGGCTCCAGAACCGACCACTCCCCATCGGTTAAATCACTTGGCAAAGCCAATCCGCTGCGTGCATGATGCGCGCGAGTGGTGTCGGTCCACATCTTTGAAATCCTTCGGTTCGTTGCAAAACCGTTGCATCAGCGATGTGGAAAAGCGCCAAGCTAACTCGCTGACACCACTCAACTTAATTTCGGGTTAGACACTAAAACCGGAACGCTCGATGACATCTGGCTGCGGAGGCGTCCCGTTAGTGCCGCGGCGCGCAGAAAAACAAGGTGCATTGTCGGGGCATTAAGCTTAACCTTTGACAGATGAAGTTGCAATTCATCCTCCTTATTCTGTTGTATGCAACGCCCGTCTGTGCCGAGCGGATGGAATTTGATCACCGGCTCTATCCGCCACTGCAAGCGGTGCTCGACGGTGGGGATGAGAATATGATCGAGTCGGACAGCGGCAATCCAGAGCGACTTGTTGACCTTATCGCCATCAGGGGGCGGTCGGCACAGAGTTGGACTGAAGCCCTTGAGATTCTTTCAATCGCACGACCGAGGGACGTGAAGGACACCAACGGTTGGCTGGCGTTGCTTCAGTCGCAGGCCCAGGGGCGCTGCGCAGCCACGTTTGAGATCCTATCCCACGACGCAAATTCGGTGACATATCAGCGCATATCGCCGCATTGTCCTGCTGAACGCGCGACCTTTGGACTTTACCGGTTGATTACTGGCAAAAGGTCATGGTTTCAGCTCTCTGTGCTGGTCAAGGATGACCTCGACGTCACGTCACGTCATAAGTGGCTGGCCTTGTTTGCGTCCGCTTATCTGAAGTAATGCTGATTAAAATATTTGTAATTTAAATGTCAATAAAAATACATATAATTGTAATAATATATAATTATTACCGTAGTGCAAACTGTTTGATGGGCATCGCCACCTCACTGGATAGTCAACAACAGGACAATCCAAGGAAACGATCTAATGAACTCTGCTGACACCCTCTGCACAACTTCGCTTGCCGTTATTGTAATAGCCGCATTCGGCTCGCCTGGCATAGCTTCCGCAACTACCGTGATGAGCGACGGATCGGTCTCTGTAGAAGGCGCGGACGTAGCCTCAGATGCAGAGACCGATGCACCGGGTGCTTCCGACAACAATGGCGGCCTTACTGAAATCATCGTGACGGCCACCAAACGTGAAACTAATCTTCAAAAAACGCCGATCTCCATTTCCGTCATGGGCGCTGATACAATTAAAGAACGCAAGGTTCAAAGCTTACTCGACCTAGCCGATGGCGGGGTCCCCAGCCTGCGTGTCGCGACATTTGAAGCGCGTCAATCCGCGCTGACCATCGGTATCCGCGGCATCGTCCCTTTGGACGCGAACCAGCCAGCCCGTGAACAGGGCGTTGGTGTGTATATTGATGGCGTATACCTTGGCCGCCAGCACGGTTTGAATGCAGGCTTGTTTGACGTCGAACGCATTGAAGTCTTGAAGGGCCCGCAGGGCACATTGTTTGGCCGCAATACTGAAGGTGGCGCGCTCTCCATCGTTTCAAAGGCACCAACCGGTGAATTTGGCGGTCGCGTAGAAGGCACTCTCGGGAACCTCGGTTCGCGCAGCACTGCGTTGCATCTCAACCTGCCTGAAGTCGCCGGTTTCTCGATCAAGATCGACGGTGTGTATCAGCATCAGGGTGATGTGACCGCCAACCCGAAGGCAAATGCTGCCGGTTGGGGTTACTTCAACCGCAAGGGCGCACGCACCGCGATCCGCTGGCAGCCAGTTGATGGTGTCACCAACGACTTCTCGTACGACGTCGCCGAGGACCAGAACACGCCGTTTTACAGCCAACTTCTCAACTATAATCCGAATGGCTGTTTGTCAGGCGGCACCAATCTTGCCCCGCTCGCAATCCCCGCCGGCAGCAGTTGTGTAACACCGGGTACAGCATTTACAGGCACACAAGGCACCATTCGTTCTTTGCTTCCGGGCGTTGTCGTTAACGGTAACACACTGATGCGCACAGCGGATATCGGCGTGCCGCAGAAGGAGAGCGTGGATAAGACGCATGGCTTCACCAACGTGTTCAAGTGGAAGGCATCGCCGGAACTGGAAATTCGTTCCATCACCGCATGGCGTGGTGTAGATGTGGAGCAGTACGACAACTCAGGCGGCTATCACCGCGTTCCTATCGTGAACCTGACAGCCTCTTGCACGGCAGCTTCCCCCTGCGCCTTCAGCCGCTACAGCTTGGCAGATCTAAATCAGCGTCAGTTTAGCCAGGAGTTTCAGGCAGTTGGTACAATTGACAGCATTGACTATGTCGCAGGCCTTTATTACTTCAAGGAGCACGTAACGGACGATGCAGCCACGCCAAACTCTATGGGCGCAGTTGCGATCGTCAGCGGCGGCGCTTTAACTGGTGCTAACTTTGTCGAGATCCCACGCTGTGCAGCTACAAACCCAGCAACGGCTGCAGACTTCGTCGGCAACGCTGTACGCGGCTGCAATATCGACCGTGCTTCGGAAGTGTTCTCGAAAAGCTACGCTGCATATGGCCAGCTGACGTGGAACGCGAATGACAAGCTGCACATCACGATCGGCGGTCGTTATACGCAGGATAAGAAGAAGGGTGCCCTGATCGCCTCACGTAACATCGACTACCGTGTCGACACTGTTCGCGCTGCGGCTAACGGCTACACGCCGCTCGATAAGAAGTGGACCCGGTTCAACCCGATGGCGACCATCGCCTATGACTTCAACGACGACGTTCATAGCTATTTGAAATATTCGACGGGCTATCGCGCTGGTGGTGCCAGCTCGCGTACGGCTGACTATTTAGCGTTCAATCCAGAAAGCGTGAAGAACTACGAAGTGGGTTTGAAGGCCGATATGTTCGACCGTCACGCCCGCATCAATATTGCGGCTTATATGATGGAGCGTAATGGCAGCCAGGTAGATCTTTCGACCATACAGCCAACAGCGACGGGTAACTTCAACAACCTTGTCACCTTTAACGCACCGGGTACAACCAAGATCCGTGGTATTGAAGCTGACCTTATGATGAAGCCCGTCGAAGGCCTTACGCTTGATTTGTCCTACGCTTACACCAACACCGACATCCCGCCGGTGAACGTGACCTACAACGCTTTCTGCACCGGCGTCGGCGCCCCATCGACCGCTTGCACAGCGTCTGGGCAAGCACTTAACACGACCACGGTTCCGCAGAAGTTTTTCATAGTGTTCACACCGCGCAACGCCGCAAGTGCTTCGCTTGATTACGAGCTGCCGCTTGGCGACGGTGGTCCACGTATAAAACTCCACTTAGATGCAAACTACGCACAGGCAACGCAAAGCTTTGACCAGTTCGCAACGAAGGCGGATCCGAGCTTCATCATCAACTCGCGCCTCTCCGTGCTGGATCTCGCCATCGGCGGCGGCAAGTCAAATATGAATATCGGTCTTTGGAGCCGTAACCTGCTGAACGAACAGCATGTTTACCGCCGTGACCCGTCGAACAGCCTACCCGCAGTCTCGTCGAGCCCTGTGACCGGCGTTGCGAACGTGCTGCTTAACGGCGGTACCGGTAACATTTTGGGTGACTACGGCAACTTCAACATGCCGCGGACCTTCGGCATCGACGCTTCGTTCAGCTTCTGAACGACGCAATAAGTTAAAATATTGCGGGCGGGGGGCTTCGGCTCACCGCCCGTTTTTTTTGTCGGGGCGCCCCCGGCCCGCAGGTGGTCGTGGGGCTCATTGCGCGCGAAAAACTGTATTTCACGACCGTCTATTTAACCGCGCTGGACCATGAGCAGCATCAAAAAAGTCCTGACAAGAATTGATGCAGTTGTTGGCACTAATGTTGCTGCGCAGATGCGCGCGCATCCAGATAGCGTCATTGCGGTCGTTTCTGACCACGGCTTTTCCAAGGTTGATACTGAAGTGAATTTGTATCGCGCCTTTATTGATGCAGGACTTAAGGCGGATCCAAGAAACTGAATATCCGAGATCGCGGCCGCTAACCAGGTGACCGAAATGGCAGGCTATCCAGAGGCTAGTTTCTACGTTGGCTTTAAAACTAACGCCTATGCCGGCGCTTTTAAAGGCGCAGGCGCACTCATCGTTAGCCCTTCCGGCAGCAAGGGCATGCGCGGCTACTTCCCCGCGGACAATTCTGTGCGCTCAGGCTTCATGATGATGGGCAAAAACGTTCCTAAGGGGCGCAACCTTGGTGGCGATATCGACATGCGTGCTATCGCGCCAACGCCGGCACGGGCCATGGGACTGACCCTGCCTGATGCAGAAGTAGCTGCTCTGATATAAAAGGACAAAGGCGTGATCAATGGCAAGAAAACTGTCATCTATTTGCCACGTGCCTGACTAACGAATCGGCTATGCCCAGTACATCTGGTTGGGGGTAAAGGCAGATGACAGACACATTATTTAGTGGTGCAGCTATTGTTGGCAACCAGCTCTTAGAGCCGGAGAACGTTAAACCAAAGCTTCCTACCTGGTTCGATAAACCTGAGCCGCGGAGCTATCAGCCGAAGATGAAGTTCCGCACAATCTGGATATCCGACGTGCACCTTGGCACAGCCGGTTGTCAGGCCGGACTGCTCAGTGATTTTTTGCACTCGATCGAATGTGAAACACTGTATCTCGTTGGTGACATAGTCGATGGCTGGCGGCTCCGTAAGGGCTGGTATTGGCCAGACCAACATAATGAAGTTATCCGGCGGCTCTTGAAAATGGCGCATCGCGGTACGCGTGTGATTTATATTCCTGGCAATCATGATGAGATGTTCCGCGATTATGCTGGGCTTAGCTTTGGCGGCATCGAAGTACAGTTAGAAGCCATACACACCACTGCCGATGGCAAATCGTTGCTTGTCACCCATGGGGATGCCTTTGACGGCATTGTTCTTTATGCTCGCTGGCTGGCATTTTTAGGGGATCAGGCTTACACATTGCTGCTCAAAGCCAATATTGTTCTCAATGCGGTACGTCGGAGGTTTAACCTACCTTATTGGTCTCTGTCTTCTTATTTAAAAAAGCGCGTTAAGAATGCTGTACAATATGTTGGTAAATATGAAGAAGTTGTTGCGCGTGAAGCCCTACAGCGTGGCGTCCAGGGTGTAGTCTGCGGCCATATTCACTGCGCAGAAATACGGCAGTTCGACACGATTACGTATTATAATGACGGGGACTGGGTCGAAAGCTGCACCGCGCTCACCGAAGCTAAAGATGGGACTATGTCCATCATCGATTGGGCAGCACGTGTGCGTGATCAAGCGGCAAAAAATGCGACGGTTCCGGCATGAGATTGGCCGTCGCAACCGACGCTTGGGCTCCACAAGTTAACGGGGTTGTGCGCACCCTGAACGAGACGATACGCCGCTTAAAAGCACGCGGCCATGAGGTTGAAGTTCTATCACCTGATCGTTTCACCACCATTGCTTGTCCGGGTTACCCCGAAATACGCTTGGCGCTTGCTCCGCGTTTCCGCTTGCGCAAGGTGCTGGGCGCATTCAAACCGGACCTTGTTCATATTTCCACTGAAGGTCCAATCGGTTGGAGCGCGCGGGCATGGTGTCTTAAGCATAAAGTGCCCTTCACAACCGCCTTCCATACGCGGTTTCCAGAATATGTCGCAGCGCGCACAAATCTCTCGCCTGACCTCATCTGGCCGATCATGCGCAGATTTCACAAGGGGTCCCGCGTAGTTCTAACTGCGACACAAAGTTTGCGTGATGAGCTTGAAAGTCGCGGCATACACCCGACGCGATTGTGGTCACGCGGCATTGATCATGACATCTTTCATCCCCAAAAAGGCAAGCATCCGGCCCTGCAAGGTATTGCAAAACCGATATTATTGTCGGTTGGCAGGGTTGCTGTTGAGAAGAATCTGGAAGCATTTCTGGACGCAGATGTCCCGGGAACAAAGGTGGTCGTCGGCGATGGCCCTGCCCGCGCGGTGCTGGAAGCACAATATCCTGACGCCATTTTCCTCGGAACGCGACAAGGCGCAGAGCTTGCGAGCATCTATGCGTCCGCTGACGTCTTTGTTTTTCCAAGCAAAACTGACACGTTCGGCCTAGTCATATTGGAGGCATTGGCCTGTGGAACACCGGTAGCGGGCTATCCGGTGCAAGGGCCGCTGGATATAATTGGAGCAGAGGGCCTCGGTCCCAACGGGTTGTTAAAACGGCCTATTGGGTCGCTGAACGCAGATTTTTCGCAAGCCATACAAGACGCACTGAGGCTGGATCGAGCGGACGCCGCACACTATGGCGCGACGTTTTGCTGGGATGCATGCACTCACCAGTTTGTGAACGGCATTACCCGCACTGAAACGGCCGAAGCCCTGGCCGCTTAGATCTTTACGCATATCAGTTGCGCGGCGCTTATTGCGCCACAGAATATGCCCGTCAGATTTGGAAGGTTGGACACACCGAACTAAAAACGGGAGGATTCGCAGGCGGTGTGTCCGATATAATAACAGGCAAGGCGCGTTTATGTTCCGGCGGCCACCTTAGCCGCCGTTTTTTGTCAGGGTTGCCAATGCTGCGGGTAAAGCGCCCCCCTTTACCCATGCAAAGAATCTGCCACTGGCATTGGCGGTTAACCTTGGTTCTACCGCCGCCGCGATGGCGCGCACAACGTCATTTGCTGGCAGTCCCTGTTCCGAAAATGTGACGGCAACATTGACCGCATGTCATCCGGCGTACCCCGTGAGGCAACAGGCCGTGTGTCCAATTAGGCAAGGTAACGGCGGGCTTGGGCAAAAGCGATATCAAGTGAATTCATTAGATAGCGTTAGAATATTTGCCTCAATAAGTCGACGCGGTTTTCATGGTATACCGGACGAAGGCTGACTTTTTCGTGGGAAAGAAATGTTTATTATGCAAAGGACCTTCCTGCGTCCAAACGGCGCCCAATTATGGAACGGTTATCATGGCGTTTAATACAGTTAAAGTTTTGACCACACATCACTGGAACACGGGACTATTTTCGTTTACCGTCGAGCGGCCAACATCTTTCCGCTTTGTCAGCGGTCAATTTGTCATGCTTGGCCTGATGGTCAACGGCAAGCCACTGTTGCGCGCATATTCAATCGTATCGCCTTTTTGGGAAGAGTCGCTTGAGTTTTTGAGCATCATTATTCCCGACGGTCCGCTCACGAGCCACCTATACAAAATCAAGCCCGGTGATGAGATATTGTTGGGGGAAAAGCCAACGGGCACGTTGACGATGGATGCGCTGATCCCCGGCAAACGCTTACATATGATTGGGACCGGAACGGGCCTTGCTCCTTGGATTTCGATTATCCGCGACCCGGGTGTCTACGAACGCTTTGAACATATCACCGTTCAGCATACGGTCCGGCAAGTCGAGGATTTGGCCTACCGCTATCTGCTTGAAAGCAAATTGGCGAGCGATCCCTTGGTTGCAGATGAAGCCAAGCTACAACTGACCTATGATCAGTCCGTGACGAAATGCCCCACTTGGACTGGCGAAAATCGCCGTATTACGGACCGTATTGCGTGTGGAGACTATCCACTTGATCCTGCCGCAGACCGCGTGATGCTGTGCGGAAGCATGGCAATGATCAAGGAAACAGGCGCGCAGCTTGAAGCCCTTGGTTTTGTCGAAGGCGCACATTCGCACCCCGGCACTTATGTGCTTGAGCGCGCCTTCGTTGGCTAGAGACTGAACAAATCTAAAGCAGCCGAGACATCAGCCAATAGGCATGCTCGGCGGAACTGCAGGCAGAAGTGTTCTGTAGGACATTGCTGCCGCTAAAGCAGCCTGATCGGATCGCAGCACACCGAAGCCCCTGTGCCACGTCTGCAGTCTGCCGCTCAGCAGCAATCGGAAAAGCCCCTTCTCACGTAAGGCCTTGGCGTTTCTATCAATCGCATTTTTGCATAACAATCCGAACGAGAGAGATGTGCGATTTCGCTCAATCAAGCTAGGGCAACTTGTTGTGCAGCTTAGTTGATAATCTACCCAGAAATTTTCAAGTGTCCCTCGTCAGCACCAATGGCAAAGATTTGATGTTCTGGCGAAGGACAGTGTCATTGCACTCGATGCCGCGTGGCATCGGGTGCGCACTGGCAAACATCCAGCGGAAGAATATCTATTGACAATGATAACCCATTCGATGGGGGCCGCTTGCAGGCTCTTACCCGCTCCCATTTTCTGCTCCAGGAGCGCGCCTAGCAAGCGACTCCGCGTGAGAGAAAATCATTGACAGGTAGAATTTTCTGAGTGTAACAAAAAAAAATATTTTTCTTACTTTACTCAAGGAGTTCATTAACATGTACGCTAACGTCCGAACGCTGCGTCGTCGTTCCTTGATCTTAACCCTTGGCGTTACTGGCCTGTTTGCGGCGACCGGCGCGCAGGCGTCTGTAATTGATGGCGTAGGGGAAGATATTCAGATTGAGGTTCCCCCCGTCGAGGCGGAGGAAGTTTCGGTCGATCAACCCGAATTATCCGCGCCTGATGACATCGTTGAGGCGTTTGACGAAGTGGCGCCGATTGATGTTGTCGACCCCGTCATTGAAGAACCTGAAGTTGGGATCCCAGTCGACCCCACGATTGAAGAACCTCAGATCATAGTCGACCCCGTCATTGAAGAACCTGAAGTTGGGATCCCAGTCGACCCCTCGATTGAAGAACCTGAAGTTGGGATCCACGTCGACCCCACGATTGAAGAACCTCAGATCATAGTCGACCCCTCGATTGAAGAACCTCAGATCATAGTCGACCCCGTCATTGAAGAACCTGAAGTTGAGATCGTAGAGGACCAGCCTAAGGACGCCGTTGACCCTTTTGTCATTCCTACAGCATGGATGTTGCGCGATGCGGACCAAGTCGTGATGTACAATTGGAGGGGAGGCGGGATTGACGACACGGCTGATGACGTGGCGTCCCGCGCGGCAGAGAAGGCAGCCAGTCGCTCGCTGGATCAAATTGATGCCGCGCTCCCCGATAGCGCCAACCTTAAGTAAATTTCTTGGAGGCTGAAGGATTGGCGTCGATCTTGCGCCAGTTGTCGTGCCCGCCTGGGTTCCATGAGCGTTTCGAAAGCATTTACTTTCATGCAGCGGCGTGTCGCACTCCTCAGCCTTATTGTAGTGGTCCTACCGTCTGGCGTGAACGCAGCGGACCGCGGGCCACTGAGCTTTGAACTTAGGGCCGGCGTGCAGCACGACACCAACGTGATTGTCGAGCAGACGGACGTGAACACCAGTCGCGCAGACGATGCCGTTTTGCTTGGTGCGTCGGCTAAATATCGCTTCGCAAAATTAGGCAAGACGGAATTGTCCGCCGGCTATAGTTTTGATGAGACTGCGCACGTCAATCTGAAGGACTATGATTTGCAGATCCACCGCGCGTCACTGGAGAGCGAGACCCGGATTGGCAAATTGGCAATTGGCGCAGACGCGCGGTTTTTTCACATTCTGCTCGGCGGCAAACCATTTCTGAACATGCACACAGTCAGCCCCTCGATAAGCGGTTTCGTTTCCAAAGACCTCTTCTTGCGCGGCGGCTACACACATTTGCGCAAGGTGTTTTCAACCGCAAAGGGCTTGGACGCGTATACCCGCAGTGCCGACGCCAGCGCCTCTTATTTTTTCATGAGGCGGCGTGGCTATTTCAATCTGGCGCTGCGGTATGAACGGGAACGGACGACCGACCCAACCCGCGCTTTCGATGGCTTACAGGTGAGTGGTAACATTCTGATACCAGGCGATAAGGTGGCAAAAGGTTCTAAGCTCAGGCTCGGCATAGCCTATCGCGACCGTTGGTATAAAAACATAACCCCCTCAATCGGGGAACCCCGTCATGAAGAGCGTGTCAGCATCAATGCGTCGGCTGACATTCCGATTTTTAAACACGTTATTCTAAGGCCGGAGTACCGGATGGCGGACCGAGCCTCAAACGACCCCTTTAGGAATTATGACAACACAATCTCTTCATTGTCGGTTGTCTATAACTTTTAAGACCGCACTAGGACGCGCGAGCCGTGAATTCGCGGCGGCGGTGTAACATCGGGTGACTGGTGAGACATTCACTTCATAGCATTATAGCCTTTCCCGAAGAGCTTGGTAGGGTGTTTTTCCTTTGAAGGCACCATGCGGTCTGCGGAGGTTTTAGAAGCGTTCCCATTGGTCGAGTTTGGCTTCCAGATCGACGTCGCCTTTATAGCTTAGCAGCTGGTAAAATTCCTGCTGATCAGACCGATGCGATCGCCCAACTTTGCCATTCAGTTGCGGGGTCCGCGTTTGATATAGGCATGTCGGATACCCAGATCTTCGACGTGCCACTGGAACTTGGCTTGGAACTCGTGGCCATTGTCGGTTCTGATTTCGCCTATACGGAAGGGGAACTTGTCCATGATGTGATCGACAAAGTCTTGTCCGTTGGCTTGTGTATTTTTACAGACCTTGAGTGCCCGAACGCGGGTAGCGTCATCAATGGCAGTATATTGGAAGCGACGTGTCTTCTCGCCCTTCTTTCCGATAAAAGTCAGGAACTTGACATCCATCTGGATATGGTGACCAGGAACCTGCTTGTTGCGGCGCTTGGTGTGAACCTTACGGAGGCGCGTTCCGCGCGGTAGCCTGTTCAGGCCGTTGCGCTTGGGTATTCGATACATGGTTGCATCGGACAGTTTGATGCCGTGATAGCGCTCAAGGTACCACATGATCCGTCGTGCCCGAGATGGTATTTACGCCGTAAATGAAGAACCTTCTCGGCAACCTCAGGCGGTGTCTGGTTGGGCGGATTTTTAGGAATGGTTTTGGTATTTATCGGCCCAGCTTCACCGCCGCGCTCATAGGCGCGCTTCCATCTGTAGAAGCTGGCCCGGCCAATGCCAAAATAGCGGCAGGTCTTAGCGACATGCCCTATCTTCTCTGCGTGCTGCAATATCCTTAACTTACGCTGTACTTCGCGTTCGTCTTCCTTGGTCATTCGATCATCTCCTTCCCACATCAGGAATTTACAGAAGATGTCTCACGTGGCCCTACATATCTACAAAGATGCACCAGGCTGCGGCTGGATCACTCGAACACTCGCCTACCGTTGGTCGGGGCATGGATCTACTGCCGTCCCTGAGCTGTTGTGAACATTTTAGTTAAGATGTCAAGGTTGCCGCCGTCCTTGCCGGTGGCAGGGTAATAGTTACGGCTGTGCCGGACCGTCGCGTCGCATGATCGCAGCCTGAGGCTGCCAAGGCCATTTAGAGCGTGCCCTTGGTATCCTGTGCTCTCATCGAGTGACAGGACTTGCGGCGGCGCAGTCAGACCTCACCCGAACCATCTACTATTGATGGAGGCGGCCCAGCCGTTGTTGGCGAGGTATTCGCTAACTTGTTGCTGGCTCTGGTAGTTTGCGTATTGGATGTTGCCGTCAACATGCACGTAGGCGTGCAGGTACGAGGTGCCGTCGGTTAGGGCAAGTAGACTTCCTGCAACCCATCATGGTCGTAATCGGCGGCGCCAAGTACTTTGCTGATGTTTTCGATATTGAGGTCGATGCACCTTTTACCCTTTACGATCCTCAAAAAGATGATAAAAAAAACTGAGATATTACTTCAATAGCCTTCTTACGATGTTTGTAAAAGTGATGCAA
>Ga0214919_10010569_pt1 | contig 11667 bp, 7 predicted proteins | sample LL1503_MetaG_FD_177994 | JGI IMG/M metagenome (GOLD analysis project Ga0214919, IMG submission 177994) | Freshwater microbial communities from Lake Lanier, Atlanta, Georgia, United States - LL-1503 | ecosystem: Environmental > Aquatic > Freshwater > Lake | place: USA: Georgia | collected 2015-03-15
ATTTCTTTCGACGACCAAGCAGAGATAAATTTTTTAAGAAATGAAAGCTTGAGGGTTAATTGGTTTCCAATTTTGCTCAGCCCTCAATCAGAATCCATGCCAGCCAGATTAATTACCTCAACCTTCACAAAACTCGTACGTGCTTTTTCAACTTATCTGGCACACGGTTCTGCTGCCAGAAGGAGGGCGGTCACGTTATTCAATTTCCTTCCTAAGAAACTGAGAAATTCAATTATTTCAGCTTTAGTGCCCACATATGCATTTAGAAGAAAACAAGTGAACTACAATTTGGATGTTGGCTTTGGAGTTCCGACTTCAGATCAGCCTTTAATTTCAATCATCATCCCAGTTTTCAACCAATGGTGGGTGACGTATCGCTGCTTACGAGCGATTCAGTGTTCTGCAAATGTAACGCCTTTTGAAGTTATTGTGGTCGACGATGGTTCAAGCGATGAAACAAGTCAGGCCTTGAGTAATATTCGAGGAATCAAGGTTATCCGTAATATTTCAAACCAAGGATACTTAGAGTCCACTAATACAGGCGCGGCGAATGCTTCAGATGGATCGCAATACATTGCACTTCTTAATAATGACACTGAGCCTATTGGTAATTGGTTAGATGAACTTTTAACTATATTTGAAAGTAAGAGTGATGTCGCAATTGTGGGATCTACACTATTTTATTCAAATGGTCAGTTACAGGAATCAGGATCACAGATATTTAAGACTGGTAATGGATACAACATCGGTAAAGGCCTTATATCGATAAACGAAATGTATTCATCTTTGCGGGAAGTTGACTACTGCAGCGCGGCTTCAATCCTTATAGATAAATCCTTCTGGGACAAAAATGGTGGGTTTGATGAGCGATATAAGCCTGCTTACTATGAGGATACCGATCTGGCTATGTCGGCGTGGTTAATGGGTATGAAAGTCTATATTTCACCAAGGAGTTGGGTTATTCATCACGAGGGTGTAAGCCATGGAACTTCCACATCGAGTGGAATTAAAAAGTACCAGGTTTTAAACCGTGAGAAATTCGTTGCTAAGTGGAGTAAAGCACTAGAAACGCATTGGGATGACAATGGTTACCCACGAATTGAATACTCCCGTAATTCAAAGGGCATCGTGGTTTTGTGCGACCGACAACTCCCACATGCAGGAAGAGACTCTGGCTCGCAAAGAACTATTCGAATCGCTGAAAGACTCTTGGCAAAGGGTTTTCACGTAGTTCTGACAGCTGTAGATACATCAACCAGCCGAATTCAGTTAGAGCAACTTCGAGGAATGGGTATTGAAGTTCAATTAGATTTTGAAGAGTTACTAAAGTCACTCAGATTACGCCAGGACAGGCTCCGCTATTTTTGGATGATCCGTGAAGAAGTTTATGATTTTTATCGAGATTCTCTCGTTAATATCAATAAATCAGTCATAGTGATTGGAGATTTGTTGGATTTAAGATTCGAGGACGCAGCCCGAACAAGGATTGCAAAGCAGCACTTAGAAATCTCTAAAGAAGCTGATGTAACAGTCCTGGTTTCTCCAACTGAGGCTGCACAACTAGAGTTAGTTTCGAAAGTTAAGGTTCATGACATTTGGTATGACTTTGACGCCCACAATACAGATTACTCAGCTACGCAGAGAAGTGGAGTACTTTTTGTTGGAGGGTTCCGGCATACCCCAAATATCAGTGGCGTCTACTGGTTTGCTAAAACTGTGTTACCTGAGCTTAAGAAGCTCAACTTCTCTGAAGAAATTAAGATTATTGGGGCCGGATTAAGTTCAGATCAAATTGAAGAGCTCAGTAATTTAGGTTTAAAAATGCTTGGTTTTCAACCAGAACTCAGTGGCCATTATGATTCAGCGAAAGTTGTCATTGTTCCCCTCATTGAAGGTGCAGGATTAAAGGGTAAATTAGCTGAAGCTTTGTCTTATGGAGTCCCGACTGTTACAACTTCTATTGGGGCAGAGGGTTTCAAGCCCCCAAAAAGTGGCCAATTCCCATTCATGGTGAGTGACGATCCTCTCGAATTTGCTCAGCATATAGTCCGAATTAGTACTGACGTCGAACTCGGTAACTCAATCTCTGAGAACTCTCAAGATTACGTAGAATCGCATCTAAGCGAGGATGCATTTGATAAAAAAATGATGGAAATTTTGAGTGAATCTTCCCTGAATAAACTCTTGGGTGCCTAGACTTTAATCATGGGTAATCGCAAAAGTGTCGAAATACTTGTGCCACTTTTTAATGAAGAGGAATCTTTAGATCTCTTTGTGAAATCGTTGATTCCAATTATTTTAGATTTACCTTACGACTTTAGTTTGACACTTATTGATGATGGTTCAACTGATTCTACTTATTTAAAGGCGTGTGAAATAACTGCGCTTCCTACAAAGGTTATTCAACTAAGTAGAAATTATGGAAAAGAAAGAGCTGTTCAATGCGGCATCGATGAATCCCATGCAGATGCCTTAATTCTTTTTGATGTGGATTTACAGGATCCCTTAGAATTAATTCCCAAATTCCTTGCTGGATGGGAGTCTGGATACGATATTGTCTATGGAGTTCGAGTCAATAGAGACAAAGACTCATATTTAAAGAGAACCACAGCAACCTTTTTTTACTTTATTTTTTTAAAGTTATCGAGCGTTAAGTTTCCACCTCACACCGCGGATGCCAGGCTGATGTCGCAAAGAGTCATTCAGGCGTTAAAGAATATGCGGGAGACACAGAGATTTAATAAGGGACTTTTCCATGAGGTTGGTTTTAAAAGTAAAGGTGTGGAATTTCACCGCCCAATGCGAAAATATGGAAAGAGTTCTTATAACCCAATCAAGATGATTGAGTATGCAAGAGATGCATTCTTGGGATTTACGACAAAGCCACTTTATTGGAGCATTTATGCGGGCTCAACCATTGCCTTTTTCTCCACACTGTTAGCTCTTTTCTATGGAATTAGAAAAATACTTCTTGGAGATGCACCATCTGGATATACCTCGGTGATTGTTGCGGTTCTATTGCTCGGTGCGTTTCAGTTAATCAGCCTTGGGATAATTGGACTATACCTTTCTGTTGTTGTGAAAGAGGTGCGACAGCGGCCTCTATATTTTATTGCAGAAAGACATCTAAATAACAATGATTGAAAAGGTTATCAATAATTTCTCAATTAGAATCCAGCATTCAAAACAAATTATCTTTGACACATTAATTACCCTTGGTTTGGCATATTTCACGCTGTACAACAACAGGGACAGATTTTTGGGCCATGACTTTAACTGGGATTTACTCAATTACCACTTAACTAACGTAACACTCAAGCAAGAACTTGCTCTGCATCCCTCAGGCATCCAAAGTTACTTTCCCTCAACTTTGGATCAATTGATTTTACCTATTCACACATTTATACCTTCACCAATCAGCGGAATTCTGATGTTAGTTCCATATGTTTTGGACTATTTGATTTTGCGAAACTTGTTCATACGTAAAATTTTCGAAGATCAAATATCCCTACCAAAGACCTTGGTGGTTGTATCCCTATCGTCTTCAACCGCACTGAGCCAAATGAATAATTCAATGGGTGACATGTTAGTTTCGCCATTTGTCTTATTTGGCCTTGGATTAGCCTTGTTGGGAATCAAAAACCATAACGCACGGTTCATAGTACTTTCAGCTTTACCATTAGGAATTGCGATGGGACTCAAATCTACCCACATTTATGTCCTATTTTCACTTTTCATTATTCTGCTTTATCTGCTATTCACCAAGCGAATCAAGATTTTAACTCTACTAATTTGGTCATTAATAAACTCATTGATTTTTGTAGCTATTTCATTTCGCCACAGCCTGCAGTTATTAAAAGAAACGGGAAATCCTGTTTTTCCATTTATGAACGGACTTTTTAGATCTCCATCCTATCCCGAGGTTAACTTTAGAGATAACAGATTTGGGTTGCATAGTTTCGCTGACTTCCTTATCACTCCGATCAGGTTGGCTAGTGGAAACCCAGCAGGTACCTCAGAGTTAAAATTTCAGGATTTCAGATTATTGCTGATGCTGTTCTCTCTAGTGTTACTGCTTGCTCTTGCCTTGATTAAGTCCCTTCGATCGAAAGAAAAGGAGCTCGGGAGTATTTATTGTCTCGGAATTTTCATCTTCTTGGCCTACATTTCATGGGGCTATTTATTTGGAATTTCAAGGTATTTCCTGTCGATTGAGATGTTAATTCCACTTTTCGCCTGTGGTGTCATATTACATTTAGGACTAAGTAATCACAATCGAAAATACATTGGGATTCTTATTGTTCTCGCTATATCGTTAATTACAACTAACAAAACTACCTCGGTGAATTGGGGATATGACGGAGATAGGACTTCTGATATCGCCTTTGAGAAAGCAATTTATCCTCTCAATCTCGATAATTACAGTGCAATTCTCTTGGCTGATGCGCCACTTGCGTTTATTAGTTATCAGATTAAATCTCCTGCAGATACTCTATATTTTTCTCCGGCATTCACCTCATATAATCTTAAGAATCAGTTGAAAATAATTAGTGGTAGAACTATTTACACTCTAAGTTATAACGCAGAAACTTCATTTCTGAATTCGAAACTCAGCCAATATGACAGATATTCCTCATCTTCGTGTCAGACAATAAATTTGGATTTTGAAAACTTTTTAACGCCTTCAGTTGTCTATCTCTGTGAAACTAACCCGTTATGAGCATCCTGTTTATATATGTTTCTTGAATAGTACACAGATAAAAGTATGATAAGCCAAGTAATTGATAAAATTGCGAAACACAAATATGTATTAATCGTGATCAATCCGTATATATCACCCGAAAACATTTTCCAGTGAATTGTTTCCTTCGAAACATAAGTATTTGGCATTGAAAAGATCTCTAAATACTTACTCTTTTCAACGTATAAACCTGTTGAATACCGCAGAATCACTGCATATAAATAACCCAAATATCCGATAAAGAGGGAGGTCAAAGCAATTCGGAATTTCTTTTTTGGAATGTGTTCCACTCTTTCAAGTAGAACAACAGAGATTAGAACAAGAATAAAAGCTAATAGGTATCTTGGTTGAAAATATCCTGATGTGCTAGCGCCTTGTAAATACATCGAATATAGTCCGATGAAACAGGTACCAATCGTCCCTACGAAAACAGCACCCCTTGAACCTTCACTCTTACTTTTTTCCGAGAAAAGAACTATTAACGAGAATATAATTGCTACCATTGCAATACTTGGCAGAGGTACATCAAATTCTCCAAGCGCTAGATAGCCACTATCGCCTCTCCCGCCAAAAAGGCCAAGAATGAATCCAGGGAACTCCAAAATGTTATGCAGTAGATACACTGGATCATTTGAAGGCATCTTGGATTTACCAAAGTCTGGGGTCGGGATACCCAAATATTTGCCTAAAATGACTGTAGATAAAATTGCTGACACCACAATCAAAACTTTCTTGCGGCTGATTTGTTTGATATTCAGTAGTAGAGACATCCCAATCGCAAAAAGAATTATAACTTTTCCGTCGCCTCTAGCTCCAGTTATCATTGATCCCACTAAAAGAAGGTAGAAACCTGCAAAGATAGACCTGTTTTTTGAGACTTTCTCCTTTTTTGGTAGTAAGCAGAAGTGAAAAACATAAAAGAACGAAACTATCAGTGAAAGCGACCATGTCTGAGGGTTATTTGTACCGAGTAGAAAAAGGGGAAATGGAATAACGGTGAATATTGTTGTCACCATGAGCATCCATCTATTCCTCTTCGGTAGTACTTTTAGAGCAAGAATGAGAAGAACTCCCAATAAAAGGGAGTTAAAGACTCGAAGCCTTACAATCGATTGTTGAATATCTTGATTTACAAACAAGTTGTTAACCCAGTAATAGAGTTTGGGATAGCTACCACTATTACTACGAATGCTCGCTCTCTCATTCTTTGAACCCGATAATTCACAAGAACCAGAGACCCCTACATTTCGTGGTTTGCAACTGTGAAGCGTCTGAAGATCGGAAGGTACATCAGATATTGACCAGTACTCCCCAGGTGCAACGGCGTAGCAATTTGGGATTTCGACTCCCTGACCACACCAAATGCTCGTCAAATGAAAATCATCGTCCGGTCCAGAAAAAGCAGGGGTGATTATTGACGAACCGACGGTGAAGAATAAGTAACTTATGACTAATATAAAGAATGAGACACTTGAGATCCCCTTCCTGTTCTGGGATTTTAAAAACCTATTTTTCAGAACACTTAATGAACTCATATCTCCACCTTCGCCCTTCTTCTGTTTCTACTATTTCGGAGTTGGGTAGGAAAAAGTTCATATTCCACGGTGGAAAATCAATATCCTCTCGAGTTTGTTTCTGGGATAGCCACAACATGAAAGTTGGGGGATTGGGAAGACTTATAGAAGCTGTTGAAAAATCCTCAGATACCGTTCTATCGCCTTGCAGTACCCGCCTTATGCGGCTGGATTCAATTTTTGTCTCTTCCGGAAGTTTGACTTGTTTAGATGCACAACTAAACAAACTCCATTCTCTTGTCAGAATGCTTCTTGTCTCAATGTCGAAATATGACAAGAACGTATAGCTCATTAATATGGCTATCAAAATAATGGTTGTTGTGAACTTCCTTAATCGTTTAGTTGAATTCAAACGAGAATTGTTTAAAACGCCGAAAATGAAAATGCTAAAGAAAATAATTGTTGCAAAAGTATATCTTCTGAAATCCATGGCGTTTTCAGCTATTAAAAAGAACCATGGCATAGTGAATGGTAGGCCACCGGTTAAGCAGAAAATAAATGCAAAATACTGATAGGGGTGCCAATCGCTTACCTTAAAACTCGTCCTGTTAAAAGAAATTGCGACTATAGCAATATTCAGAAGAAACAATGATATCGCTACTAAATGTATTTGTTTTTGATCAAAATGAGCGATGCGTAACCACGGTGAAATCACTTGATCAATCACAAGGTTGAAAAATACCCTTACTTTTGAGTAAAAATCCAAGCTTATACTTGAGCGATTTGAGTTAATAAATATCCTTATTGCAAACCAATTTATGAAAAGAGCAACACTTGCGAGTAAAAAACTTTGCCAGAGACGCTTAGCTGAAAACATGCCAAAATGTGTTTTTATTACCAGTAGTGCCGGATAAAGCATTATCAGAAATATGCTTGCTTGGTAAATAGCACATATTAGGCTGGAAATAGCCAATAGCAAAACTATATTTTTGAAATTCCAAGAATTTATCTTTGTGATTTGACTTGAAATTAGAAGTGCAAGAACGGTCGCAATAATATATGGGTTAGATACCGACAAAGTTATGAATGTGTGAATACCGGGAACCAATACAAGTGGGGAGGCTATTATCAATCTTTTTACTAAGGATTCCTCTATGTGTTCAAGATTTCTTACATGCTTCAAAGTGCCAAAAAAGAGAGCTAGTACAGCTAAAATTCTAAAGTATGTGAAATCCGCGACTGTATTCCCATTCTGAAACATTATTGCAAGAAATATGTTGTCAACCCATCTGCCAGCATTCCATTCAGCGGCAGAAATGTACTTGAAGTTTTCGAATATGCTGGTGCGATCGCCAGAGAAAAGCCCAAGAATTACGTAATCATCGGTTTTTCCATATGTTCCACTTGCAACAAAAATCATCTCGCCAAAGATTACGAGGGCGAGCAGACATAAAAGTACTTTATGACTCCTCAGCCCTTTAAGCATTGCCAGAGCTGGCTCTCTTTGCAAGGTTCAGTGTTGATAAATGATTACTAATCGCCTGTTCCATTATTATGCTCATCGCGAATAGTACTGAGATTACAACCAGCAAGCCGCTTCCAAGAATGAGACTGGGAAAATTAGACACTCTTCCCGACGTTATGTATGGATAGAGCGCTCTTGAAAATAAATAAATCACTGCTAAGAAGAGGGGAAATGAAGTTATCACGAAATTCCGGACAGGTTTTATTCTACGATTTAGTGCGAATATTGTTCTAACTATTCGAAATCCATCTCGAAACGTTCGGAGTTTACTTTTAGATCCATCTGATCGTGACAAATAAGTAGTATCGACTTCAAGCACCGAGGCACTGATTAAATTTGCATGAGCAGAAAGTTCAACCTCAATCTCAAAACCTGAAGAGTTAGCAGGAAAAGTTTTAACAAATGAATCATTAAATAATCTGTAGCCTGAAAGAACATCACTTAGATTTGACTTGAATAGTAAGTTAAAAAACTGGTTTATCACTCGATTACCAATTAAATGTCCGGGTCGCTCGGTGTGTTTTTCTTCCACTGATGTTACTCTTTTTGCTATTACTGAGTCTAGATCTTTACTACGCATAAGAGCTAACATCTCAGCAGCGGCTTCAACTTCATTAGTATTGTCACCGTCAATCAAAAAATAGTAGTCCGCTTGCGCATATCGCAAGAGTTTCCTAACCATATTTCCTTTTCCAGGCTGCACTTCGTTAACTACGACACAGCCAAGTTCTCTTGCTATCTCCTCAGTTCTGTCCGTTGAAGCGTTGTTACCAACATAAATTCTTGCTTCCGGAAAAATTATCCTAAAGCGTTCAACTACTTTCCCTAATGAGATCGCTTCGTCTTTACAAGGAATCAATACCGCAATTGAGTCTATTGAAGTCATTGCCGGGTTCTCCTTATTTTCTAGAATTTAGCAGTTAACTTTCCGAAATGTGCTCCACGCTGTTGTATCTAAGGTTGCTGGGAAGTAGACTAAGCCATCAATTTGTGCATAGTCGATTTCTATCTTAGAGCCTGGTTTCGTGTCACAAACAGCATTCACAACATGTGATCTGTTGATTGAGGATTGATAGTTAATATCCAAAGGTGCCTGCCACCAGTAGAAAACTCGAAAGAAAGCCGAAAAGATCAGGGTTACAACTAAGATTATCTGGAGATTCAATCTCGCATTAGAGATTCCAAACCTTAAGTCAAAGTTCTTACTGGCCATCAAACAAAATAGCGTCAATAGGGAAGATGCAATAAGCATATATCTTGAAGCTGTAATGCTCTCAGTTCCATTCCTGGAAATAGCAATCATTGATACAAAGGTAATGAGTGGGACTAGGAAAGTTAAAGCATTTATTTCATACATTGAGAACTCTCTGGGTTTCCACTGGATTATCGTCAAAAATAGAAGCATTAGTCCTATATAGAAAACTAGCTCTACTATTAATTTAATAACTGAAGCATCGATAAAACCAGGAGTAAATGTCGATATCAAAGTCTGAAAATTTGTGATTACCCATCGTAGGACTGACCTATCTACGGCTAGATTTCCTGCTGTGCGAAAATTTACATATATCGCTAAAGTTCCAATAATCATAAACACGGATGCTGCTGCTGGCCATAACTTTCTCCGGAGAATATTGTTGATTAATATCCCAAACACGAGTGGTAGCCCATAACCACCGATTCCGATTCCGAATATTGACATTAGAATTGTTGAGACAAGTAGCGCTCTTTGTGTACTTAACATTGTATGTAACAACAACAACCCAATAGAAATTAAGTTAAGAGCGACTGCGAGCCAAAAAATAGTATGAGCAGTATAGGGAACCATCAATATTAGACTCGGGACGAGAATTATTGTAAGTTTTGAAAATTTATTGAATCTGAGGAAGTATGTCATTGAGAATACAAAAAAGAGGTTACACAACCCTGAAAATATTAGGAATGGTGCATAGCTTTGTAGACCAAATACCCCAATGAATGCCCGGTAGATGATCTGGATAATCGGCATAAAGTGACCATTAAACTGGTTGAACACTTCACTGATCGGTTGGGATTGGTTCTTAATCAAGGTGTAATCATCACTGTAAAAAAATGCACTATGTGAGCGGATTGTCTGAAGGGCAACGACTACAGTCGAAAAAAGGAGACTCAAAGAGGTTTCACTTTTGATCACTTTCGATTGAAGTTTAGAGAAACTAGTCATTGCTCAATCCAACCATGCCCAATCGATTAATACCTTAGTATTGTGTCGTGCCTCACCAATATTCATATTTAGTAAGGAAGGCTCCCCATGTTTCTCGTGCGGGTTCGCAGTTCTACCCAACAAAAAGCACTGCGATAAAGTTACTCTGCAAAATCTCCAAAGTCAGTAATTTTAGGTTCAGTGAATCTTCTCGAAGTTTAGAAGCTCTTGAAGGAGTAGGGAAGAGTAATTATCTTTATGCCCAAAAAAATCTTTATATTCTCGCCCCTGAATCTCAAACTAATATCTATGGGCACTGGTTAATTGATCTCATTCCTGGATACCTAGCAATGCAACAACGAACTTCGAAGAGGGTTTTAATACTTGTGGTTGGACCTGTTCCGCCTTTTGTAGATGGCATCCTAAAATTCTTTAACCTAGAATCAGATGTAGTGGTTTCGACATCTAACCTTTCTAATGAAGTTGTGTATCGAATAACTAATTATCCAATTTTTCGTGATTTCGATTTTTATAATATCGCTGGTTTTCGACGCCATATAGCACCGAGAATTCTTCATGGATTAGAATCACACACTGGAGAGCGAAGTCAAAAGCCAAGAAAATATTTTTTGACTCGCTCGCATTGGCGAGATGTTTATCATGATTCACGGAGTTTAATTAATGGGGATGAGGTCCTAGAATTTTTCACTCTTAATGGGTTTGAAATAGTACGCCCTGAGGATTACACAACAATTGAATTGATTTCGAAACTTCATCACGCTCAAGTAGTTGCAGGTGAAGCTGGCTCAGCAATGCATACTTCAATTTTTTGTAGTCCTCAAACACGTTTTATTAACTTGCAATCAATGCGTCAGGAGCACTTAATCCAATCCACTCTTTGCGCGATCAAAAAACAACATATAACTTACCTTTGGGGTAACAACGAAACGAAAGATTGGAGTTCAAATTATTCAATTGCTTTGAATTCGCTTGAGCTCTGTTTAGAGCGGGGTTTACTCGATTGACCGAAGACTGCTTTTCTCTACTATTCTTGATATTTCATTAAGCAGTTCCAATCCAAAAATAGGTTTGATAAAGTTAAAGGACTCATTGTCCTTGTGGCGCTCAAAAGGGGCTCCCATATCGAACATAACAATAGGTATTAAAGAGCTCTTTATCTCCTCTGCCACGATGGAGAATGTTTCAGGCCATATAGAGGGAACTAGAATTACATCTGGAGAGAGTTGCTTCAATTGCAGTACTAACTCACGCGAATCTCTATATTTTCCGTGGATGACAATCGGTAGTTCCGAGGGTATATCAATATTGAAGTTACCAAAATGCTCAATCTTATGGTGCAGGTTAGAATCTTTGATCGCCTGGGCGAGACCTATAACGACTTGGGATCCTTTTGCATAGTGCAGGATGCCAATCGTGGCTATCCGTAACGAATCTAAGTTTGGCTCCATGAGTTCGTACGTGAGCGCGCGAGAATAATCAAAGACTTTATGATGCCTTACAACTGTTTTCCCAATCACCTGAGGGAAAACTCTAATAACTCGCTCACGACTTTCATTACTAAAACAAATCACAATTTCAATATTTTGAAATATTTGCTCCCATGGTTTTCGCCACTCTGATATCGAACCTGTATGTGTTGTTATTTTAAAAGGATTTTTTGGAAGGCAGTTACCACATTTGATTGCAT
>Ga0214919_10010571_pt1 | contig 11665 bp, 7 predicted proteins | sample LL1503_MetaG_FD_177994 | JGI IMG/M metagenome (GOLD analysis project Ga0214919, IMG submission 177994) | Freshwater microbial communities from Lake Lanier, Atlanta, Georgia, United States - LL-1503 | ecosystem: Environmental > Aquatic > Freshwater > Lake | place: USA: Georgia | collected 2015-03-15
ACAAAAACGGCATTAATGCACACAGTGGTGGAATTAAATTTGCCCCCCCCCTGCCGTTATATTTTCAATCGGCTAATCCAACTCACGCTAAAAGCAAAATTATTGGCCTGCTGATGCTGCGTCCGCCAGGCTGCTATACATTGAATACAATGATTATATCATATTAAATATTTATGTATATATATTTAGATATTACGTTGTTTATGTTTTTATTTGTTAACCCGACTTCACCTGGGCAATCTCACGAAACCGTCACCTTTTTCCATTTCTAATTCATTAACGCAAACGTATCCCCATCCATTCTGATGGAGAAAAATATGTCCGCTTATGCAGTGCGGTGCTGCATGCGTTGGGCGTCGACGGCATGCCGGGCGCCGGCGCCGAAACAAGCACTCGTCTATGTTAATATTTGATCGTCTGCATTACTCGCGACAACACTCCCATGCCGTTCAAGCTGTTTTTCATCGGCGCCGCCTGCGCATTGATGGCGTGCGCGCCGGCGCTCGCGCAACCGTACCCCGCCAAGCCGGTGCGCATGATCGTCGCCTATCCCGCAGGCGGCAGCGTCGACGTGGTCGCGCGGCTGGCGACACAGAAACTGACCGAGAGCATGGGCCGCTCATTTGTCGTCGAGAACCGCGCGGGCGCCGGTGGCAACGTGGGCACCGATTACGCGGCGAAAGCGCCTGCCGATGGCTATACCCTGCTGATGGGAAGCGCCGCGGCCCTGGCGTCCAATCCCGCGCTTTTTGTGAAGCTGCCCTTCGATCCGGTGCGCGACTTCGCGCCGGTTTCCCTCATCGTGATCCAGCCGAATATTCTCGTTGTGCACCCGGCCATCCCCGTCAGGTCAGTGCGTGAATTCGTCGCGCTCGCCAGGAGCCGGCCCGCGATTCTCAACTATGGTTCGAGCGGCATCGGCAGTTCGCAGCACATGGCCGCCGAGCTGTTCGCGAACTCGGCGGGCGTCAAGCTCACCCATGTGCCGTACAAAGGCGGCGCGCCGGCGCTGATCGACCTGGTCGGCGGCCAGATCGATTTGATGTTCGAAACCATGCCGACTGCGCTGCCCTACGCAAAGAGCGGCAAGCTGCGCGCGCTCGCCATCACCACGGCGACCCGGGCGAAGGTATATCCGGAGTTGCCGACGCTGCGCGAGAGCGGCCTCAATGACTACGAGTACCGCGGCTGGATCGGCCTGCTCGCGCCGGCCGGCACGCCGCCGGAGATCGTAACGCGCCTGCATGCCGAAGTGGTGCGCGCTGTCAACGCCGGCGGCCTCGCCGCCCAGTTCCGCGACATGGCTTTCGATGTTGTCGCGGGCACCCCTGCGGAATTCGGTCAGTTCATCAAGGACGAAATTGCCCTGCACCGGAAAATCGTCAGCGTTGCGGGCATCAAGCCGGAATAACCTCCGCAGCCCACATTTAACCCATTCGTCCACAGGAACCGCATGTCACATCCACTCGACCCCGTATTCAATCCGCGCGTCATCGCCGTAATCGGCGCCTCCAACGACCCGGAGAAGCGCGGCTACCGCGCGATCAAAACGCTGCTTTCCGACAACTATCAGGGCAAGATCATTCCGATCAATCCGAAGTCGGCGGAAATACTCGGCCTCAAGTGCTATCCATCGATTGCGGACGTGACCGATGCGGTCGACCTCGCTCTGGTCTGCACCGCGGCCAGGACAGTTCCTGAAGTCGTGCGCAGCTGCGGCAAGCAGGGCGTCAAGGGCGCGCTTCTGCTCGCCGGCGGCTTCAGCGAAGCCAGTGAGGAAGGACGCGTGCTCGAAGAGGCGGCGGTTGCCATTGCACGCGAGTACGGCATCCGTCTGATCGGCCCCAACACCAACGGCATGTTCAGCGCCCGCTTCGGCTGCAACGCAATCGGCTGGTACGACCTGCCGCGCGGGCCGCTGGCGATGATCGCCAACTCGGCCAACGTCATGTTGTCGGTGGTCACCGAAGCGCAGTTCCATCGCCACTTCGGATTCAGCACGCTACTGCCGCTCGGCAATCAGGCTGATATCCAGTTTCACGAATGTCTCGACACCCTGAGCCAGGACCCCGATACCAAAGCGGTAATTTCCTATGTCGAAGGATTCCGCAATGGCCGCGCGTTTTATGAGGTGGCGCGCCGCGTGAGTCCGCACAAGCCGATCGTCATGTTCAAAGCCGGCCGCACCGCCGACGGGGTGAACGCCGCCCGCTCGCACAGCGGCTCGCTCGCCGGTGACTACGCAGTCGCCACCGGTGTGATCAAGCAGGCCGGCATTCCGCTGGTGGAACGCGCCGATTGCCTGTTTCCCGTGGCCGAGGCGCTCGCACTGTTGCCGCCGATGCCGACCCGGCGCGTGGCGATACTCTCCGAAGGCGGCGGCGTCATCACGGTCGCCGCCGAAGCGCTCGCCGAACGCGGCATGGTGCTGGCCAAACTCACCGCCGAAACGCAGGCAAAACTGAAGGCGATCGTGCCCGCCGCCTCGGCGTTGTCGAATCCAGTCGATCACGGCGGCGGCACCGATCCGCGCGCCGAGTATTACGGGCAATGCGGCAAAGCGATACTCGAAGACCCCAACGTCGACGCCCTGCTGTGTGTCGGTTTTCTCGGTGGCTATGCGCACCGCTACGGCGACAGCGTGGGGGAGATGGAAAACAGCGTATGCAAAGGCTTCGGCGATCTTATGCGCAAGCACCAGAAGGCCATCGTGGTGCAGTCGCATTACGCGCATTTTCGCACGCCCGCACTGGATATATTGCGCAATGCCGGCGTGCCGTTTTATCGTTCCATCGAGATTGCGGCCCATTGTCTCGCGTCGCTCGCCGATTACTCCGCGATGCGCCGCCGTCTCGCCAGCGACGCGCAGGATGCCGGCGCCACGCCTGCGGTTGTCCCGGCCGTGCAAAAAATGCTGGCCGATGCGCGTGCCGCACAGCGCATGGCGCTGCTCGAAACCGAGGCGCGCGAGGTTTTGCGCGCCGCCGGCATCGCCATGCCGCCGTCGCTGTTGCTGAAGTCCGCGGCTGACGCAGACGCCGCGGTCAAGTCACTCGGCGCCGGCGCGCTCGCGCTCAAAGTCGTATCAAAGGATGTGCTGCATAAATCCGACACCGGCGGTGTCGTGCTGAACACGGCGGGCGCGGCGGCGATCCGCGAAGGCTACGCCAGAATCATGCAAAACGTGCAGGCAAAAGTGCCGGGCGCTGTAATTGACGGCGTGCTGGCGAGCCCGATGGCGCCGGCCGGCGTCGAACTGATCGTTGGCGTCACGCGCGACCCGCAGTTCGGCCCGGTGATCATGTTTGGTCTGGGCGGCGTGTTCGTTGAAACCATTCGCGACGTGGTATTTCGCGCGCTGCCGATTTCGCGCGCCGATGCGGGCGAGATGATCGCCGACATCCGTTTCAAGGGCATGCTGGAAGGCGCGCGCGGGCTGCCGAAGGTGAACACCACGGCACTCATCGAACTGCTGCTGAAGGTATCCGCGCTGGCCGCCGCGCATCCGGACCTTGCCGAAATCGACCTCAATCCCGTCATCGCGCACGGCGACACCTGGTCCATCGTCGATGCGCGGATGATATTGGGCTAGTCAACCGGCTTGATACCGGCGTCCTTCGCGAGCTTCACCATCTTCGCCGACTGTTCGCGCATATACGCGCCCATTTGCTCGGGTGTGCCTGTGCCGCCGGCAAGTTCCAGCCCCAGATCCTGCAGGCGGGTCTTCACGTCGTTCGCGGCAAGCGCCTTGTTGGCTTCCGCATTGAGCCGCATGACGAGTTCGCGTGACATGCCTGCGGGGCCTGCTATGCCCATCCATCCATCGAAGTCATAACCGGGCAAGCCCGCCTCTGCGATAGTTGGCACGTCCGGCAGCATAGCCAAGCGCTTGGCTGTCGATATGCCGAGGGCACGAACCCGAGAGGTTTTTACATAAGGAATAGCCTCCGGCGCGGGCGCAAATATCAAGTCGATCTGACCGCCGATCAAGTCGGCGATCGCGGGCGCGCCCCCTTTGTATGGCACGTGCACCATTTTGACCCCGGTCACGCTTTGAAACAGTTCCATCGCCATATGCTGCGAGGAGCCGTTGCCGCCCGACCCATAATTGAGTTGGCCAGGCTTTGCCTTGATTAGCGCGATCAACTCCTTGACGTTTCTCGCCGGCACGGAGTTATTCAGTATCAACACATTTCCCTGATGAACCAGCATGGCGATCGGCGCCAGATCCTTCAACGGGTCGTATGGCATTTTTGAGTAAATAGCGAGGTTAGTACCGAGGGATCCACTACTACTCACAAGCAACGTATAGCCGTCCGGCGCTGACTTGGCAACGAGATCAGCCGCAATATTACTCGCTGCGCCGGGACGGTTATCGACAACGACCTGTTGTCCGAAATACTCCCCCAACTTTTGCGCAAATATGCGTCCGACAATATCGACGCTGCCGCCTGCCGCATAACCTACAAGAATGCGCACGGGTTTAACCGGGTAATTCTGAGCCCAGCCCCCTGAAATGCCTGCAATGAAAAACGCGAATCCTAATAATGCGCAACGGAACATTGAACCTCCCATGCATGTGAGATTACGAATCTGGCCACGGATACTCGGCAAAACGCTTGCCGAGTCCATGTAAAGTCATAGTTCACTCAAAAGTCGCTAGGTATTCATCGCCGAGAACCGAACTGTGACAGCACGTGCGCGGTAATCCGTAACCACATTCACCAACGCGGGTTGGCCGGCGTCCACCGCGCGCTGCGCGCGCTCCAGCGCCGGTCGAATGTCTTCCGGCTTTTCAACGTATTCACCATGACAGCCGAGCGCTCGAGCCATTTCATCGAATCGAGTGTAGCCGAGCTCGCGCCCCGGCTTTTCGCGATTGACGTCTGCGGTCCACCCTCCATTGAGGCTGATAATGACCAGCACCGGGATCTTGTGTCGTACTGCGGTATCAAGTTCGAGTCCGTTCAAGCCAAATGAACCATCACCGTGAAGCACGATTACCTGTTTGTCAGGCCGGGCGACTTTAGCGCCGAGTCCGAACGGCAGACCGACCCCCATGGTACCGAAAGGCCCTGAATTAAGCCTGTTTCCCGCCACATAAGTAGGAATAGACTGCCGACCGTAATTAAGTATTTCCTGACCATCCACACACAGAATTGCGTCACGCTGCATAAAATCGCGCACCTCCTTGCACAGACGCAGTGGATGTATCGGGGTCTGATCCGTACTAATTTCACGTTCCTGGGCAAGCGCTTTCTTGGCGTTAATCGCTTGCAATTGCGCGCGCCAATCCGCATAGAGTGATGGCGTCACCTTGCCTTTGGCGGCCCGCGATAACTGCTGCAGAACTGCTCGTGCATCCCCGACCAAACCAACATCAAGCCGCTGAGTAGTGCCTATTTCGGTGGGATCCACATCAATTCGGATAACCTTTGCGTCAGCACTGAAGCGTGGCGGACGCAGATGTCCGAAAACATAATTAACGCGGGTTCCCACAACAAGAATGACATCGGCCTCCTTGAGTGCCGTCGAGCGCGCATTTTGAAAGCACAGCGCGTGATCCTCGGGAACCACGCCGCGACCCTGTGGCGTCGTGAAGAACGGGATTCCCGATGCATCGACCCATGCATTTAGCTCTGCCGCGGCATCTGACCAGATGACACCGCTGCCGGACAAGATAACAGGCTTCTTCGCATTCGAAAGCAACCCTACCGCCGCAGCCACCTGCTCTTCATCTGCGAGCGGGCGCGTCTTCTTCGGTCCGCCATGCAGAGGCCAGACCACCGTGGATTCATCAATCGAGTTCAGAAGAACGTCTGTTGGCAGATCGAGATAAACAGGCCCGGGTTTCCCTGACCACGCTATGCGAAATGCCTGATCGATTAACTCGGGAATGCGCCGCGTCTCGTAACAGCGCTCCGCCCACTTTGTTACTGGCCGCATGATCGCAACCTGATCAATCTCCTGGAAGCCGCCGATGCCCCACTCGTTCCACGGACTGGATCCGCCGAGCGCGACCACCGGCGCACAATCGACCAGGGCCGTCGCAATCCCGCTGGCGAGATTTATGGTGCCGGGGCCCGAACATGCCATACACACTCCGGTCTTGCGCGTAACGCGTGCATAAGCATGCGCCATCATGGCAGCTGCCTGCTCATGACGAACATCAATACCGCGCATGCCGTGATCCAGACATGCCTTCTCCGCACCAAGCATCGGCGCGCCCATTAAAAAGAAAAAGGCATTTACACCGTGGCGTTCAAGTGCCTGTGCAACAAGTTCTGAACCGGTAACGGGCATCATATCCTCTGTTGAAAAATGGGAATGCAAAAAATTGCCAGGCTGATAACCACAAAGATAAGACTCTAGCGACAATTATCCTCGTGGCGGCGTCAAGCGGCGGGCCCTGATAGTCGCAGCGTACACCACATCTCGGTTGATCAAATACAGAACAAGCCGGCCTTTGAATTCTATCGCAGACTTCGTTCAATTTGTTGGATCTATACAAATCAAATAGAACGGATGCAGTACTCGGAAGTTCGTTCGAGATCCCAAGCTCGTGCGAGCCAGCGTAATCGGGACGCATCAAGAATAAAACGTTAATTAATGTATTTCCATTCCTCAACGAATTGTAAATTTATTGCCCCCTCTTGCGCCTTAATCACTAGCATTCAGAACTCATGGAAATATCGGGCACGGCTCAAGCTCGCCTCAAGAAGGAGGATTCGCCTATTGCGCAGATTGCACGTGAATAACTTTTTTTCGTAACCGGCGAACTCTTGGCGCCCATAGCAATTGTGGGACGCCGCTTCCAGCAAGGCGGTTACGACAACCTACCGGATGGGTAACTCCGTCCCGACTCCCTGCGAGCGGGCCAATTCGAGGGTCCGAACCGCTACGGCGAGGTCTTCCAAACCGAGGCCATGCGATTCAAATAGTGTGATCTGCGTGGGCGACATTCGTTTTTGCTCGGCACCGGAGACGACCTGGCAAAGTGCTTTAACATTCCCCCAGTCGAGACCACCAGCCTCCTCAGCAGCGAGCAGATCACCGCTTTCGGAGCGCGCAACCGTTACGTCATCTACGACAATTAGATCCGCACGCCGCACCGCGATCGAATCGATCTCGCACTTCTCTGCAAAATTTGAACCGGCGGCATTGATATGTACGCCCGGTCTGAGCCAGCGTCCGTCAAATACCGGCTCGCGTGATCCGGTAATGGTAGTGATAACGTCCGCCTCCCCAACCGCTCGCTCGGGATCACCGCTGGCGACCAACTCCACATCGAGCCGCTCCGCCATCACTCGGCAAAATCGTTGAGCCCGCTCCGCTGAACGACCTACGACGTTGACACGTTCAAGCTTTGGCAAAACCGCCGAGATTGCTTCGAGCTGACTTTCGGCTTGCCACCCGCACCCGAACAGCGTCATGACGCGGCTTTCCGCTCTAGCGAGATATTTCGTCGCAATTCCGCTCGCAGCACCGGTTCTAATCTGGCCAAGCGCATTCGCCTCCAGCACACCGATCATTGCGCCAGTCGAAATCCTGTAGACGAGAACGGTGAAGCTTGAGCCGACCGATATATCGTTGCGAACGATCGGATAACACTTGATCGCAGCGGCATCAAGCGCTGCAGAAGTGGCGCACAGGATATTAATACTCACTCCGTGCGACGCACTGCGCTGCCTTGGAAAGTTGGCGGCGTTTCCGCGTGCCTGCTCTACAAATGCATTTTCTACTGCGGCCAACGCGTGCTCCATAGACAGCAAACGGCGCACATCCTCTTCGCGCAAAAAAAGTGCCATGATTCTCCTGCTGCGAAGTTCTCGCGGGGTGCGCGCCGATCGTTCAGTCTACCTGCGGGATGCCGACATCCTTGACGAGCTTGACCGTCTTGGCCAACTCGGCCTGCATATGCGCACCCAATTGCTCGGGCGTACCACCAACGATCTCAAGTCCAAGTTCGAGCAAACGGCTTTGGACCTCCGGCGTGGCAAGCGCCTTGTTGAAGTCTGCACTGATCCGCGCCGCCAGCTCTTTCGACATCCCGCCGGGACCGGCGACCCCCATCCAACTGGCAAACGAATATCCCGGCACTCCCGATTCGGCTATCGTTGGCGAATCGGGTAACGAATTAGCGCGTTTTGCACTAGTCACGGCTAGCACGCGCACTCGCTCGGCCTTAATGTAAGGCAGCGCCTCGGGTATCGGCTGGAACACGACTTCAATCTGCCCGCCCAGGAGGTCAACCAATGCCGGCGCCCCCCCTTTATAGACCACATGCGTTAGTTTAATGCCCGTCATGTAACTGAACAATTCCGCTCCCATATGTAGCGGACCGCCAACGCCGGCCGACCCGTAGTTGAGTTGACCGGGTTTAGACTTGGCGAGCGCGATGAATTCCTTGACACTACGTGCCGGAACCGCAGGGTTCACAATCATGACCTGCCCCTGATGGACAAGCAGTGTGATCGGTGTCAGATCCTTGAGGGCGTTATATTGCAGTTTGCTGTAGAGCGCGAGATTGGTCCCGAGTCCGCCGTTGCTACTCACCAGCAGCGTATAGCCATCCGGCTCCGCTTTGGCAACGATATTGCCACCAATATGGCTCGCCGCCCCCGGCCGATTGTCAACGACGACCTGTTTTCCATACATCGCAGACAGCTTTTGAGCGAGTATGCGCCCGACCATATCCACACTCCCGCCAGCCGCAAACCCCACCACTAGCCGCACAGGCTTCGCAGGATAGGTCTGAGCAAAGGCACCACCAGCGCAAAAAGCCAGCAGTAACGAGATCAACCGCGTAGAGCAATTCTTCTGCATCGTGTATCTCCCAGCATCGTTGTTGAAGTGAAATCTGCGGTTTTAGCCGCGCTTTTCAAAAAGCATGCGCGCATCCACAATGGTATAACCGGCAGCATGCGCAATGACCGGGTTTAAATCGATCTCGGCAATATTCGGATGCCGTTGGACGATTCCACTCAAGCGTACCAGCAAGTCCGCCAGCGCTGATCGATCCACTGGGTCGCTCCCGCGCGCACCATCGAGCATCGAAGAGTAGCGCAACCCGCCAATCATCTCCTGCGCATCGTCGATCGTGATGGGCAGAGCCCGAAATACCACATCGCTGATCACTTCGACAAAGATACCGCCCAAACCAAACATCATTACGGGCCCATGCTGCGGATCGCGCGTCACACCGATAATAACCTCGGTGCCGCGGTCCGCCATCGGCGTGACTAACGTGCCCTCAATATGCGCATCTCGCCTGTAAGCCCGCGCACTCACTTCGATTTCTCGAAACGCCGCCTCCAGCGCTTGCGCCCCGTTGAGCTTCAGCTTCACGCCCTTTGCTTCCGACTTATGCAAGATATCCGGCGACACAACCTTCATTGCCAATTCTGCGTTGCCGAAAATCTTCGCTGCAGCGGCGGCATCGCCGGGATTACGCATGAGCACATGATTCGGCATCGCAATACCGTAAGCCTTTAGTACCTCCCGCGCCTCCGTCTCAAGCAGATCGCGTCCGGCGTCCGCCGCCGCATCGATAATGCGTGTCGCCTCAGCCACGACGTGGCCCGCCGAATCTGGCTCCGATTTTGCATTGCGCACGCGCGCCGCAGATAAATCGGCAGCGCTCGCCAGACACTGGACTGCCACTTCGACATGCCGCTGGAATGGAACGCCCGCACTGCGCAGGACGTCAAGTGCTAGCGTCTTAAGCTCGGCATAATGACTCTGCACTATCACAGGCTTGCCATAATGGTGCATCATCTTTCCCAGTTCCGCGCACACCGCGTCCTCCGCCGGGGCAGCCTGCGGCCCAAACCGGTCCGCATATCCGCCGAGCAGACCGACGACGAGCAAAGCGTCAATATTGGGATCTTCGAGTATGGCTTTGCAGATAGGTCCGTAATACTCGGCACGCGGATCGGTACCACCACCCGCATCAACCGGGTTGGAGATCGCCGTAGCGTTTGGGACGACTGCGTGTATTCTCGCCTGCGTTTCGGGCGTGAGTTGCGCGAGCTTTAGCCCATGCTCGACGAGCGCGTCGGCGGCTACGGTGATCGGACCGCCGCCTTCGGACAACACAGCCACACGACGACCGCGCATGGGCGGGAACAAGCTCAACGCTTCGGCGACGGGATAAAGGTGATACAACCGATCCACCACCGTCACACCCGATTGGCACAACACACCGCGATTTACGGCATAGGCTCCTGCGAGCGATCCGCTGTGCGACTTCGCCGCACGCTTGCCTTCGCTCGTGCGTCCGGCGACGTACATGACAACGGGCTTGAGCTGCGTCGTCTTGCGCGCAGCAGCGCTGAAAGCGGGTGCGTTCTTAAATCCTTCGAGATACAACATAATGGCAGACACTTCGGGATCCTCGCCGAGACAATCGACGTATTCATGGAACTGTATGTCAGCCTGATTGCCGACGCTGAGCATCGTATTAATACCCATGTAGCCATGTACTTTTGCCTGCATAACGATCGACGTCACGCAGTTCGCGGAGTTCGACAACAGCCCCAACGGACCACGCGGCACGCCCGCCATACCCCATGCATTGCATCCGAGGCGCGCGCTAAACATCCCGTTGGTGTTTGGGCCAATAAGACGTACGTTGTAATGGCGGGCAAGAGCGACAACCGCGTCTTCGAGCTTGCGGCCTTCTTCATCCACCTCACTGAATCCGGCCGCAAGAATAATCGCCCCCTTAACCTTGCGCTTCCCGCATTCCTCGATAACGCCCATTACGGTCTTGGCGGCAGTACACACGATCGCGAGGTCAAGTTCACCGGGCGCATCCGCAATCGACGGGTAGCACTTGAAGTTCAGTATCTCAGACTCTCGGGGATTGATCGGAATTATTCTCCCCGTGTATCCATCGGACACCAGAGAGCCGATTGCTCGATTACCGCGCTTGGTAGAGTCCTTGGAAGCGCCAATTATTACTATGCTCTGAGGGTTCAGAATGCGGTCTAGGTAGTGCGACATACTCGTGCTCTGCTTTCTTGGAATTCTACGAATTGCCGTATATGGATCCGCACAGTGATTGCGTGATCCAATACTTTATTGGAAAAAGGAATCTGGAATTTATCAAACGAAAAATCTACCCAAATTGGCGCCGCATGCCACTCCACCGCGCACAATCTGTCATCAGTCTACCTGAAGGAATGAGCATGCGCTTTGAGTTCCCCCATGCCGGGCAACGATGATGCCGCCCACGTAGACCGCCACCAAGTCGGTATAGGTGAAATCGCGCGCCAACATCTTGGCCCGTGCTTGAGCGCTATCCTTGATGAAATGGCGCGATACCGCGCTCCTGGAAATGCCGATTTCGTCGGCGCACTGGTACATCACCCGCGTGTATTTGCGGGTGCTCACGTTGCAGGTGAGCACGTCAGCGATCCGACGCGAGAGATCTTCGTCGCGTGCCAACGCCGCATAGCCGGACAAGGCCACCTCGCCTGCGCGGTCGCGCAGCCGCGGGCGGTTGACCCTGAGCTTGGAGGTTCCCACATTGACCACACCGGCTTGCTTGCCGTGCCAGCGCACTTCACCGCCCGCGCGGCCAGGGTGCTTCGGGCCGGCCACCGATTCAGCGGCCATCATCAGCAATTGTTCGACGAACTGCCGCGACAACTTGCCCAGC
>Ga0214919_10010572_pt1 | contig 11663 bp, 12 predicted proteins | sample LL1503_MetaG_FD_177994 | JGI IMG/M metagenome (GOLD analysis project Ga0214919, IMG submission 177994) | Freshwater microbial communities from Lake Lanier, Atlanta, Georgia, United States - LL-1503 | ecosystem: Environmental > Aquatic > Freshwater > Lake | place: USA: Georgia | collected...
TAGCGGTTAGCGCCCACTCAAGCGCTGCAACACTTCGGCGGCCTGCGGGTACAAGTCCACCTGTTGGCGGGCGGCGAAAAAGACCTCAAAAGCCGGTTCTGCCAGCGCAGGGTCTTCGCCATGGCGTTGCAAACCCAACGCCAGTGCGCGCAAGCGCTGGAAGCTCAGGTCGTGCATGTATTCGGGGTGCTGCTCGAGCACCTCTTGGCGCAGCGCGACGCGGCGCGGGGCGTCGGCAAACAACGCGCCGGTGCGCGGTGCGCGGGTCGCAAGCCAGTCGCCCAAGGCAGCCTCGGCCCGCACCAGCGTGGGCATTACCGGCCATAAGGTGTCATCCAGATCGAGGGTGATGGCAGTGATGCGGGCGGTGTCGAGCATGGGTGCGCGAGAATACTGCACTATGCCTTTTGCGACCGAACCCTTATTCACCCACGGCCAAGCCCCGAAAACCGCCGTTTTGTACTGCAACCTGGGTACCCCAGACACACCGACCCCCGCTGCCGTGCGCCGCTATTTGGCTGAGTTTTTGAGCGACCAACGCGTAGTCGAAATCCCGCGCCTGCTGTGGCTGTTGATCCTGCACGGCATCATCTTGCGCTTTCGCCCGGCCAAGTCGGCCGCCAAATACGCCAGCATCTGGACCGCAGAGGGTTCGCCGCTGAAACTTTGGACCGAAAAACAAGCGGCGCTCCTGCAACACGCGCTGTTGGCCCGCGGCGAGAAGGTTTTGGTGAAATGGGCCATGCGCTATGGCAGCACCTCGATTGCCTCGCAACTCGACATCCTCAAGGCCGAAGGCGTGAACCGCGTGCTGCTGCTACCGGCCTACCCGCAGTATTCCGCCACCACCACCGCCAGCGTGTTTGACGCGGCCTACACCTGGGCCGCGCGCACCCGCACCGTGCCGGAGTTCCGCTTCATCAACCGCTACCACGACGACGCCGGATACATAGGCGCACTGGCCGCCACGGTGCAGGCCCATTGGGCTGCCAACGGACGCGGTGACAAATTGGTGATGAGTTTCCATGGCGTGCCCGAGCGCACGCTGCACCTGGGCGACACCTACCACTGCGAGTGCCATAAAACTGCGCGGCTGCTGGGCGAAGCGCTGGGACTGGACAAGTCGCAGTACCAGGTGACTTTCCAAAGCCGGTTGGGCCGCGCCAAGTGGCTGGAGCCCTACACAGAGCCCACGCTGATCGCACTCGCGCAAGGGGGCCTGAAGCGGGTGGACCTGATTTGCCCCGGCTTCAGCGGCGACTGCCTCGAGACGCTGGAGGAAATCAATATGGAAGCCCGCGAGGCGTTTCTGGAAGCCGGTGGCAGCACCTTCCACTACATCGCCTGTCTGAACGACCAGCCAGCCTGGATTGATGCCTTGGCGGCGTTGTCGCAACAGCACATGGCCGGATGGCCCACCCGCGAGGCTGCCGATGCGGCGGCCCTGCAAGCGTCCCAAGCAGCCGCATTGGCCATGGGCGCATCCCGCTGAGCGCTGCAAACGTGCCGCAAATTGTGCTGGCCCCGATGGAGGGGCTGCTCGATTGTGTCCTGCGTGACGTGCTTACGCGCATCGGCGGCATTGACCGCTGCGTCTCCGAATTCATACGCGTGACCAACACCCTGCTGCCCGAGCGCGCCTACCTGCGTGTGGTCCCGGAGCTGGCCCATGGCGGACGCACGCCTGCCGGGGTGCCAGTGCGTCCGCAGTTGCTGGGCTCGGACCCCCACTGTCTGGCCGATAACGCAGCGCGGGTGGCGGGAATGGGCTGTGACGGGGTGGACCTGAATTTCGGCTGCCCGGCCAAGGTGGTGAACCGCCACGGCGGGGGCGCTGCGCTATTGCAAGACCCTGAGCTGTTGTGGCGCATCGTCAGCGCGGTGCGCCAGGCCGTGCCCGCGCACCAAATGGTCAGCGCCAAGATGCGCCTGGGCTTTCTGGATGACAGCCGGGCCGTGGAATGCGCGCAGGCTTTGCAAGAAGGCGGGGCGGGCGAAATCGTGGTGCATGCACGCACCCGCGCCGACGCGTACCGGCCGCCTGCTTACTGGTCGCGCATCGCCGATATCCGCGCCGCCATCCACACGCCTTTGGTGGCGAATGGCGAGATTTGGAACACCGAGGACGCCGGCCGCGCGCGGCGGGAATCGGGTTGCATGGATGTGATGCTGGGGCGCGGCATCGTCACCGACCCCGGCCTGGGCCGCAGCCTGCGGGCCCTGGACGCAGGCGAGACCGGCGCGGCAACCAGCTGGGATGATTTGCAGCCGCATTTGCATTACTTCTGGACAGTTGTGCGCGCCCGGCTGGAACGGCGCCAACAAGCCGGAAGACTCAAGCAATGGCTGAACTTTTTGCGACGCAAGCATCCGCAGGCGGAACTGGCCTTTAACGCCTTGCGCACCGTCCAGGACCCCCAGGTCGTCGAGCAATGGTTTGCCAGCCACCCAGCGCGGCCCGCGACGCCAGCCCGCAACGAGGAAACCCCATGTCAAAGACCAGTGCCGCTGCCAGCCTGAGCCCGGCGCCGGTTCGCATCGACAAATGGCTGTGGGCCGCGCGCCTTTTCAAGACCCGCTCGCTCGCCAGCGAAGAGGTCAGTCTGGGCCGGGTGCAGGTGAATGAACAGGATGTGAAGCCGGCGCGCGAGATGCGCGTAGGCGACCGGTTGCGGCTGCGCCAGGGGCGGGTGATGCGCGAGTTGATCGTCAAGGGCTTGAGCCACCAGCGCGGACCGGCGCCAGTGGCGCAACAGTTGTACGAAGAAACCCTTGAGAGCATCCAAACCCGCACCGAACTAGCCGAGCACATGCGCCTGGCACCGGAGCCGGCCGCCACGATGGAACACGGCCGGCCCACCAAGCGCGAGCGGCGTGATTTGCAAAAAGGCTGGGACAAACGCTGGAGCGCCTCCATAGACGATTAGCGGGAGATAATGCGCCCTCGCCGCCATTTGAGCGACAGGCCACCCATAGCGTTCTTTTTATGTCCCAGAGTCTTCCCTCCTCCGCGCCTATTTCCCCCGTTGGCGACATCGTTGCCGAATTGCGTGCCGGTCGCATGGTGATTCTGGTGGACGAAGAAGACCGCGAAAACGAGGGCGATCTGGTCTTAGCGGCAGACCATGTCAGCGCCGAGGCGATCAATTTCATGGCGCGCTTCGGGCGCGGGCTGATTTGCCTGACCCTCACGCGCGAGCGCTGCGAGCGCCTGGCGCTGCCGCCCATGGCCACCCGCAACGGCACCAAGCACGCCACCGCCTTCACCGTATCCATTGAAGCCGCGCAGGGCGTCAGCACCGGCATCAGCGCAGCCGACCGGGCCCGCACCGTGCAAGCGGCGGTCGCACCGAAAGCCGTGGCCAGCGATCTGGTGCAGCCAGGCCACATTTTTCCCCTGCAGGCGGTGGACGGCGGCGTGCTCATGCGCGCCGGCCATACCGAAGCGGGTTGCGATCTGGCGGCGATGGCGGGTTGCTCGCCCTCTGCGGTGATCTGCGAAATCATGAACGACGACGGCACCATGGCCAGGCTGCCGGATTTGCAGATTTTTGCGGCCCACCACGGTCTGAAGATTGGCACGATTGCCGCGTTGATTGAACACCGCAGCCGCGAATCGTCCTTGCTGGAAAAGCTGGGAACCCGCAGCCTGCAAACCGCCCACGGCCCGTTCACGGCCCACGCGTTTCGCGACACCGCCGGTCAGGGCGTGCACCTGGCTTTGGTGGTCGGGGAATGGGAGCCCGGCGATGTGGTCAGCGCCCGCGTGCACGAGCCGCTGTCGGTGCTGGACGCCCTGGAGGTAGGGCGCAGCATGCACTCCTGGAGTCTGGACGCTGCCTTGCAACACATACAACAAGAGGGACGCGGCGTGGTCGTACTGCTCAACGGTGGCGAGAGCAGTGAGCAACTGCTGGCGCAATTTGAAGGCACCGCGCGGTCGGCGCAGGCACCGGAGCGTGGACGGCACGATTTGCGCACCTACGGCATTGGCGCACAAATCCTGTTGCATTGCGGCGTGCGCCGCATGCGGCTCATGGGCAGCCCGCGGCGCATGCCCAGTTTGGTCGGCTACGGGTTGGAAACGGTTGGCTACATCAGCCAAACCGATAAATAGATTACGGATAAGGAGATTTATGTTTGGAGCAAACAAGGGCGCAGTCCCGCAGAAGGACACGGCTTTGGACGGTAAGGGCCTGCGCATTGCGATGGTGCAGGCGCGCTTTAACGCGCCGGTCACCGATGCGCTGATGGCGCACTGCAGCCAGGAGTTGATGGCGCTGGGCGTGAGCGAGCGCGACATCGACCACTACAGCGTTCCCGGCGCATTGGAAATTCCGGTGGTGTTGCAGGCGCTGGCAGAAAACGCCAAGCACGATGCCCTGATTGCGCTGGGCTGCATCATCCGCGGCGAGACCTACCACTTTGAGCTGGTGGCCAACGAATCGGGCGCGGGCGTGAGCCGCGTCGCACTCGACTACCACGTGCCGGTGGTGAATGCCATTCTGACCACCGAAAACCTGGCGCAGGCTGAAGCCCGTCAGGAAGAAAAAGGCCGCGAGGCTGCGCGGGTGGCGGTGGAAATGATCAATCTGCTGGATCGCATCGGCTGATGGTCCAGTCCACCATGCCCCCCGCCGCGTCCGATTCCGCAGACGCTGGCGCACAGCCCAAAGCGCTGAAATACCCCAAAAAGAGTGCTCGTACCCGTGCCCGCGAGTTCGCGCTGCAAGGCCTGTACCAGCATCTGGTCGGTAAAAACCCACCCGATGAAATCGATCCCTTCACCCGCGACCTGATGGGCTTTCACAAAGCCGATGCGGCGCATTTCGATGCGCTGCTGCACGGCTGTATCGCCCAGGCTGCAGTGCTGGACGCACACATCGCGCAAAAAGTGGACCGTCCGTTGGCAGATTTGTCGCCGATCGAGCATGGCGTGCTGTGGATCGGCACTTACGAGATGCTGCATTGCATGGACGTACCTTGGCGAGCGGTCATCAATGAATGCATTGAGCTGGCCAAAGAGTTCGGTGGAACCGATGGCCACAAATACGTGAACGCCGTACTCAATGGCCTGGCCCCGAGCTTGCGCGCTGACGAAGTGCGGGCCCACCGGGGCACCCCCGCAGCCCCATGAAAATCAGCCAACGCGCCCACAACATCACGCCTTTTTATGTGATGGAGGTGGGTAAGGCGGCGGCCGAGCTGGGCGCGCAGGTGGCCGACAGCGACCAACCCATGGTGTATTTAAATATCGGTGAACCGGACTTCACCGCGCCCCCGCTGGTGCAAGAAGCGGCAGCGCGCGCCATTCACAAGGGCCAAAGTCAATACACGCCGGCCTTAGGTCTGACGGCGCTGCGGGAGCGCATCAGCCACTGGTACCGCCAGCGCTATGCACTGGACATCGCGCCCGAGCGCATCGTCGTGACCGCGGGTGCCTCAGCAGCCCTCCAACTGGCTTGTCTGGCCCTGATCGAAGCCGGCGACGAGATGCTGATGCCGGACCCCAGTTACCCCTGTAACCGGCATTTTGTCAGCGCCGCGGATGGCCGCGCGGTGCTGTTGCCAACCAGTGCCGCCACCCGCTTCCAGTTGGACGCCGAGCAGGTGCGCCAGGCCTGGGGCCCGCGCACCCGGGGCGTGCTGCTGGCCTCCCCCTCCAACCCGACCGGCAGCTCGATTGCGCCCGAAGTGCTGCGCGATATCCACGCCTTCGTGCAAGCGCGCGGTGGCATCACCCTGGTTGACGAAATTTATCTGCCCCTTTCCTTTGATGCCCGCTATGGCGGCACCGCACTGGCCTTGGATGAAAACGTCATCAGCATCAACAGCTTCAGCAAATACTTCAACATGACCGGCTGGCGGCTGGGTTGGATGGTGCTGCCGCCCGCGCTGGTGCCGGTTATCGAACGGCTGGCGCAAAACCTGTTTATCTGCCCCAGCGCTATCGCGCAGCACGCCGCACTGGCCTGCTTTGAGCCCGAGAGCCTGGTGGTGTATGAGCAGCGGCGCAGCGCATTTGCCGCACGGCGCGATTTTTTTGTGCCCGCGCTGCAAAGCGCCGGCCTGGATGTACCGGTGGTGCCGGATGGCGCTTTTTACGTCTGGGCCGATTGCAGCAAGGCCTGCGAGCGCCTGGGCGTGCAGGGGAGCTGGGACTTTGCGTATGAAGTTATGCGCCGCGCGCATGTCGCAATCACACCCGGGCGGGACTTCGGCAATGCCAATACCGCACAATTCGTTCGCTTCTCCACCGCCAGCTCCATGGATGCCCTGGCGACGGCGGCCCAACGACTGACTACGCTTTTGACCTGATGGGATAGACACATGAACCAAGACCTGGACATCTTTCAACTCGTGGCACAAGCCAGCCTGGTGGTGCAATCGGTGCTCGTGCTCTTGGTGCTGATCTCGGTGATGAGCTGGGCGGCTATCTTCCGCAAATTGATCAATCTGCACCGGATCAAACAGCAAAACGAAGCGTTCACCAAAGAGTTCTGGGCCGGCTCCAGTCTGGAGGAGCTCTACAACACCGCGCAGCAGCGCAGCCAGAACTGCGGCCCGATGGAGCGTATTTTTGCCAGCGGCATGCGCGAAGTGCGCAAGGAAATGCGTGAGCGCCGGGTGGCTGAAGTCGGTACCGTAATGGACAGTGCGCGCCGCGCCATGCGGGCCAGTTTGCAGCGCGAGATGGATGCCGTGGAGACGAATTTGTCCTTCCTCGCCTCAGTGGGTTCCGTCTCGCCCTACCTGGGTTTGTTCGGCACCGTCTGGGGGATCATGCATGCGTTCACCGGCCTGGCTGCCTTGCAGCAAGTGACGCTGGCCACCGTGGCACCCGGCATCGCCGAGGCCCTGGTTGCCACTGCCATCGGCTTGTTTGCCGCCATTCCAGCCGTGGTCGCCTACAACCGTTTTGCGCGGGATTTGGACCGCATCGGTATCCAGCAAGAAACTTTCATGGAAGAGTTTTCCAACATCCTGCAACGCAAAGTCAGCACCCTTGCAGCCCCGGCCGCAAGCCGCTAGAAGGAGCGCGCCATGCCTGCTTTAAGCCCCCGCGGCCGTGGCCGCCGCGCCATCAATGAGGTGAACATGGTTCCCTTTATTGATGTGATGTTGGTGCTGCTCATCATCTTCATGGTCACAGCGCCGCTGATCACGCCCAGCCTGATCGAGCTTCCCACCGTCGGTCAGGCGTCCAAGCAACCCGACCGCATCATCCAAATCGTGATCGGTAAAGACGAGCGGCTCGAACTCAAACTCAAAGACAAAACCAATCCGGTTAAGTTGGAGGCCCTGGCTGCAGCGGTGAAGCGCGCCCAGACCGAGCCTGACTCCGAAGGCAAATCCGGTAGCGCCCCGAAAACGCCTATCACGACGGCGGTGGTGATCAGCGCAGACAAAACCGTGCAGTACGAGCGCGTGGTCAAAGTCATGGACACCTTGCAACGCGCGGGTATCCAGCGGGTAGCTTTGTCGGTACAACTCGTGCCTTAACGCATGCAAGAAGCCACGCCGGCAACCGAGCGTTTGCAGCGCGACGCGTTTGCGCCTCCCCCCGAACGGGGCTTGGGGCCTGCGGCCACGCTCGCGATCCTGGTGCACCTCGCCTTGCTGCTATGCCTGTCTTGGGTGGTGAAATGGCGCGATCAACCGGTCATCCTCACCGCGCAAGCAGAGCTCTGGGCCAAGCTGCCACCACAAACCGAACCGGAGCGCCCGCCGCCGCCCGAACCGCCAGCACCGGCACCGCCGCCGCCACCTCCTCCTCCTCCCCCACCTGCACCCGCCAAAGTCACACCGGCACCTGTCAAGCCCGTGCCCAAAGCCGAGCCCGTGCCGCCACCCAAAGTCATCAACCAAAAGCTGGCGGAAGCAGATATTGCTGTGCAGAAGAAGAAAGCCCAGCAACTCGCCGATGAACAAGCGAAAAAGCTTGCGCTAGAAGCCGAGGCGGCTACGCGCAAGCAAAAAGAAAAAGACGAAGCTGAAGCTGTGCGCAAGCAAAAAGAGAAAGAAGAAGCGGAGACCGCGCGAAAACAAAAGGAAAGAGACGACGCTGAGGCGGCACACAAACAAAAAGAGAAAGACGAGGCGGATACCGCGCGCAAACAAAAAGAAGAGAAAGAAGCCGCAGCAGCCCGCGCCGAACTGGAGAAAAAGCAGGCTGAAGCAGAGGCCGCGCGCAAAGCCAAAGAGAAAGAACTGGCTGCGCGCAAAGAAACCGAACGTCAGCGTAAAGAATTGGAAGATCGAATCAAGAAGATGGCCAAAGAGTCGGAGATCAAAGAACAGACAGAGGATCTCAAGAAGCGCATTGTTCAAAAAGCGGAGGCAGAGTCCAGCGCCCAGGAGGCGGCAAGCAATGTGGTGGCCAAAATTTCGGATAAGTACGCAGCAAGTATCCAAGCGGCGATCAGACCCAACATCACTTTTACGGATACGGTCGTTGGTAACCCCGCGGTAGAAATTCATGTGAAGCTGGCTTCAGATGGGACCATCATCAGCAGTGCAATATTCAACCCCAGTGGAATCAAATCTTGGGACATAGCGGCCTTGCGTGCATTAGACAAAACAGAGCGCTTACCCAAGGACGAAACCGGCCGAGCGCCGCCGACCATGGTTATCACTCTGCGTCCCCGCGAACGCTGATCAGTTCCCGTCCAAGTCCCTTTTCAAACCCAGAAGACCGCCGAGCCCGACCATGAAAATTGACGCCTCCATCCTGCAAGACGCTGCCGCCATCACCGCCATCCGCAAAGACATCCACGCCCACCCTGAGCTGTGTTTCCAAGAAGTGCGCACCGCCGATGTCGTAGCGCAGCAATTGGAAAGCTGGGGCATTGCACTGCACCGGGGCATGGCAACCACCGGTGTGATCGGCATCATCCATGGGCGCGACGGCGGGGCCTGCGGGCGCGGCGTGGGTTTGCGGGCCGATATGGACGCGCTGCCCATGCAGGAGTTCAACACCTTTGCCCACGCCAGCACCCACCCCGGAAAAATGCACGCCTGCGGCCACGACGGCCACACCGCCATGCTGCTGGGAGCCGCCAAGCAGCTTGCGGCGCGGCGCGACTTCGATGGCACGGTCTACGCCATCTTCCAACCCGCTGAAGAAGGCGGCGGCGGTGCGCGCGAAATGGTCAAAGAGGGCTTGTTCACGCAATTCCCCATGGAAGCCGTATTTGGCATGCACAACTGGCCCGGCGGCAAAGTAGGCACCTTTGCAGTCAGCGCGGGGCCGGTCATGGCCTCGAGCAACGAATTCAAAATCACCATCCACGGCAAAGGCAGCCACGCCGCCCTGCCCCACAACGGCATTGATCCGGTGCCGATTGCCTGCCAGCTGGTGCAGGGTTTTCAGACCATCATCACGCGCAACAAAAAACCGGTGGACGCCGGCGTGATTTCAGTCACCATGCTGCAAGCCGGCGAAGCCACCAATGTGGTACCCGACTTTTGCGTGATGCAAGGCACGGTGCGCACCTTCAGCGTGGAGGTGCTGGACATGATTGAGCAGCGCATGCGCGAGGTATCCGAGAAACTGTGCGAAGCCTTTGGTGCGCGCTGCGAATTCAGCTTCCGTCGCAACTACCCGCCCACCATTAACAGTGCGCGCGAAGCCGCTTTTGCCCGCACCGTGATGGAAGGCATCGTCGGCGCGGAGAACGTCACGGCGCAGGAACCCACCATGGGCGCGGAGGACTTTGCCTACATGCTGCAAGCCAAGCCCGGCGCGTATTGTTTTATCTCCAACGGCGACGGCGACCACCGCAGCATCGGCCATGGTGGCGGGCCCTGCAACTTGCACAACCCGAGCTACGACTTCAACGACGATCTGATCCCGCTGGGCGGCACCTACTGGGTCGAGCTGGCGCGCCAGTGGCTGGCGGCACCGCAAGGGCGCGCGCCACTTAATAGGTGATGGCGGCGTCCCCGTTGTGCGCCTGGGCTCTCCACAGCGCCAGGGCCGCATCGCTGGGGTAAAAGCGGAAAGCCTCATCCAAGGCCAACTCGGCTTGCGCGCCCTCCATCTCGGCTTGGTCAGGAGCCGCGGGACGCACCACCTCCAAGCGCACCGCCAAGCCGCGTTGCACATCGCCCTGCTCGGTCGCCTCTTTCTGCGCTGGAAATTCGCGCAGTACCCGGGCTATGTCCGGAGCCTGACCGTTCACCGCCACGCGCAGGTATTTGCCAAAGCGGCAGCGCGCCTGCTCCAGATCCCAGAGTTGGGTGATGGTGAACTGCATGCCGCCGGAGAAGCGGTCGGGTTGGGCCTTGCCCATGGCGATGACCAGGGTGTCGTCTTTCAGCAGATTTTTGTGGGCGTTGAGCAGTTTGTCGTCGGCGCGGGCTTCGATGCTACCGGAGCCGTCGTCCAGTTTGAACAGCGCCAACCTGCCGCGCGCTCCGTTGATCACGCGCAGCTCGTTGATGATGCCGGCCAGCAACTGCGGCTCGCGGGTATCGAGCAGCTCATCAATGGGGCGCTTGGCGAAGCGCCGCACTTCTTGGGCTACCTCATCGAACAAATGGCCCGATAGATAAAAACCGATGGCGGTTTTTTCATGGGTCAGGCGTTCTTTCACGCCCCATGGCAAGGCGGGTACCAGATCGGGTTCCTGGGTGCTGGAGCCATGGTCATCATCGCCCATATCAAACAGGCCGACTTGCTGCGCGTTGGCCACGCTGGCCGCAGAAAACTCAAACGCCCGGTCCACCGAAGCCAGCAGCGAAGCGCGGTTGCGTTCCAGCGTGTCGAATGCACCGGCTTTGATCAGGGCTTCCAGGCAGCGCTTGTTCATGCGGCTGCGGTCGACCCGGCGGGCGAAGTCAAACAGACTGGTGAAAGGGCCGGTGTCGGTACTGGGGCCTGCGCCGTTGCGGGCGGCGACGATGGCCTCAATCGCCTGCTCGCCGGTGCCCTTGATAGCGCCCAAGCCGTAGCGGATTTGGCGGTTGGAGATCGGCTCAAAACGGTAGGTGCCACGGTTGATGTCGGGCGGCTCGAAGTCAATCTCAAAGCGCCGCGCGTCCTCGAACAAGACCTTGAGTTTGTCGGTGTTATCCATCTCCACCGTCATATTGGCGCAGAAGAACTCGGCCGTGTAGTGCACCTTGATCCAGGCCGTGTGGTAGGCCAGCAGTGAATACGCGGCGGCGTGCGACTTGTTAAAGCCGTAGCCCGCAAACTTCTCCATCAGGTCGAAGACTTCGTCGGCTTTCTCCTGGTTGATGTTGTTCTTGGAAGCGCCGGCGCGGAAGATGGCACGGTGCTCGGCCATTTCTTCGGCTTTCTTTTTGCCCATGGCGCGGCGCAGCATGTCGGCACCACCCAGCGAGTAGCCGCCCAGAATCTGCGCGGTCTGCATCACCTGTTCCTGGTAGACCATGATGCCGTAGGTCTCGGACAGCATGTCTGCGACCAGCGGGTGCGGGTATTCGATTTCTTCGCGCCCATGCTTGCGCGCCACAAAACTGGGAATCAGGTCCATAGGCCCCGGGCGGTACAGGGCGTTCAGGGCAATCAGGTCCTCCAGGCGGGTGGGCTTGGCGTCGCGCAACATGCCTTGCATGCCCCGGCTTTCAAACTGGAACACAGCTTCGGTCTTGCCCTGCGCAAACAGGCGGTAGACCTGCGCATCGTCCAGCGG
>Ga0214919_10010573_pt1 | contig 11663 bp, 9 predicted proteins | sample LL1503_MetaG_FD_177994 | JGI IMG/M metagenome (GOLD analysis project Ga0214919, IMG submission 177994) | Freshwater microbial communities from Lake Lanier, Atlanta, Georgia, United States - LL-1503 | ecosystem: Environmental > Aquatic > Freshwater > Lake | place: USA: Georgia | collected 2015-03-15
GAATTAAACCAGTTTAATTGGACGGAAGAAGAATTGCTGTTCTACGAGCAAGAGACTAAACGTATTATGGATAACCAAGCTGCCGAAGATTACCGGCTCAAACAAACGCAGCAACAAATCATGCAAACGCAGCAACAAATCATGCAAATGCAACAACAAATCATCGAAGCAGAAATTCAAGGTAAGGCTGAAGGTATTCAAATCGGCGAAGCAAAATTAATGGATACTCTATTAAACAATGGTATAACCATCGAGGAAATTGCAAAAATGACTAATTTATCTATAACATATATTAATGAACTATTGAAGATAAAATATTAGTATATAGATGTAACTAACTTATTATTATACGAGAACCTGTCTATTATTGAATATCATAATCCATAAATCTAGGGCAAGATGATATTGATTTTTGAGATAATTTTTATATAATAAGAATATGTTGTTCAGATAAAATAAATAAAAGATTCATCTAATGAAAAAAATTGTCAAGTGCTTATGTATAGCAGCTGTCAAAACAATTGAGCATGACGGTGTTGAACATTCTGGATATATGTCATTTATGATACTTTTATCCATTTTTCCATTTTTAGTATTTTTATTAGCATTAACAAGTTTTGTTGGTGCATCAGAACTTGGAGAAAATTTCATCATTATTTTTTTAAAAAATATGCCAGAACTTGCGACTGATTCGATAAAAGCTAGAATAAATGAACTTAGCAAAAACCCTCCACAAAGCTTAATGACTTTGGCGATATTTGGTAGTATTTGGACCGCTTCATCTTTTGTTGAATGTTTAAGAACAATCCTCAATAGAGTGTATGAAATCAAATCCCCTCCTCCTTATATTAGACGAAGATTACTTAGCATAGTGCAGTTTCTTGCAATTAGTATATTTATTAGTTTTGTTATGCTTATTTTAGTTATAGTTCCAATAATATTAACAAAAGTACCAATAATATTGCAAATAATGGAAAAATATAAACTAACCTTAACTATTTTAAGATTCGGAACTATTTTTTCTTCATTATTTATTGCTTGCTCATTATTATATTACATAGTTCCTAATGTAAAGTTGAGTTTTTTCAAAATAGCACCAGGAGCTTTATTAACTGTTATTTTATGGATGATTAATGGGTATTTACTATCGAGTTATATAGTATATTATAACCAACTAAATGTAGTCTATGGCTCACTTGGTAGCATAATTGCTACTTTAATGTTTTTTTACATTATTAATATAATTTTTATATATGGTGCGGAATTCAACTATTTACTCCAAACTATTTATACTACGGATTAAATTCGCATTAAGTAAATTACTCCTTTAATAAAAATTTAATTCATAATATAATATGACACCAATTTATTACATCAAAAATGGTCACTTAAGCTTTGCCGATAAAGTACTATTATCAAATTTAGAACTTTATGTATATAGAGGTGATAAAATTTGCCTTGTAGGTCGAAATGGGTGCGGTAAATCTAGCTTAATGAAAGTAATATCTGAAAATTATGAACTAGATTCTGGGGAATTATTTCATGACTCAAGTACAAGAATTGATTATCTCAATCAAGATATAAAGCCTAATTTAAATATAACTATCTATGATTTTATTTTAGATAAATTCATAGATGAAGATATTCAGCAATATAAAATTGATATTATCCTAGAAAAACTACAACTTAATAAAGACAGTAATTTAGCTAATTGCTCAGGCGGACAAATCAGAAGAGCTCATTTAGCCAAGGTATTAGTATCTCAACCTGATATATTACTACTCGATGAACCGACAAATCACTTAGATATATCAACAATAGAGTGGTTAGAAGATTTTGTTAAATCTTACAATGGAGCCATTATTTGCGTTAGCCACGATAGAACATTTCTATCAAATGTCACTAATAAAATTTGGTGGCTAGATCGTGGCATTTTACGAAAATCAGATAAAGGTTTTAAATATTTTGATGAATGGCAAGGGATAGTCACGGCACAAGAAGAAGCTATTTTAAAAAAATTAAATAAGAAATTAGATAATGAGAATGATTGGTTAAATGCTGGGGTAACGGCAAGACGCAAAAGAAACCAAAAACGTTTAGCAGATTTACACGCTTTAAGAGCAACAGCAAGGCAATATTCCAATAAATTGGCTCTATCAAAACAAAAAGTACAAGCAGAAAATGCAGAAGATGTAAGTAAGAGTAAGTTCATAATAGAGATGGACAATATTTGTTTTGCCTATCCACAAAATAGAATTATTGATAATTTTAGTTTTAGGGTAAAAAAGGGAGAAAAAATAGGAATAATTGGTTCAAATGGATCAGGAAAAACTACTTTAGTTAAGCTATTAACCAAAAATCTTGACCCTACATCTGGCAAAGTAATCCATGGAACTGGTTTGGAAATTTCTTATTTTGACCAACATAGAAGTGAATTAAATCCCAAATGCTCCCTTCAACAAATATTATGTCCTACTGGTGGAGACCAAGTATTTTTACCTAATAAAACCATGCACGTTGCAGGGTATTTAAAGCAATTTATGTTTGATCCTAAATTATTAACTGCCAAAGTATCAACTTTATCAGGAGGAGAAGCCAGTAGATTGCTACTGGCTAAAATGTTAATTAATCCTGGTAATTTATTAATTTTAGATGAGCCAACTAATGATTTGGACATGGATAGTTTGGAAATACTCCTTGACATTTTAGCAGATTATTCAGGCACGTTAATAGTAATTAGTCATGACCGAGACTTTCTCGATAAATTAGTTAGTAGAACATTAATTTTTTCTCATGGAAAAATAACGGATATAGTTGGTAGTTATGAAGATTATCGAAAATTAATGGAAAATAATCGCTCTACCCAACCTTCTAATAAAAAACCATCAGAATTATCGAGCAATTTGCTATCCATACCTACTAAACAAGAGGGCACAAGACCAAAAAAATTATCTTATAACCATCAGCGTTTACTAGAGACTATCCCAGTAGAGATAGATAAATTAGAAGATTACGTTAAAAATTTAGAATTAGTACTAAATGATAGTACGTTATATGTATCTGACCCTGCAAAATTTACTAAAGCTAGTAAGGATTTATTGAATTATAAAGAAAAGATAGATTCTTTATTAACGCAGTGGATGGAAATTACTACTATTGCCGATTTATAAAAAATGGTTTCATTTCAAATTTTTATTTATAACTTACATTGGAGCTTAAATATTATATTGTAATCTATTAATACAATGATACATTAAAATTATAAAAATCGTTGAGATATTTTGCATAATTTATTTGACAATTATATTTTTCTACAATAGTTTTACTAGGTAAAATCAAAGGTTACATATTATGACGAAAAATGATGACAATTTGGTAATAGTAGATGAAACATATGAAGTAGCAATAATAGAAGAAATATGCGAAGAAACAGAGGATGAAAGAGAAGCTCGCCTAAATATTGAAGAACAAGCTTTAAAGCTTAAAGCGATAGTATTTGTTGGTATACCGATGTTGGTCGGATTTTTACTATTTACTTATTTCTTTCTTAATGCTTTAGAACTAAAAAGTAAAGCTATGAAGCAAGAACAGCAACAAGAACAATCTTTAAGTAATGACCAAGAACCAAAAGAACAAGAAGAAGTAGGAGATAAAGATAATAGCAAAAAAAGATTAGTAAAATGACTAGATCAGTGCAAGCGGATGGCAAAGTTGTCTATACTCAAACTAGTTTAACTAGGGAACAAAAGGAAGCAGTTGGGTTATTGTCAATTGGCACAATTCTAGAATATTTTGATCTGATGCTATATGTTCATATGGCGGTGCTACTTAATGAATTATTTTTTGAACCTACTAATCCTGAATCTGCTGGGTTTATGACGGCTATTGCATTTTGTTCATCTTTCGTGTTTAGACCGGTAGGAGCAGTCATTTTTGGCTGGCTAGGCGATAATTTTGGGAGAAAAACAACAATTGTTATCACTACTTTTTTAATGGCACTTTCTTGTATAATGATGGCAATTTTGCCAACTTACGCTCAAATTGGCTTTGCCGCTACCGTTGGGGTGACCTTATGCCGAATAGTGCAAAGTATATCGTCAATGGGGGAAGTGGTCGGAGCTAAACTCTACTTAACCGAGCTTCTTTCGCCTCCTATTCAATATCCAGTAGTAACTCTTATTCAAGCCTTTGCCGCTTTTGGTGGGCTACTTGCTTTAGGGGTGGCAACTATCGTCACTTCATTGGGATTTGATTGGCGCAATGCTTTTTGGATTGGGGCAATTGTCGCTTTTATCGGCTCTCTAGCACGCACTAGATTAAGGGAAACGCCAGATTTTGCTGATGCAAAATTGAGGGTAAAAAATTCCATTGAACAATGTGGTGGTAATCCTGATCTGATAGATAGCGATCCTATTGTTTTAGAAAAAGTAAACTATAAAACTGCTATTTCATTATTTTTAATGGATTTAATTCAACCAGTATCTTTCTATTTTACATTTGTTCATTGTAGTGGCATATTAAAAAGTATTTTTCACTATAGTGCTGCTGAAATTATTCGGCAAAATGTCATTGTTTCAATATTTGATTGTCTTGGTTTTGTCGCTATAGGGTGGTTGAGTTATTATATCAATCCATTATTAATATTAAGATTTAGAGTTGCACTATTTTCCATTATTATACTAATTTGTCCTATATGGTTAAATAATATTAGTAGCCCAACGGAGCTTTTCTTTACACAATCAATCGTAATTTTCTTTGCTTTAAGTCCTAACCCAGCTTGTTCAATGCTTTTCAAACGTTTTCCAGTATTTAAGAGATTTACTTATACAAGCATGTCCTTTGCCCTTTCTAGGTCTATGATGTATGCTGTTACCGCTTTTGGCATGATGTATTTGACCGACAATTTTGGTAATTATGGTTTGTTAATTATTATGTTGCCAGCTACAATAGCCTTTGCTTTGGGCTTATCTCATTTTAGGAATTTAGAAAAGCAAGATGAGATCTACAATCCAAAAGTGCTAGTTTAGTAGGGGAGATACCTGTCTTTTCACTAGCAATTGAATTTAAGCATAATTGGTATAAAGTGCTTTCTGTTCTGTCGTGAAAAAGATATGCAACTGATGTTAAAAAATGTGCAGTTGTTTCATCAACGATCTTTTTAACTTTATCAGGAGATTTAGCTCCAATAGTTTGCATATTGTGAAGCCTATCCATCACTTTGATAAGCAATATATCGTGCTTTCCTTCTTTGTATAAAGTTTTGAGCATTTCAGCTGAACTAATTTTGCCGTGTGGCTTCATTCTAGTTAAATCATCGACTTGGCCTGCTACTTTATTGCCGAAAATTTTAGCTATCATTTCTTTAGTAAGAGAAGTATCTTCAATAGTATCATGAAGTATAGCTGTGACTATTATATCTGTGCGGAATAAATGGTCGGAAGTATAGTATGCTACTGTTATTGGATGGGAATAATAAGGCTCGTCTGATTGTCTTTTTTGCTCGCCGTGGTATTTTTTAGCGTAGTAGATCGCTTTTTTTACTTCATTAATATCGATTGGAAAATTTACCTCATTATTCATGCTCACTAATTTAGTTAATAACCTATCTGCAAATGTGCAAAGTTCAAACTTTTCTTGCCAATTATTAATATCTTGCATATATATTCTTTATAATATTTGTTAATTATAATAAATTCATCGGAGTAATAGGAATTTTTAATATAAGCATTCACTAGAGAGATAAAAATTTCAGCTGTGGAAAACGAACTACAAGGCATTGAGATAAAACTTGCGTCTATCTCAATGTCTTGTAGTTTTTATACTAAAACTGAGATAGACGTTTATCAACCTTCCATCATTTGTTTACGAGAATTTTTCCTTCTTCGCCTTTCAGTTTCTTGGTTTTTACGGACACGTTTTACTGAAAGGGGCTCATGGCAACGTAGCATTTTGAGTTCATAAAAAATCCGTTCTCTTTGCATTTTCCTCTTCAGGTTTTTAATGGCTTGTTCGCCATTCCCAGCATGAACGTTTACTAATATCACTTTATAATTACCCCCTTTAAGTGCAATAAATTGTTGAATAATAGTATTATTATCTATATAATCTGCCTATATGTCAAGCTGAAAAGAATAAATTATGACGATTGCAGAACAACATTATTACTTAAAGATAAAATTTGTGCAAACTTTATCGAACATGTTGATCTTTAATCAATGGAATGATACAATATTGGCAGATGCGGAAGCGGAATGTGGCTTTACTAAGGGGTATTGCCAAATAATTTTTCCAGAGGGTTTAAATGAAATAGTTGATTTTTTTGAGCAATGGCAAGATCAGAAGATGCTTGATTTACTATCTCAGCATGAATCTCCTAGCAAAATAAGGGATAAAATTAATTTAGCTTTGAATATTAGGATTAAAAATTGTGTGCCTAAATCTACTCATTTAAGGAGTAGTACTTATTTTTCAAAGCCACAAAACGCTATTTTTTCTAGCAAAACTGCCTTTCGTACTTGTGATTTAATTTGGCGTTATGTGGGAGATAAATCGATAGATTATAATTATTACACCAAAAGGATGTTGCTATTGGGCGTCTATATATCGTCAATAATTTATTACACTAAAGATGAATCAATAAATGATGTAGCCACTGATGAGTATATCTATAATTCTTTATCAAAAATTGTAAATACTTCATCCAAATTTAAAAATATATTGAAATCACCAAATTTTGCCAATCTGCCGATCATTAGGCTATTTTCATAATAATGTAAATTGATATAAAACATGAGTAAAAAATATTACAAAAATATTCAATCTAATGTTGATTTTCCAGCGATTGAGAAAAAAATTCTAGCTTATTGGCAAAAGCATAATGTTTTTCAAAAAACCATAGATGCAAGATCTTCAACGAAAGATGGACAAAGTAATGAATTTATATTTTATGATGGGCCTCCTTTTGCCAATGGATTACCTCATTATGGTCATCTTTTAACTGGCTTTATTAAAGACGTTTATGCACGTTATCAGACTAGTAAAGGTAAAAAAGTAGAGAGACGTTTCGGTTGGGATTGTCATGGTTTACCTGCCGAGATGCAAGCAGAAAAGGAGATAGGCATTTCTGGTAGAGCTGCTATCATTGAGTATGGTATTGATAAATTTAATAAACATTGCAAAACATCGGTAATGAAATATGCCGATCAATGGCAGGAATATGTTAGCAGGCAAGCAAGATGGGTGGATTTTGACAATTCTTATAAAACTATGGATAAGAATTTTATGGAATCTGTTCTATGGGCTTTTAAACAATTGCATAATAAAGGGTTACTATATGAATCAATGAAGGTCATGCCTTATTCTTGGGCGTGTGAAACACCTTTGTCTAATTTTGAAACTAGGTTAGATAATTCTTATAGAGAGAAAGCTGACAAGGCAGTGACAGTTGGCTTTGTATTAAATGAAAAATTACCAAATTTTCCTTTATTTGACGAATATAGAATATTAGCGTGGACGACCACGCCTTGGACTCTCCCTGCTAATTTAGCTTTAGCTATAGGGAATGATATTGAGTATGCCCTAGTACCGAAGGATAATATTTGTTATATTTTAGCTAAATTTGCTTTAGCAAAATATCAAAAAGAATTAAATATTGATGAAAAGTTAAATTATGATACCGTTATGGGTAGAGATTTATTAACAATGAATCTTACTTATCAGCCATTATTTGAATATTTTACTAACCATCCTAATAGTTTCAGGCTCTTTTCTGGAGATTTTGTCACAGAAGGTGACGGTACTGGTATTGTCCATTTAGCTCCTGGCTTTGGTGAAGATGATCAGATTTTATGTCAAAGTCAAGGTATAGAGCTTGTTTGTCCAGTAGATAATGGTGGAAAATTTACTAAAGCAATTAGTGATTTTGCTGGGTTGCAAGTATTTGACGCTATTGATCCTATCATTATTAAGCTAAAAAATCAGGGTAATTGGCTGAAAACTGAGCAATATATCCATAATTACCCACATTGTTGGCGAACTGATACTCCTCTTATATACAAAGCCGTACCGTCTTGGTATGTCAAAGTGACACAATTTAAAGATAGAATGGTTCAGTTAAATAAACAAATTAACTGGACGCCTTCGCATGTCAAGGATAATTTATTTGGTAAATGGCTAGAAAATGCTAGGGATTGGTCGATCAGTCGCAATAGATTTTGGGGGACGCCCTTGCCTGTGTGGAAATCGGACGATGAGAACTATCCTAGAATTGATGTGTATGGTTCGATTAAAGAGTTAGAAGCAGATTTTGGGGTGATAATCGAAGATCTACACCGTCCCTTTATTGATAATCTTACTAGAGTTAATCCAGATGATCCGACTGGAAAATCAATGATGCGTCGTATAGAGGATGTGTTTGATTGTTGGTTTGAAAGTGGCTCTATGCCGTACGGACAAGCACATTATCCATTTGAAAATAAGGAATGGTTTGAACAGCATTTTCCAGCTGATTTTATAGTAGAATATTCTGCCCAAACTCGTGGCTGGTTTTACACTTTAATGGTGTTATCAACAGCCTTATTTGATAAGCCACCATTTTTAAACTGTATTTGTCACGGTGTTATACTAGATTCGACTGGGCAAAAATTATCTAAACGTTTGAATAATTACGCCGATCCATTAAAACTATTTGATAAATACGGTTCTGATGCTTTAAGAGTAACTATGCTATCTTCTAGCGTGGTCAAGGGGCAGGAATTATTGATTGATAAAGATGGTAAAATGGTCTACGACACTCTACGTCTATTTATTAAACCAATTTGGAATGCTTATAATTTTTTTGTAATATATGCCAATGTTGATGAGGTTGAAGGCACAATTAATTTTGATTCTCAAAATGTATTAGATAGGTATATTTTATCAAAACTAAAAATATCAGTGCAGAATATTGAGAAGGGGCTAGATAATTTTGATACTCAAACGGCCTATGAAAATATTGAGGTATTTTTTGAAATATTAAATAATTGGTATATTAGAAGGAGTAGAAATCGCTTTTGGAAAAGTGAAAAAGATCAAGATAAAATAAATGCCTATAATACTTTATACACTTGTCTTGAAATAATGTGCCGGGCTAGTGCTTCTTTATTACCACTAATTACTGAAGAAATTTATTTAGGATTAACTAGAAAAGAGGAAGAGGGGGGTAGTGTGCATTTAGCAGATTTCCCTAATCTTAAGAAAATTATTATTGATGATGAGTTAGTTCGCACCATGGATCAGGTGCTTGATATTTGTAGTAATGCTTTGTTTATTAGGAGTACCCACGATATTCGTGTGCGCCAGCCACTAAGTCGTTTAACTATCATTGGGGAAAACACTGAATCATTGAAAGATTTTGAAAATTTAATTAAAGATGAAATCAATGTTAAAGAAATATTGTACGAACAAGATGTAGAACAACATGCCAATTATAAATTATCAATTAATTTTGCTCATTTAGGTAAACGTTTACCTAATAAAGTTAAAGATATAATTATTGCCAATAAACAGCATCAATGGCAATTTATTGATGGAAATTTAATAATAATTGGAGAAAGATTGCATAAAGATGAATTTTCTTTAGTACTAGAACCTAAAAATATTACAAAAAATGATAAAATAGGAGCTAAATCTTTATATAATAATTCAGGGGTAATATTGCTAGATTTAGACATTACTGATGCTCTACATGATGAAGGTGTGGCAAGAGATTTAATCCGGCATATTCAACAGGCACGAAAAGATGGTGGGTTTGCAGTAGATGACAGAATCAATTTAGAGATTACTGGTAATGATAAATTAAAGGAAATAGTCGCTCAATATCAAAGTTTTATTGAAGAACAAACTTTAAGCTTAATTAATAATAGTAGCGATTTTTCTAAGCCTGATTACTGGACTAATATTCATTTAAATACCGACGCAATGAAGTTTGAAGTAAAGATGAGACTTCTGCGATATGGTGAAAATGGCTCTTTGTACATATCATTTGCAGATGCTTTGGAAAAATATAGAGAGGTTAGTGCGGAATATAAAAAAACTAGAATTAAATTACCCAATGAATATGATTATGAAAAAGATGTTCGGATGTATGACCATTTGTTGGGTATGGCTGACGAAAATAGAGATAATACAAAACTAGATAATGAAATATGCTCGTTAATCAAATATTGCCGTGATAGGCTATTTAAATTGTATCATTTAACCACTAAAGTAATTGAAGAAGCAGAGTCTAATCCTATGTTTTTTTATAATAAATATTGTTTCAATGGTAAAAACAGCTATGAGCGACTTGGACTGCAAAAATATAACAATCTTCGTTGCAAAAGGGATGAATTCGATAATTTTATAAAAGATTTTAAATATGCAACAGGCAAGGAAGAGGTGGTAATAAAAATACAAAACCATATTAGTGCAAAAATCAAGGAGTACCACACGGATACATCGAAAAGTGTGGGCGTGCAGATGTTCCTCACTCCAACTATTCCTTCAATAAATAGAGAAGTAAAATTAGATGTAATATTTAAGATTTATGGTAGCCAAATTTATGTTAATCATGAAGTTAGCACCACTAAGGTGCATTTTAGAACATTTGATGATAACGATCCTGCTTCTTATCATGAAAGTACTCTCAAAATATTAGAAGACGAGGTAACTATTAGGATTTATAACAGAATTTAATCTAATAATTCCCAACTAGAGATTGTTCCACAAGTCTTGAGTGAAAGGCGGTTACTTGTTCTTGTGGAAATCTATCTTCGGTGAAATATTCTATAAAATTTTCGATCAATTCGGCTCCGCAATTATTATATTTTTGTTGTTCTACTTCCAGTTGATACCACGCTACTTGATAAGTAAATATACTTAGATGTTTTGCTAAAGTACTGATAAAATTTTGAGGCGGAAGATTATTTTCAGAATCAAGATATTTTTTTGAACTTGCTTATCCTGTTGTTCTAAGATAAGCCCCACCCAATGCTGATTATTGATATTAAATGGCACTAGCACTATTACCGTTTCTTTATTCAGCGAGTTCTCTACCTAAAGTTTCTTTATAAGTGATGTTTTCAATAAAATAATCCTTCGCAATTTCTTTTCCAGTTTCTATCATAATATCTTGTAATGGAAATTTGATGCCAAATAGTATGCGACCGGATACTAGATTGCCAATAACTGCTCCAATTTTAGATGGTATAACAAAGGATAGATCATTTTTTAGTGCTTTTAGCGTAGCTTTATCGTGATTTGGAAATAGGTAATTGGATATTTGATAGAACTCACTTTTCCTATTCCTATTGTTTCTATAGAAGCTATGGAAGTTGTTGGAGGCAGACCTTCCTCATCATCATCAAGTCTAGCTCGCACCTCCTGCCCCCTAGAAATAACCTCTATTATTTGTGCGACAATTTTCACACTATGCTGTATCACTGTTGGTTTTATTTTCTCATTTTTAAGATTATCTTGCACTTCATTTGGAATATTCTGATCTACAGAGATATTGCATTTAAGATATTCAAAATATTGGGGTCATCTAGAGCCTAATACATTAAGATAATGATAGTACATAATTCACTGCTTCAGAGAAATATGTAAAATCCATAGTAATTTTCTTATCTGATGTTTAATTTTAA
>Ga0214919_10010574_pt1 | contig 11662 bp, 13 predicted proteins | sample LL1503_MetaG_FD_177994 | JGI IMG/M metagenome (GOLD analysis project Ga0214919, IMG submission 177994) | Freshwater microbial communities from Lake Lanier, Atlanta, Georgia, United States - LL-1503 | ecosystem: Environmental > Aquatic > Freshwater > Lake | place: USA: Georgia | collected...
GTGTAGCTCTAAATATATATACTGGTTATTATTATTAAGTTAATTTTATTACTGCTACTGCATCCTTTTAATCATTTGGTAAATTTTCTATATTATATATACTTTTTTATACTAAATTTTATACATTATTATCTAATCTTACTAATGAACCATTTATTTAATGTAAATTTTACATTTGTTATTAAGAATTTTGTAATAATTAATTTATTTATTATGATTAATTAGTTATTTATTATGTTTAATTATCTATTTTTTGTGTTAATTAATCTATTTTATCATCTTTTATTTTTAATAACAATTATTATTTATATATTTAAAATATTCCATAATAATATACTATTTCTTCTAATAATAAATAATATTCTGCATATTTTTTTGTATTTAAACTTCTCATTAATAAAATTTTAAATGTTTTTGGTGTTATATAATATTCTATTGGTTAAATACCACCACCTTATTATCTTCTAACCATAACCTCAATGTTGAGGGTATCGAAATCTTATTTTTCAATAAATTAATTTTTTTCCATAATTCTTTTAAAATTATATGAATCCTTAAATTTTAATATATTATATTCTTCTAATTTTCTATAATGAATACAACAATCATTTCTTTTTATCAATTATAGAAATTCTTTCATAAATGTTATATCTATATTATTTTATATTTCATTAATTTACTTTCCAAATTCTAATATATTTATATTTGAATTTTCATTATATATATTTTATATATATTATTTTATTCTACTATCTTTTATTTCTTATAATATTTCATAATTCTTTTCATTTTATTATTCATATATTTGTATTTATTAATTGTTTTATTATAATATTTTTTATACAAATTTATTATGAAAAATACTTTTATGTGTTTTTACAAAATATTCATTCATTATTTAATTACATATTTTACATTTATAATTTTTACTTATTTATTAATTCATTTTAATTTTTATCTATTTATTTAAATCTATAATAAATATTTAAATAATTTATTATTCAATTTTTACTATTAATATTATTAAAAAAAAAAACAAATAATATATATAAATTTATTATCATAATGTATCATATACTATTATATATAATATTAAATATTTATATGATTTTTTAAAATATATTTAAATATAAATATATTTAAATATAAATATATTTAAATATATTTATATTTATGGTAAATTATTATTTATTAAAATCTTCAATTATTTTTGGAACTATTAATATTATATTTGTATATTAATTAAATTAATTACTTTAATTTTAAATTTGTTTATATATTGGAGTATTATCAAGTATATTAAATCATGGATTTACTAATAAATATTTTTAATTTTTTGATAGATTAATAATGATTTATTGTATTATAGTAGAATTAATAATAATATTTAATATTAATAATAATTTAAAATATTTTAATATTATTTTATTAATTATTTCTATTTTATTATTTTTAATTTCTAAAAGATTTAATATTATATATATAAGAAATATATTTCATATATTTTCACACTTATTTTTAACTATTAATAATATAATTATAATATTATAATTAAAATATAATTGATATCTTGTAAATATTTTAATCATATATTTTTATATTAATAAATAAATAATAAGTTATTATTTATTTATTATATTTATTTATTATAATTATTCATTATATTTAATAATTAATGTATTAAAATATATATTATAATCAATATTCTAAAATATATTTTAATACATTTTCATATAAAAATTCTCTATATTTTTCATCTTATATTGAAGAATTTATATTATATACTGATTCTAAAAATTATACATATTTATTTTTATAAATTTTATCTGTTAATATATATTTATCTTTATTTTTTTATAGATAATTTATAATTTATTATATCAATTATTTAATATCTATATTATAATATTACATCTATTCTGATAATATATTATTATTATTTCTATTCTATTTTTAAATTTTTTTATTTATAATTTATATTTATTCATATAATTTATTATCATATTAATTACAAAAAATTTCTAATCTTAATTTTGATTATATAAAATTTTATTCTTAATCTTCAACTGATACATAATTAATATATTCATTAATATATTATTTTGTATATATTGAATTATTGTTATATAATGATATATTATCATTTATTATTATTTCATCATTCGTTATTACTATACGATTTTATTAATCCATATATAATTATTTTAATAATTTTAATATTATTAATATTTATTTTTATACTTCTGGTATTTATTTACATATTTCTTTAAATGTTTTGAATGACTTAAATATCAATTCAAAACCTATCTATTATTCATCTACATAATTATATAAAAAATTTTTATTCTATATTATTATTTTATCATAAAATTATTAAATTTAATCATGATATTTATCATAATTTATTTTTAAATATTATTTTATACAATCTATTTAATATCCATATACTGAATGATCATTTAATAATGGATTATTATTTTATTTTGATTATATAAATATATTTATCATTTTATTTTATAATTTTTGTAAATTTTTATATTTAAAATAATCAAACATTTTAAATAATTATTATTCATCAAATTATTTTAATATTCTAATTTTTTTTTTTATATAATATGGTTCTATTACATACTCATTATCTTAATAATATATTTTATTATATTATGTATTTTCATTTTATATTATTTCTAATAATAATTTTATTTATTCATTATTAAATATTACTTAAATATCATTATTTACATCTGGTATATCTTCAAATATTTTTAATACATTTCTTATTTTATCATTAATTTAAACTTTTACATTATCTGATGTTATTATTGACATTTTTATTTTTGATTTGTTTTTTAGATTTTTTTTTAGATTTTTTTTTGTTTTTATTTATTGAATATTTTTATATTATATTATATAATTTTTTTTATTCAATTTTTTTTATTATCATATATTTATAAAATATAATCATATTTATTATCATTATATAAATATATTAATAATTTTTAATAAATATATTATGTATTTATATAATGGAATTATCAATTATAAAAAAAAATATATATTTACATTATAAATATATTGAATTTAATTATGATAATGTAAATATTTGTGATATTAATAAAAAATTTATTAATAAAAAAATATATAAAAAAAGTAATTTTTATTTTATTAAAAATTAAATATATTATATTATATATGGTTAAATTTAATATTAATAAAATATATGATGATATAGATTTATCTTATAAATTTATATATAATAAAAAATTAACTGTTGATAATATAAATTTAAATTATCATATTTTTTCAATATTTGATTTTTATAAATTTTTATTAGATAAAAAAAATATTTATTTAAAAATTAAAGAATTTATTAAAAGATTTGATTCATTAGATATATTTTATTATTTATTTATTAAATATATTGAATTTAATAATAATATACATATTATTTTAATTACTACTGATGATAATAATAATGACTTTATTGGTTTCATCACTGTATTTTATGATATATATAAAAAATTCTCTTTTGGTGAACATTTCCTTGTTAATCCAGATTTTAGAAATTTAGGTATTGGAACAAAATTATTATATTATTATTTAAAATTCTTTTTTAAACATTATAAACTTCCTTTTTATGGAATTATATTAAAAAATAATATTCCTTCTATTAAAGTTGTTGAAAAATTAGGTTGTGTATTATATGATGATACACATGAAACTAAAAAAATTTATTATATTACTAATAAAATATTTAAATCTAATAAAAATCTTAAAAATATTATTTAATATAAAATATTATATATATTATTATATATATAATGAATTTTAAAATATTTTATATTAAATATATTATATTATTTTTATTTGTTTTATTTATATTTTATAATATTAATGAATATTATGAAGCTTGTACAATTAAATAGTGTAATACTGGATATAAATTAGATAAAAATAATTGTATAATTTGTCCAACTATTGAAGGAGTTTCTGAATATACTATAAATACTTGTACTCCTAAAACTTGTAGTATTGGATATAAATTAGATACTAATAATAATTGTGTAAAATGTGATGTTAAAAATACATTATCTTATTCTGATAATTTATGTTCTATTTCTAAATGTAATATTGGATTTTCTAAAGATACTTCTACTAACTAGTGTAATAGTTGTACTAATACTAATGTTTTAAATTATAGTGATGAATGTAAAATTAAAGATTGTACAGCTGGTTTTTCAGTTGATACTATTAATAATAAATGTACTACTTGTAATAATAGTTCTAATGTAATATCTTGGATGCTATAATTATTTTTTTAATTTATTTTTTTTATTTATTTCAATATTATATTTTTATATTGTATATATAAATATATAATTATTATATATATCATTATAATTAGATATTTATACAACATGGGAATAGATAAATTTATGAACCAATTTAATAATACTTTTAATATAGCTTATTATATTAAAGAAAATAAATTTAATAATATTAATGAATTATTATTTGATTTTAATGCAATTATTCATATTTCTATTAATGATCTTTTAATTTTTATTAATAAAAATAATAATGATAAATAGTTAAATAATATAGAAATTGATAATATTATGATTGAAATTGTATCTAATAATTTTATTAATCATATTTTTAATACTATTGATACTAGTAATAATAAAGATAATAAATGTTTAATATCAATATTTTTAGATGGTGTTCCTAGTATTAATAAAATTAATGAACAAAAACATAGAAAATTTTATGGTAGATTATATGAAAAATTAGGTTATAAATTAAAAATTAATACAGCAATACGTGGTGATGGTAATTATAATTGGGATAGAAATAAAATTTCACCTGGAACAGATTTTATGATTAAATTATCTAATCATTTTAAAAGTTATGAATTTAAAAATAATTTATATAATAAAATTTTAAATGTTCAATTAAATATTATTTCAGACACTTTAGAATATGATGAAGCTGAAATTAAAATTGTTAGATATATTAAAAATAATTATAATAATAAAAATAAATATATTATATATTCTCCTGATGCAGATATGATATTATTATCATTAGGTTTTAATAAATAGAATATTAATATTATTAGAATAGAATATGAAAATGATAATTATATATATAATTATGTAAATGTTGATTTATTATCTGATTTATTATATAAAAATATTTTATTATATAAATATTTTATATTAAATATTGATAATCCAGATATTATTAATAAAATTAAATTAAAATTTTCAGATATTAATATTGATATTAATATTTAGTTATTAAATATAATTTATAATGATAAAAATTATTATGATTCTATAATTAATATTATTAAAAATAAATAGTTTTTTTTAGATAATAAAATATTAAAAAGTAAAAATAATATAATTAATGATCTAATATTATTATTTATATTTTTTGGTAATGATTTTATTCCTAAAATTAATACTATTAATTTAAATGAAATTGAAATTAATTTATTTCTTTTTTATTATACATCTGCTATTTTAAAATTATTAGTTGTATATCCTGATTTAAAAAAAAAATATTATATTTCTAAAAATTTAAATCCATATTCTTTATTATTTATTATTAAAGAATTATCTAATATTGAACTTAACTTTATTAATAATTCATTACCTAATATTAAATTAAATAATAATAAAATATATAAAAAATATAATAAACCTGAACTTGATTTAAATGATTATTTAGTTAAAAATATTAATCCATTAATTATACGTGATCATAGTAAAAAAACAAATAATGATTTTATTTATTTTAATTCCATTCCTGATAATATTCAATATAATATTGATAAATATATTGAATATATTAAATATCTTAGTAATAAATATAATTATATAAATGTAGATAAATTATGTATGGATTATATGTGTTCTTTATATTGGATTAAAGATTCCTATTTTAATGGTAAAGTTAATAATTGGATTTATAAAAGTATTTTTAGTCCATTATTAACTCAATTATATAATGTTCTTAAAAATAATATTGATTTATTTAAAAATTTCTCTTATTCTAATACTACTATTGATTATAAATTATTAACTCCATAGATTTAGTTTATTTTATCTTTTCCTTATGATATTAATGATAATATTGATAAATATTATGAAGCTTTTACATATGATAAAAGTTTAATTACAAATATTAAAAATAAAATTAGTAATCTATATTTATTAAATAATACATTTTATTATAGTGCATCTGATTTAGCTGATAAATTAATTATATATAAAAATAAATATAAATTAAAAAATGATAATTTAATTAATTTATATCATAATAAATTAAAAAATACATCTGATTCATTATTAAATTATATTAATAATTATGAAACTTTTAATATTTATGAATGTATTAGTATAAATGCTAAATATTTTAATAAATGTCATATGACATTTCCTACTTTAGATTTTATTGATAATAAAATTTATAATTTAATTAAATAATGATAATATTACATATCTTCTAAAATTATATTACTTATATTTATATTATTATTATTAATATCATCATTTTCATAATTATTATTATTAATAATAATATTATTTTTACTATTTATATTATTTATACTATTTTCATTATTTTCATTAATAATTTTTTTATTAAAAAATAAATTATTAAAATTTTCAGATAATGTTTCATTATTATTTTTACTTATTGATGATATATTATCATATTCATTTATTTTATTTTTATTTTCTTTTAATATATTTAATGTATCATGTGTATTATTTGGTATATTAATTATTGTATTATTTTTTGTTATTGTTGATATTAAATCTAATATTATTTTATTATTAATAATATTATTATTAATATCATCCGAATTATTACTTGGAGGTGTATTTGATTGTATTGTAATATTTTTTTTCTTTATAAATTTATTAACACATTTATAATTAATTTTTAATAAATCATTAAATTCTGATATCATATCTTTATATGTTAATTCATCTATATTATTTAATCTTATTGTATCTAATTCACTATTAAATTTTAATATTTTTTCATATCCATCTAGTATATTTTTTATCATTATATTTTTTTCTTCATTATTTCTTTTTATTGTTATTAAATTTGTATATTCATATATTACTCCATTACAATCATTTAAATACTATTTATACGTATTAATATATTTTTCATAATTTAATATTTTCATTAAATAACTAAATATTGCACATATAAAAGCAAATATAAATGTTATATATTTTATTAATATTATATTATTTGTATTATTATTATCATAATTTGTAAAACTTATTAATAATGTATTTGCTGTATTAAATACCATATTTGATAGTAATAACCAAAAATTTTTATTCTAATATTCATCTTTTTTATACTCTAACTTTAATTTCTATTTTATTATATATGATATAATAATCTATAATTTATCATTATTTATTATTTCATTATTTATTATATCATTATTTAATATATTATTCATTTATTATATATTTTATTATTATTTTTTTTATTAATTATACATATATCTTATATATACTATTATGTATAATCTTGCTTATTATAAAAATATAATTAATTTTAATTTATATAATCATACCTATATTATTTATAAATTTAAAAAATATATGATTAAATATCTATATAATAATATATCATATAATCATGATTTATTTATAATTAATGATAAATTACTATTTGATTTATTAATATCTTTTTTTTCTAAAAAATATTTTAATCTTAATTATTATTTTGAATTTTATATTAAAAATTTTATTATAATAATTATATCTATTTATTTTTCTAATTATTATAATAAAACTATCTAGATTGATAATTTTATTCATTATTATCAAATTGATTTTAATAATATTCAATATATGTTAGATATACTTGTTGATAAAAGTAATATTAATATTTCTTAGATTGGTTATATTAATACTAATAATAATTATATGATTATTTTTCATGATAATATTATTTATTATAATAAAAAATTTAATATTTATAAGATTAATAAAAAATATAATTATTATTCATTTTATAAAAAAAATATTATAAATAATCTTATTAATATTATTATTTTTGCATTATTTAAATCTAAAATTCAATTATATCAATTTTAGAATTTTCATAATCATAATATATTATTATTATTATTTAAAAAATTTAATTGTATTAACATACATAAATATTGTAATAATAAAAATAATATATTATATATAAAATCTAATTCTTTATTACATAAAATTAAATTATTTTTTTATAAAAATTATGACTTAAATAATTATGATATATTTTATATTATTAATGATATTTCTTATTAGATTTATAATAAAATAATTAATAATAATTAATTTATTATCTTTTTATTATAAGATATAATCCTGTAAATATACTAACTATTGATAAATATATTTTACTTAATATATTTTTTTTTTTATAACCATATGCTAATTCTAAATCTTTATTATCTACATTTATATTTGTTAATATATTCTCTTTTTCTATCTTATTTATTTTTATATTACTATCTACTAATAACTCACTTGTATATTCTTTTATTATTTTTATTTTCTCTAATTCATCTTTTAAATATTCTATATCTTTATCATCTATTAATTTAATATCTTCGAATTTATCATTCTCTATAATTATATTAGATATCATTTATTTTATTATATAAAATATTTGTTTATAATTATATTTTATAGATATTTTTTTAATTATTCTAATTTTTATTTTATAATTAAATATCTTCTTATACATTCATAATGATTATATGAAAATTATTTAAATATTATTAAACCATAATATCGTAATTTTAATATTTTATTTATTATTTTTATTATTTTATTTAATAAATTTACTATTATATTATTATATTTATTATTATATAAATATTTTATTACATCCATTTAAAATATATCTTTATTTATATTATTTATATTAGTTGATATTAATTACATAAATAACAATTTTTTTTATTTATATATACAATTTTTAATATATATATTATTTATTTATTTTTTTATTATTTATAATATATCCTTATCATATTAATGATATTATCTTGTTAATTATTATGTTAATATTCTATGACTATAACATATTATATCTGTTTTTCTTTATTTAATTTCTTTATTAACATCTATATTTAATTATAATTATTATTTTATTAATGACCAATATACATAATTACCATTATTTTTACAATTTACTATTTAACATATTCCATGATTAGGTGTAGATGGTCCTAATTCCATATATATTTTTGTTAAAAGATTTTTATTTTTTTTATCTTCTTATCTAGTCTTATTATAAAGTTATAAAAACATATAAATAAAAATAATACTATATATTTATATATTTTTCATTTTTTTTCTTTTTCTATTTCTATAATATTTATATTTAATTCTTTTATTATTTTTAATTTTTCTTCTAATGATTTATCTAATCCAATATATCCTATATTAAAATGTCCTCCAACATATAATATTATATCTTTTAAATAATCATTTTTTATATCTTTTTTTTTATATATATTTAATATATTATTTATTTTATCATATAAACATATATTTATATTAAATAATTCTACTATATCTTCTAATATATTATCCTATTGTGCTTCTCCTAATTCATATAATTTTACATTTTTTTGTTTTAAATAATTATATAATACTATTGAATCATCTAAATTATTACTATCTTTAAATATTTTTATTCCATTTTTTATTAATATTATTATTACACTATTTAATAAACAACAATTATTATATATCTAATCATAATATAATGCTCCACCACTAATTTCTATTTCTTGTATATTTAAAGATTTTTTTAATATTAATAAATTTTCCATATTTTATTAATATTTTATATATTTTTACATATTATTTATTAAAAAATATTAAATATATTTAAAATATTAATAAAATATAAATATTATATTTCATGTATAACTATTAATATTATAAATATATTAGATCTTTTGATTAAAGATTAAAATAAACTTAAATTATTACTAGTAATAGTAATAATAATGATTTAATACCTATTATATTAGAACCATTATAATTACATACTAATAATATATAAGAAAAAAATATAAAAAAATAATAATGAACATATATAATATTATGTTAATAATAATATAATTAATCCATAAATTTATATTTTATATGATTAAAATAAAGATTATGATGAATATTTATATATTAAATATTTTAATATATAAATATTTGAAAATAATTTTAAATATTTATTTTGATAATATAATTTTATATATAATAATATATTATAATAATAATTTTTTATCTTCATTATTTCAATAATATTTTATCTTCATAAATAATATTATCTTCTTCATCTTAATAATTAAAATCCGATAATATAGTATTATAACTTGTATCATTATCTTAATAATATTAATTTTACATATAATCAATTATTTATTTAGATAATTATTAAGGTCTAAATATTTAATATTATTATAATTTATTTTAAATTAGATTATATTATTAGTTTAAAAATTAAATTTTATTATATAATATATCATATTCTTTTATAAATTATACAATATCTGTAAAATCTATATTACATATTAATTATTTTATAATATTTTAATCAATTATATTATTGTATATTTAATAATTATCACGAATTATTATATTTAAATTATTATATATAATTTAAATATCTCTTGTTCCATATTAAATTATTCTATAATATATTTATATCTAATCATTATATTTAAATTATTCTAATTATTATATAATATCTTTTTTAAAACTATTATTTTATTCAATATTTACTTTTTTTTAATTATTTGTTATTAATTATTAAATAAAACTACTATTATTTTATTCAATATTATATACTTTTAAATTACTTGTTATTAATTATAAAATTTTTTTTTATATAGTATATATATTAATCATTTGAAATTTATATATTTTAATCATTTAATATATATATATATATTGATTATATTTTTTCAATTTTTATTATAATAAATTATATATAAAAATATATTATATTATTAATATATAATAAAAAATGGAACTAGATATTAAAAATATAGATAATAATACTATTAATATGAATGATAATATATATATATATATTATTCATAATAATATACATAAAATGATTACTTTTGAAAATTTAACTTTTAAAAAATATAAAGAACTTGAATATGTTAAACAAATAAATATATTTAATCAAGATGATTTAAATAATATATATTTTAATATTGGATATATTAAAATTATTCCTTCTTATAATTTAGATTTTTTAATTGAAAATACAAATAATGTTAATAAAGATAATGTTAATACAGATAATGTTAATACAGATAATATGAATGTAGATAATGTTAATACAGATAATATGAATGTAGATAATATGAATGTAGATAATATGAATGTAGATAATGTTAATACAGATAATGTTAATACAAATAATATGAATGTAGATAATATGAATGTAGATAATGTTAATGTAGATAATATGAATGTAGATAATATGAATGTAGATAATATGAATGTAGATAATATGAATGTAGATAATATGAATGTAGATAATATGAATGTAGATAATATGAATGTAGATAATATGAATGTAGATAATATGAATGTAG
>Ga0214919_10010575_pt1 | contig 11662 bp, 14 predicted proteins | sample LL1503_MetaG_FD_177994 | JGI IMG/M metagenome (GOLD analysis project Ga0214919, IMG submission 177994) | Freshwater microbial communities from Lake Lanier, Atlanta, Georgia, United States - LL-1503 | ecosystem: Environmental > Aquatic > Freshwater > Lake | place: USA: Georgia | collected...
ATCCAAAAAGCGAAGTCGTACCCGCACCAAGCCAGTAGTCGTGGATTACAAGCGCCCTCCCCTTCAGCAGCAAATCCACTGGGGTTATACTCCTTCACGAATATCCCAAAAGCCGCACTAAGGTTCACCATCCCATCAGCAGTCTCGGTGGTCAGTATGCATTCCTTAAAAAGTTTCTGCGTGAATGCCCAATTTTCTTCCGGCAGGATCTCAATCACAGCCTTCACCTCATCAGGAGCAAATTTGGCTGCCATGATTCCGTCTTTCCAACCTGGCTTGAGCCAATGATCCAGCGACCAAGGGTCGTTCTCCTCTAGCATATCGGGAAGAAGGTTACCCAATCCTTCGCACAGCAAATCTCGTTCAAGAACTGTTTTGTAACGAGTTACGCAGAGCTCCATGAAGGGATGAAACCGCGGCATGCCTTTGTGATCGGCCCAAAAAATCAGACGATTGGAAATAAACCGATGCTCGTGGCCGAGTTTTTCAACGTGAGCGATGAGGGCTTGATAGACCTCAGGAATCCTCGCGCGACTGTACAATCCCCCAAGAATCGCTTCACCAATCAACTGGCGAATATGATCATCGTAATCGTTGCCCTCTTTTTCCCACGTACGCGAGTGCTGCTTTTCGGCGTAGTAAGACTGGATCGCGACAAAGGGATCGATATCCGAGACCGCCACGGCTTCAGCGATCTTTTGGCAGAGGGCTTCCGATTCAGCTTGGCCCACCTCTAAGGTTTCATGAAGCGACCTAGCTAGCGTCGCAGCTTGCCTAAAGTTGGACTGAACAAGGCGCGAAGCATTGGTCCAGGCTATGCATAGCACGCGTTCAACGAATTTCTCGTCATCGGCGACACCAAAAACATGGGCCGTATGGACTAGGCCATCAGCTAGAATTTCGTGAAAGGCCAACCCTTCACGGGAGGGCGCCTTGGTCTTGTGGGTTGGGATGGTGGCTTTCATGGGTTGTGGTTTTTTTATGCCGCACAATCCATCCATCCTCAGGGATTTGACCCACGGAGTTATTTTGACCTCGTGGGCCCGCATCCCTGGACCACCGCGGCTCTTTTAAGGGCTCGGTTGGCGGCCTTCCCCACCGGGGGAAGACACTCGAATGATGCATTGTTTAGCGGATTAAATAGCGACAGCCCGTGAACGACTCCGCAATCGTCAATCGTGTCATAAGCAGAGGATTTATCTCGTTCAAAAAGTAAGTTTCCACCGCCTACCTGCGTAGATTTGCCTCCTGAGCGCTCGTTAAAAAATGACCCATCCCCTCCCCTCTAACGTGATGGCGTATACTTAAACCAACCTGAGCCGCGAAAACCGCCACGTCAGCCCCTTGATGTCAGGCGCGTAGGCTGGCTCACTGGGCATGAGCAAGCGCTGCTGGTCGAGGTGCGACAGTTCCTCCTCCCCCTTTGAGCGTCGTGGATCTACTTCCCGTGAGATGCGCCACACTCCCTCAGGCGCCGGAGCGATGAGACCCTGATCCATCGCCCAGTGATGGTTTTTACACAAAGCGATTCCATTGGTCGGGTGATCGTTGCGGCACTCCGAAAATGGGATCACGTGCGCTGCATCGACGAAGGTGAGCTGTCGATCTGGTATCCAAATGCGTAGCCCGCAGGCGCAACACTGATAATCGTAAATTTCTAGGATCTGTCGGCGGAAGGCCGCGGAACGAGCAACCGTTTCCTGCGGAAGAACCGGATCGACCGCCGTGATTTCAGCCAGCAGCGACAACTGGGAGATGAAGGCCGGGAAATAACGCACGAGAATCGCCTCTCGCAGGGCGGCACGGGAAGTCGGTCCGGCTACCAAGGGCAGCCACTCGGTCACAAAGCGTGCATTAACCCGTAGGGCATCAGAATCAGCGACGCTAGGGGGCGCCTCCAGGGGCTGTTCTCCAGTCGGTGTCAGCTTGGTGGCTACCCAGAAGCCGTCGCTTCTTAGGTAATGGAAGGGATTCTCTGGGGTGCATTTGTCGTCAACGGCCTGCACGATCTCAAAATACTGCGCGAATCGGCGGCGGATCCAGTCGTTCCAGGGGATTCGCTCGGGGGTTGCCACCCCCGCAGCAATAGCATCGAGAACCGCTAGAAGCAGCACCGGCTTGTGGGGTCGCTCGTGGCGTTCGCTGCCCGTCCCCACCACGCCAACGTTTAAGCGGTAGAGTGCATCTATGGCTTGGGTGAGCGTGATCACGTCACTTCAACAGGACCAACCGCGGGCTCGTGAGTCAATCGCGTCACTTCCAAGAATGAATACGTTCGCGCAGATAGGGAGATTACAGGATCCAAGAACAAAACCCTAAATCAGTAACGGATAGGCCCCCGGCCTGGCACCGTCATTTCCAACCGCGCCTCTGAGGCGAGCTTTTCCGCCTGAGCCATTAATAAGTGCATGCGTTTGCGGCTCGCCGAATCAGGAAATAGGAATAAATCAAAGTAAACCGTTCTTAACAGCGCTACGGATGTTCGCTGCGACGGCAGTCAACAAGCCCCGTGATTGTGTCCGTTGAGACCACGAAATTTTTTCCATGCAACTTGAAGAATTGATCCCCCAAATTGTTGCTTTCCGTGATGCGCGCGATTGGAAGCAGTTCCATACCGGCGATGAAAAAACGGCGGTCGGCTTCGACTGTTCGTGGCGAGAGCTCGTTTTAACCTTGCTTTTTTGATTATTTTAATTCTATCATTTGAGCATGTCCACCATTGAAGCCACCGTTCACGATTCGCTACAGGCCGAGCGTCAGATCCTTGCCGGCATCGAATGGTCCGAAGCCGAGCACCTCGCTTCCTGGCTTGATGTTCCGATGAAACGCCTTGCGGAAATTTTGCAAATTCCTCCAGCGACTATGCAGCGGAGAAAAGAGAGCGGCCGTTTTTCCGTCGAAGAGTCCGAGCGCGTTGTCCGCATCGCGCGCCTTTGGTTTCTCGCCAACCAGACTGTCGGCGGGCCCGCGGGCGCTCGTTCCTGGCTGACGCGCGGTCAGTTCGGTCTCGGCGGACGCATGCCGCTCGACGTAGCCCGGCTTGAAGTCGGCGCGCGGTCGATTGAAACGCTGCTTCACCGAATCCGCTATAACGTCCTCACCTGATGACCGACCGGTTGCAGATCTACCGCGTCGATCTCGAGGCCTTCGTTCCTACTGCCAAGAGCGGAGAGGGTGCTCGACTGTATGGCGGCCGCTGGAATTCGCCCGGCCTGCCGGTCATTTATTGCGCCCAGTCCCTTGCGCTCGCCGTTCTCGAAATCCTCGTTCACGCGAGCACCCCGCAAGAACGCGCCGATGCTCGCGTTTGGTTCGCTCTTTCGCTGCCGCCCAGCGCTGTAACCACGGTCCGGATGCGCTCGTTGCCGCATGGCTGGAATGATCCCGTTTCGATCCATCCCTCGACCATGGCCCTCGGTGACACCTGGCTGCGCTCGAACAAATCTCTAGCATTGTGCGTTCCGTCGGCGTTGCTGCCCGGCGAGTGGAACTACGTTCTCAACGTCAACCATCCGCATTTTCGGAAATCCCTCCGTTGGTCGAAACCTCACGCCGTCCAACTCGACCCGCGTCTGGTTAACGGCTCGCGCGCGGATTGACCCCGCCGGCGTGCCTTTCAACGTCGCCCAAAAGCCTGAGCGCACACCGTTGCGGCGAACGGGATACCTTAGAGCGAAAAGCCCGGATCCTCAGCGCGGTGAACCGGGCGAACGCGCCGCGACTGGAACACGCTCACTGCCGTATCTAACTCCGCGGCCAAGCGCGTGTGAATGAGGGCAGCGCGTTTTTTTTCTGCCGTGGGTAGATCCGCTTCGGCGGCAAATTCTGGCCAACGCGCGAGCGCGGATTGAACCGCAGCGTCTAAACCATCGAATTCCCGCTGGGTAACGCCCGCGTCGGCAGCGGCGGCCGCGAGGAGCGGCAAGCGCGGAGCGGACCCGAAACTGGTTGGGAAAAGACCGTGGTATACGGCGGATTCCGAAAAATTGAGTGTCATATCGTAAGCCGGAGAAAGCGCCCACGTTTTACTAGGCTCATGATACATAAAGCTATGATTTTTCCCGTGGTCGTCGGCATTACCGCTGCGCACGTTAAAGAGCATCCGGCGCACCGCCTCGAGAACGTGTTTATGATCGGCGGTGACGCGACGCGTCGCGATGAACAAGTTGGAGTAAGTCAGATTATGGGCATGGAGAGCGCCGGCCAAAGTGAGCACGTGGGCGCGCAGACCGGAAGTTGGCTGACAATCGAAACGCTCAACAAACAAGTGATGGCGGGTGCGCTCCGGTGAATGATCCGCGATTAATTTCGTAGTGGCAGTATGGATACCCGCAGCTTGGGCCATGCGCATGTAAGCATGTTCTAAGCGGCCGTCGGTCGAGCGAGCGGTGGGATCGTCCTCGCTGTCGAGTTTGAGCAAACCCAAGCGACACGCCGGATGCAGTGAGGCGGCCGTGGCGACGTCGCCCCCGATCAAAAAAGAATCATCGGGCAACCAAGCGACCGTCGCCTTCGGGAAGGCGCCCCCGGCAGTGCCACCCCGGCGCAACAAAGCGAAAGCGTCTGAGGGTTTATGCTGATAAACGGCCTGGGCTTCGCGCGTGAGGAGAAGTGGCCGAACCGCCTCCCACGTACCGCCGCTCGCCTCGCTTAAACACGGCCCAAACGACAACGCGCCGAGGCCGCGCTGACCGACCCAAGAAAGCATTTTCATGGGTGTGGGTCGTAAGTCCAAACGCGCGAAGTCCAGCGCCATGAGACGCCGGCCCCATTGATCCGGCAAACAATCCGACAGAAACCCCGGCAGCGCATCAAAGCCATTGGTCCGTTGCCGAAAAGGCGTGGAAGAAAAAGGAACCGACAAAGGGGAAAGATTATGGCCCGAGGCCAACCACGAATCGGCGTAGGCAAAGTAAGTAGGTCCCGGGGAAAGCACGCGGCCCACCAACCGGCCATCAGGCCAAAACACATCCAGCGCGGGAACGGAGGGCTGGAGACTCATATTTTCGGGGCCCGAACGCGCGCGCGTTGCCGGACTGGCTGCATCAACGAGGCCAAGGTGGGTTCAGCTAAAACCGGAGGGACTAACTCGGCTAGGTTAGCCGTGAAGCCCAGGATACCTAGCACGCGAGTGAGATTAAACAGCGTGAGATTACCCGAACCCTTCTCGAAATTCTGATACGTGGCCACGGCCAAACCGCACCGCCGGGCCATTTCAACCTGAGTCCAGTTGCGGTGGAGCCGGTGCGAGCGAACGCGGTTGATCAGTTGTTCGTGAGCTTGGCGGTCGGTGAGGGCGAGAAAAGCAGGGCTATCCGTGAAGGATTCCATAAAACACAATTAAAAATGTATTATTATTAAAAATCAAACTTAATAAACATTATAATTAGTAATTAATTAGGCAGGCGGAAAGAGGCACGCAAAAAAAAGAACTATTCTCTAAATTGCGTAATTCTAACCGCGGCTAGATCGAAAGAACGCGCTCGGGTGTAGATTTCCGGCGCGGCGCGGGGAGCGTAGGCAAACCGGGATCGAGTGAGCGTTGGGTGCACCGCCTTGTTCGCATTTCATTTTAGGTGTCTCTTTATGTCCGCCGTCCTTCATGATGGGCTCTAGGTAGGTGACCGGATACTGAAAAGCCTCCGTCCAGTCGGCTGGCGACGCCAGCTTCAAGCCGGTAGCCTGCTTCATCTGGTTCACGAAATTCTTCAGCTGCTGGGCTAAAGGGGCATCGCACACTCCGGTCATCTCAAAGCAGAGTTCCTTGGCGAAGTAGGACCTAACGAGATAGGTCTTTCCAATGCGCCGACGGCCATGGATGGCGACCAATTCGGGGCGGCCGGAGGCGCTTGCCTCCGCGAGCTGCTCTTGCTCGGATGCGCGACCAATCAAAAAGGGGTGGGTGCACGGTGGAGCAGTCATATCTAGCCGGAATAGCCACAAATTAGTCGATTCCGGCGAAATATAGCATCATCATAAGTAGCCGGAGTAGCACATTTCTCCCTGATTCCGGCTGAATACGCTTCAGGAGATTGACCGAAAGCACATCTTATTTCCGACGCAAAAGCCGGCTTGAAACATCCGGGTGGTGCGATGAGGTGAGGGATATGAGCACGGTCGCAGACATTGAGCAGGCCATCGAGAAGCTGACACCGGAGCAGTGGATCGAAATCCGTCGCTGGATGGACCGTCGCACGCCGGTCCCGGTAAGCGCGGTTACCCCGATGCGCCCACTGCCGAATTTTCTCGCGCGGCAGAAAGCCGTGTTTGGCGAGCGGGTGCTGGAGGATTCGCAGACGGTACTGGATAACCTCCGGGCGGATCGCCGGTGATGCGCTAGTTCGATTCCGGAGTCCTGCTAAAGCTGTACCTGCGCGAGCCCGATTCGTCGCAGGCCGTGGCGCTCGTGCAGGCGACGGGCTCGGCGCCGATGCTCACGGCCTTCCACCGCCTGGAAATAAAATCGGCAATCGGCCAGAGGTACGGACGCGGCGAAATTACCGCTACGGAGCACGATTGATTATTGGCGGATTTCGCAAACGACATCGCGGCGGGGGTGTTTGCCGAGACCGCTCCCAGCTGGCCGGCGGTTTTCACCAAGGCAGAGGCTCTTACTGCGGCGCATACGTCTGCGAACCTTTGCCGGACGCTGGATACGCTCCACGTCGCGCTGGCGCTGCTGAGACCCTGTCCTGCCCGGCGATTTTGAAGCGCGCGCGCCGAGAAACACGTACGGGGCAACTCGAACGCAGCCAAAATGAGGCGTGAGCTACCAGTCCAGCACGCTTAAACGAGTTCAATCGCGCTCGGACGGCTCGCTTTTTTCATGACCGTATTGGAGCGGATGATTTCGTCCGCGGTGATCGCGGAGACGTATAAATCCCAAACTGCGCCGATGATTTTCAAGCGGCCGCGCTTAGCGCTGGGTTCCCGCCCGCGTTTCAAGTGCTCAACGGAAGGCCGCAACGGGTCGAGAATGCCCCGATCCGCCAATTCAGCGATATCGAGCCGGATTTGCCGCACGTTCCCCTTAAATTCTGGGTAGCGGCGCATGCCCGAGGAGGCCAAGATGGTTTCGGCATCGATGTGATAAGGCTGGGAGTAAGCCCCGCCGCCGCGTTCCACGCCGGTGAAATGGTGGACGATGCGCTGGTAAAGCCAACGGGCCCCAGGCCGGTTGAGGGAATTGAGGCGTTTCCAGTCAATTTGCCGGTAAGTTTTCTCCGCGATGGATTTTAGGATGAGGGGGTGAAGGGTGATGCGCTCGCGGGAGCGCTGACCGGTGGCATCATTCTTTGGGCTGACGTAACTGCGGCCGATGATGGCGTTTTCCATTTCGACCTCGATTTCCTCGCCGTTGATGACACCGGAGAAAGAAAAGTGGGAGCCGCCCAAGATGGATAAGGCTTCACGGATTTCGCTAAGTTTGAAGCCGTGGCCGATTTCAGTTAGTTTTTTTCGAATCGCGTAAGGGGTGGTGTAGAGGACGGGGATTTTTTGGCCCGAGGAATTATCATGCTCGAATTCGACGTGGCTACCGATCTCGGAGACCATTTTGCGCAACGTGGATTCGACTAATTGTTCGCGGGAGCCGGCGAAGGTGTAGCGCATTTTACCATCTTGCACAAAGCTAGCGGGCCGCACGGTCGCGGTGATCATTTGTTTACGAAACGTGATTTTCTCGATGCGGGGCACATCGGTGGGGACGCTGTAAGCCTGTTGTTGGTAGAGGGGCAGCGCATCGAACAATTCGATCGTGCTCGTGTTATCGGCGCCGGTGACGGCCTGGAAGTCTTGCAAAAAAAGCTCAAGCTGAGCCGAGACGCTAGCCGGTGCGCCGGCCCGACGCGGTAAAACGATTTTAGAAGGAGACTTTTCCATGGGAGTTATTTTAGGAGACGTTTTTCCAGGGCATCGGCGTAGGCCGAGGCTGCACTATCAGACAGTTGGAGCAGATCGCGGACGGTAAGTTCAGAGAAGGTGCACCGGCGTTTGGCGAGCAGTGAGGAGACGGCCGCCTCATAAAAACCGCGGGGTTCTAGGCCCCAATGCAGGCAGTAAGCAGCCTGCTGCAAAACAGCGAGAGGGCCAGGCTCGGCCGGGCGCGCCGGTGAAAGACGCGCGGAGGAGCGGGAAGGTGAAGGATTTCGCGGCATCGTTACTGCGGAACAAGCGCGGGGGCGCCGGTAGCCTGCGCCCCCACCCGAGCAAGGCGCGCCACCTGAGCGGGGCCAAGACGGCCACGCCACGAGGCCCAAGCGAAGGGCGTAACGCCTAGGCGTGCCGAGAGGATGGAGCGAAGCGAGGGCATAAAGAAAAGGCCGAGTTTAGAGAAATTATTTCCGCGGCTCTTTTAACGTGGTGAGTTCGGCATTTAGGCGCTGGATCTCGCGATTGAGCGCGTCTTTTTGGGTGAGGTAATCCGCAGTCGCCGCGCGAAACGCCTCCGCGGAAAGCCCGGCGCCGGTCAGACCCGCGGCCGATTTTTTGACTAGATCTGACAATTCCGAGCGGACGGCCGCAAGATCGGCTTGGTGCGCAACGGCCGCAGCCGCGAGTTTGCTCCCCTGCTCTACCGCCTCGGCCCGGGCGCGGATGTAAGCGAACAAAAGCCCCGCCGCAAAGAGCAAAGCCAGGCTGAGAGCAACCAAGAGAGAGCGCTGAGCGCTGGGAGCCGCCGGAGTGGAGCCGGAGGGCGCCGCTCGTACGGTGTCAATCAAGGCCCCGGCCATGGCTAGATCGTTTTTATTGGCTAGGCCCGAATTAGCTAACAGCGTTTTTTTATCCGTGGGTTCGGCCACGGCGGCGGAGACGACGCGCACTAAGGCGCGATCGCTGGGGCTTTCGATTTGGTATTCAGCCAAGACAGATTCGCAGGAAGACATGTTAGGAAATTTTGAGTTGGGTTAACAGCGCGGTAAATTGATGGGCGAAGTGCTCGGCGCAGTCTTCGGCGTCGAGTTTCGCGCGCCGCGAAGCGGCCGGCAACGAGGCCAGCTGCCGGAAAGTAAGGTTGGTGAGGCCGGCAGCATGGGGCTGCTGCAATTCATCGGTCAGTGGCCGACCGCGGTAGAGCAAAGAAAAGTTCGGTAAGGATAATACCGACTTATCCACCATGTTGAAATCAGTGCCCGCGCGAAGATTACGGGCCAGGACCACATCGCCGAATTTCGCTAAAAGCGGAGCATTCAAATTAGCGAATTTGGCCGCACCAGAATCAGCCGCCTGCACGGGGATCACAGACAGGAAGCGGAATTGGGCATCGCGAAACGGTTTGAGGCCGCGCCGTTCTGCACCCCAGAGCATCAAGGCCTGAAACGCACTCGCCCCACAATCTAGGACGATGATGGAGCCGTCAGCAGGATCCTCCGGGATCAGATTCCAAAGTGAATCTAAGGGCGTGACGGACATATCGGTAAGTCCGGAGGTCTCGTTCTTGGTGATCAGCGCGACGGGTTTCACGCTGATACCCGGGGGATGGGCGTAGGCGAGCTGAGTGAATTCGACGTGTTGTTCGACTTCGACCAAGTGGATTGGGCGAGCGGAAGCGGAAAACTGCTCCGCCACCAAGGCCGCGACGAGGGACTTGCCCACCCCACCCTTATCATTGACGACGAGACAAAAAAGCCGAGGTGGTAACGTCACGTTGAGGTACCTCCATGAGCGGCAACGGCGGCGTGAACGCGCGTAAGGAGCGCATTATTTTTGGCTAAATCATCAAAGAAAGGATCGGCCGCGACCCCAGCAACCGGGTTCGAATGAACGGGCTGGAGGGTGGCCAGTGGGGCTAATGGGGGCGAAATCGGTGCCGGCGATGCGGGCGCCCTCCCCTGCCCTTTCGGAATTTTTTTAACGGGAGTCTTTACCGGCGGAACGTCCGACAAGCCCATGAGTTTTTTGTAAAAAGGCATCTGCCGGTAAGCGGGGCTAACGGGTTCAAAAAGAGCCCGCTCAAGATTCTCGAAATTGCCCGCGGCGATTTCCTGTTCGAATTGCTCAATGAAAGGTTTCGATCGTCGGAATAGATGGGTGTTAAGTCCGACGGTGAGGGCCAGGCTGCGTTCTGAAAAAGTGCCCTTCTGAGACAATCGAAGAATTTCGGCGCCGTGCTGTCTAATGGCCAGGAACAGGGCTACCGGAGGCTTTGAACCGCGTTTAACTATATTTTTTAAAGGCATTTTTAGTTGAAATGTATCGTGGTACGTATCGCGGGATAGACCAAGACATTGCTTTCAGCGTGTGCAAGAAAATAATCACTCCCCCACCCTCTTTTTTAATACGCGTTGTTTGAGACTTAAAATTAAGTATTTTTAGTTTGAAATATTTCGTGATACATTTTGCAGAATATTTCGTCTTTTAGGCTTATCAAAAACTCCAAGCCAAGGTAACTTAATCTACTCAAATTCATTTATAATGTTTCGCGTAATGTATTGCGAAACAGATCAAAGACGCCTTACATTACCTCGATTCAAGACAAAAACAAGGAGGTCAGGAAGAAAACGCGATACAGTTCGCGATACATTACATGGAACGTATCACAAAATAATTCGCGAAATGTACCGTACATAAAAAATCTTTTTTGAATAAAAAAACAAAATCAATAAACCCATAAGTAAATATAGGATAGGTATTTAATTAAATTAACGTCAGAAATATTTCGCGATACATTTCATATAAATTCGTTATGAAACGGAGGCCTCTAATAATTAAAAATAGGGCAGGGGAGCGAGAATTTGAAAATTCCTTTAAAAAGGCCTCACTGGGCCCTGATCTAGGGCCTATTTCAACAAAAACCACGCGTTACGCGTAACGCATGGAGAGGAAAATGAAACGTATTGGGAGGCCAATTAACTACGTAAATTTCAGTTACTTGCCGGAGAAATGATTCACGTGGATACTCGTGATGACCGACTCAGGGTGGGGGATACCGCGGGCTCTAAAAAAGCCCACAATAGCGGCCCTAATTTCCCCCAATTTAACGGACTCCTCGAAGCTGTAGGTTCGACCCTTAAGAACGATGGTTTGTCCGGGTCGAAGCAGGGCAGGGGAGCAGAGCTGATAATTAAGAATCGGACCCCAAAACTTACGGATCAACAGGATGATCTTTTTAGCATCCTCCCCGTGCTTGGATAGGTAGGCTTCCAGGGCCACGCGGATCAGGCTATCCTTGGTGCCATTCGGCACAAAAAGCATGGCTAATTGGAGTTCATCGGCCAGGGCCCGTGGAACGAGTGCGCGAAGTTCCACCATTCCGGAGGACTGATTTTTGGCCCGAAATCGTGCCTGCCGTTCGCGGTTGGCTTCACGTTGGATACGAGTCGGAGGCATGGGGATTTAGACGATTAAAATCTGCCCGGCGGCAGATCTTCTTTGTTACGCGTAACGCTTCGTCTTCTGGTTGATTTGTCCAACGCGAAATCCCACGCGCAACGACAATTAACAACTCCTGGCTTAACGTAACGTGGTATCAACGCCCGCGTAAAACTGACCCACTAACGCCCGTTTAGAACTGACCCACCCCCTGTTAGCGCAGAGCGCGGTAGTGTCTTAAAAGTTCAGCAAAAAGGCGAATCATGGTAGGTGGTTGGGTGACAAAACCTAAAACCACCAATAAAGGAAAAACCATGATCCGCCCGAAGCGAAACGATGAACCGATTCAGCT
>Ga0214919_10010576_pt1 | contig 11660 bp, 9 predicted proteins | sample LL1503_MetaG_FD_177994 | JGI IMG/M metagenome (GOLD analysis project Ga0214919, IMG submission 177994) | Freshwater microbial communities from Lake Lanier, Atlanta, Georgia, United States - LL-1503 | ecosystem: Environmental > Aquatic > Freshwater > Lake | place: USA: Georgia | collected 2015-03-15
GATTTCATCAGCCTCATCAAAGTTGCGCGGTTCCAAAAATCCGGCCACACCAAAAAGCAAAGCCTCCCCCACTTCCGCACCTGCATCACGCAACCCGAGTCTCTGCGCGGCGAGAAGAAAAGGAATAGAGTTGTTTTTGTATCCCAACCCGCTCGCGAGGGCATAAAATAGAGCGGTATCTGGCCCATGCAGTGAGGAAGCGGACGCATACGCGGACTGTTTTGTCCGAAGTCGAAATTCGGCGGCTTCATCGATCATCACACGCGCCGTGTCCAGATCGACTGGCTGAGGCACGTTCGGAAACTTGGAGGCCGTTTCCCCTTCTATCTCCAATCGGGCCTGGGCGACTTCGCGATGATCGACAGTTCTGGCAAAGGCCGCTTCGTCAGGTTGAGCTATAAAAAGTTGCAACTCGACGGATGAGAAGGCCGGATTCGTGGCATGTCCGTGACGCTCCCAATCGCGGGCATCCCAATCCACCTCGAGATCGCCCGTTTTTTCTCCGCCATTTTCGAAACGAAAACGCACCCCCTTAAAATCAGGGCCAGACTCGCGATTCCACTCCCCGAAATGCACGACCTCCACCATCTCTCCTCGAGTCGTTCGCCAGCGAGAACCATAGCCTCCACTAAAAAGTCTGGCCTGCACTTCAATCTCACTGAGATGCACGGGCGATGATTCCCGAAGATGCGATGACATCCTCGCCGATGCATAATCTACTCTGGAGGGAACCATCATTGTGCGGGAACTTCCGACAAAGCCTCCTCAATCTGGCTAGAGTCAGGCTCTGGGAGTCGGGCTGTTGCCTTTTCGATTTCAATAGAGAGACGAGCCGCAATCGCTGGATTTTCAGCTAACTTCGCAGCGGCTCGAAATGAATCTAAAGCCATCACAGGTTCACCGGCGTCGAACTGCGCTGCGCCGAGAGCCTCTTGAAACATCGGATCTCGGGTTTCGTTTGCGGCTTTATTGGTGGCAAAAATGGCATTGAGGATATTGGATTTCGCATTGCGGGTGATGCTCCGAAAGGTCCGCCAGTTGTTGGCCGGCTGGTTGCGTGGATCGTAAAACGAATTCCATGCAGAATACGGACGATAAAGCGGATCTCCTATGACGACACCAGCCCATGAGACCACCCGTTGTGACATCCATGCGCTTTCAGCGAGAGTGAGGCCTGTCATCAGACGATCTTGAAAAATGCTGAAATTTGCAGTGAATGTCAGGAAGGGCTCATAGACATTTCCCAGCGTGGCCGCAGCTCCATGCGCTATGAGAGGAGCACACCAATAGCGAGTCGTACTTCGAAGAGAGCTTGCACTGTATGAGTGAAGATGAACGGCAATCGCTCCAGGCTTAAATTGGAAGTCCTCCTTAGCGAATGGGCCATTAATATCACCAACATACCAACCATAATAAATCGCCGCATCCGTAATGGGGAAATCACCAGAAAAGGTTTCAGGGTTGTCGTCAAAAATCGTTGGCATTCCCTGACGGCGGAGATCATACACCAAACGACACAACCAGATATCCCCCTCGATATGGGATGAGTTGGTTGAACCATTCGTGATTCCTCGGGCATCAACGTAAGCCCATCCCCAGAGGCCCTCTTTCTCGGCCTTCAACGAATCATCAATCATACGACGAACCATCGACGGCGTGGGAGCGTCGAGTCGTGCCGGCAAGAGCAAACCAGGAAAACCGGGCTCATCGAGAATCTGCGTGAATCTACCGCAATAGGGATTCGTGATCGCTCCAGAGGGGGTAAAATCAGGGAGCCCGATTGAAGCCAACTCACTGTCCACGGAAGCGTCATTTCTTTTTGCCATCACGGGAGGTAGAAGGGTGTGCGAGGGTTCATAACCGCTATAGGAATCAGGGGCGATTTTGAGCGGAACCCCACGAATGATAGCAAGGAAACGGATCGACGTCGAAGTGACCTCATCGCCCTTGGCTGCATTCATGCGCCACCATCCCGCAGAAATCATTTTTTTCCGAAAGGGATCTGCGATCGTGCGGTTGAAATCGTTACGCGATATTTCCTCGGTGAGAGGACAATCGAGCCCAAAAATATGCCCCTGCGCTATGCCTCGCCTCGCAGCGTAATAGGCAGCCAACTCTACTGAATCGGGGTCATTAATATTATACACGACGACCGTGGCTTCAGCCGCACGCTCTTGTGCTTGGGCAATCGGAAGCCAACCGAAAACCAGAGCAAAAGTTAGAAATCTAGAAATCCAAGCGCATCCCATCATAGGTCAACCTGATGTCAGCCGGCAGATCGGCTTCGGTCTTTTCATGCCCCAATTCGTGGCACATGTGGATGAAGTAAGTTTTCCGAGCTCTGATGCGGCGAGCCGCCTCGATAGCTCCCACGGTGGTGAGATGCGATTGATGAGAGTGGTGCCGTAGGGCATCGATAACCAGAACCTCGACATCCATTGCCGCAGCTACGGCATCCGGCGGCACCGCCTGACAATCGGTGAAATAGGCCAGCATGCGGCGACCATTTTTTTCGAAAACAAAACCATTCGTAACCATGCTGGCGTGGGGCAACTCAACGGGAATAATATCGAGTCCACCAAGCTGAAACGGGCCGTTCAGAACAATGGGCTCGGGCCGAACGTAATTTGGATATCGAGCCGAACCATCGAACGCATACTGGAACGTGCGAGCCAAGTCACTCAAGGTGCGAGGCGATCCATAAATCGGGATACTTTTATCCTCCATCTCACAAAAACGGCGCAGGTCGTCGAATCCCAACACGTGATCGACATGAGAATGTGTGTAGAGAACGGCATCCACCCGTTTGATGCGCTCGCGAAGGCACTGAGCCCGAAAATCTGGTGTCGTATCTACAATGATCGACATCTCGGGCGTCCGCACATGAATTGAAGTTCGGAGGCGTTTGTCGCGAGGGTCATTTGAAAGACAAACCGGGCATTCACATCCGATCACGGGAATACCATGCGAAGTTCCGGTTCCCAAAAATGTGATTTCCATCTCCCTCATCGCTTTGATTTCTGAGCGAAGAGTGACATACTCGCCCCATGTCCGCAACGCTGACATCACTTCGAATCCGTAATTTGGCCTTGGTCGAGGAGCTTTTCTGGGAACCTCCCGGGGGCTTTGTCGCAATCACGGGTGAAACCGGCGCGGGAAAATCCGTCATCCTCGGCGCAATCAAACTTCTACTCGGTGAACGCGCCGACAAGTCGCTCATCCGGTCGGGAGCTGATGCGTGCACGGTTGAAGGTGTTTTTATGATTCCGTTCGAGTCCCCACTCCACGAGATCCTCTCCGAAGGTGGCGCGGATTCCTGTGAAGACGGCCAACTCATCATCAAACGCGTGGTTTCCACCAGCGGCACAGGCAGGCAATTTCTCAACGCCTCGGCATGCCCGCTGTCTTTACTGAAACAAATCGGCGACCTTCTCGTTGATCTCCACGGCCCACACGATCATCAAAGCCTCTTCTCCCGAGATCAGCAGTTACTGGTTCTGGATGCCTTTGCGGGTAATGCGGAACACCGCAAAAGCTACGTAGCGAAGCGCAAGGAATGGCTGCTGTTGACCGCAGAAAAAAAACGCCTCACTGAAGATGCGGAATCTTTAGCACGCGAACTCGACCTCCTGTCCCATCAAGTGAACGAAATTGAATCTGCCGCCCTCCAACCTGGCGAAGAGGAGCAACTTTTATCCAAGCAACGGACCGCCGCCAATGCCCATCGACTCTGTGCGATTTGCTCAGACATGAGCGACGCCCTCATCAACTCAGATGAGGCCATCGCTTCGAGGTGGACGGATGTGTCGCGACTAGCCAAGGAATTGCTGCGTTTGGATTCCAGTACGCAAAACATCTCCCTCGTCGTCTCCGGAATTTTCGAATCCCTGCAGGATCTTTCACGCGATCTTGATCGCTATGCATCCACACTGGATGAGGATCCCCAAAGCCTAACGACAATCGACGAGCGACTCGATGCCATTCAAAGTTTGAAGCGAAAATACGGATCTACAGTCGAAGCCGTGATTGCTTTTGGAAATGAGGCCGCGAGCAAGTTGGCCCATTTACGACAACGCGAGGAGCGCGGAGCCGGCCTCGATGAGGAGATCGCCCGAGCGAAGGCTTCATTGGACGAAGCCTCAAAGAAACTCACCAAAACCCGCAAGCAATTCGCTCCCAAGCTGGAAGATCTCGTCAAACACCACCTCAACGACCTGGGATTTGCCCGAGCTGGATTCTCAATCCAATTCGAAGAACTTCCTGAGCCGGCTCCATTGGGATGCGAGCAAATCGATTTTCTCTTTGCCCCGAATCCGGGCGAACCCGAACGCGCCCTTCGAATGATCGCATCGAGCGGCGAGATCTCTCGAGTGATGCTGGCGTTAAAAACCTCTCTTGCAGCTCAAGACAGCGTTCCAATACTTGTCTTCGACGAAATCGACGCCAATGTCGGCGGCGAAATCGGGGCCATGGTTGGTGCAAAAATGAAGGAACTCGGGCTGAGCCATCAGGTTTTTTGCATCACCCACTTGCCCCAAGTCGCTGCAGGAGCTTCGAGTCAATATGTCGTTACCAAGGAAACGTCAGGCGATCGGACACGCACACGCTTGGCTGAGACGACACCTGAAACCCGCATCACCGAGATCGCCCGCATGCTTGGCGGCAAACTCGACTCAGCTCGCAGCCACGCGGAAGCCCTTCTTTCCGGAAAATAGTCTTTGGCAATCCTCTCTCCGAGATTTAAAGTAGTAGTTCAACTCTAATGGAAGACGCTCCAAGCCATCCCGTTTCAAAAAGTGGCGATACCTTGCATGGGCCATTGTCCCACATGGAATCGGCCTTGCGCGAGCTTCGTATGTGGAAATTGCGCGCCGAAGGCGTGATGTCAGCATCCGATCAGATCCTTCGCGAGTGGCACACCTCCGATGACGATTCTGTTTACTCGGGGGCCATGGAATTGATTCTCGGCATTCTCCCCCACGAGTTGCCTGGCCATTTTGAAACTTGGATGTCGTTGATCCATCTAGACGACCAGGCTTCTTACCGAAGTCAAATCGAGGAGGTCTTGCTTTCAGGCGGCTCTTTTGAAGTGGAATACCGTGCTCGAAGGAGCAACGGCAAATACACATTACTACTCGAGAGAGGTTACTTTATTCCGCCAGCACAGGGCGGAGGTGCCGTACTCTCCTCGGTCATCACGGATGTCACTGATCTTCGTGAAATGGAGTCCCGACTAAGGCAAACCCAACAAGTGGAAGCCTTCGGTCAACTCGTCGGCGGCGTCGCTCACGATTTCAATAACATGCTTTCGGTCATCATCGGCTACTCCCAAATCATGATGGAGGAAACTGATTCTTCTGAAGAGAACCACACCTTTCTCTCCGAAATCGAAAAGGCCGCTGCACGAGCATCCTCTCTCACAAACCAGCTTCTCGCTTTTAACAAGCCACCGGACATCAAGCGAGGCCGCATTGCCATCAATGACCTTTTGATCGACATCTCCAAGATGCTGAAGCGTCTTTTGGGGGAGCAAATCGAATTCGAATTTATCCCAGAATTAGATTTGTGGCCGCTCGAAGCTGATCGCAGTCAGATCGAGCAATCCTTCATCAACATTGCCGTCGGAGCCAGAAGCACAATGCCAGATGGCGGCAGAATCACGATCACGGCAAAAAATGTGACACAACGCGAAGCAAGAACGATCAAGGACCAAACTCTCCCATCGGGCGATCTCGTAAACGTGAGATTGATCCAAGCCCGCCGATCCTCACTCGCCTCAGTAGAACAAGTCCGCTCGAACAACAGCTTGAAGACGGCCAGCAGCATAATTGAACAGAACGATGGCCGATTGATTGTGAGCCAATCTAAAGACACCGAAATCTGTTTTGATATTTATTTCCCAAGTGCACAAGAAAGGCCTTCCACTCCTGCACTGAAAACCACCCACCGCGACGCTAAACAATCGACGATTCTTCTGGTGGAGGATGACACCGCGATGCGCCGCTTCATTCGTACTGTTCTCAAACGACTTGGCCATATCGTCATTTCAGCACCAGACGGCGAAGAGGCTCTGAGCTTGCTTAAGCAATCGTTTCCTCTTCAGCCCGCCCTTTTAGTTTCAGACATGGTGATGCCTCGATTAGGGGGCTTGGACTTGGCTCGGAACCTGTCTGAACAATACCCCGAAATGCAGATTCTTCTGATGTCCGGTTACCCCGAACAACAAAGCATCGCTGCCGATTCTGGCTTGGAGTTTTCTTTCCTCAGAAAACCATTCGCTACGGGAGAATTGATATCCAAGGTCGGCTGCCTGCTCCAAGGAGTCTGAGACAGCCCCTTTTTCAGCTTAGCAATAAACGAGCAGTTGACGGAGCAGGGAGGAATTCAAATTGTAATTCCGGATTTTGTGAATGGTGTTCTCATCGAGATGGTATCCATCTGCGACAAGCAAAACACCAGTCGGACTATAAATCCCGGAGGCTAATTGCATGCCAACCTCGAGTTCATCGACCATCACCTCTTTAACGAGCCTTGGCAACGGGGAAGCCTGAGCGCAGCGCAAGAAAAGCCGAGTCGCATCTGGATCGAATGCCGTGCCGGACTGCTCGAGAATGCTGTCCACGGCCATTTCATGCGACAATCCGCATGTGACGTAATAAGCCACGACAGCAAGACAGCGTGCGGTCCAAGGGATCATTTCGCCAGCGAGCCCATCTGGAAAGCCTGTGCCATCATACCGCTCATGGTGGGCTCGGATCGTTTCTCCCACGGGCTTCAGGGAATCTACAAAGGAGGCCAGTGCTTGGGCTTGGATCGTGTGGTTTTCGACCACATTTTTTAGCTCTGGAGGCAGGTCCACGGCATTCGTTTGAACCGCAGACATAAAGCCCGCTGGAACAGCCGTGAGACCGATGTCATACAGCCGAGAACTTATATCCAGAATGTGCTTCTGCTCGGTGTCAAAATAATGCGTCTCCGCCATCGACTGACATATCTTTGTTGCCGCTTTGGCCTGCTCCCCGAGAAGCGGATTGAATGTTGTGAGCACCCTGTGGCAAAGCTCAAGTGAACGGGTGAAGTTCGTTTTGAGAGAATCGTGAGTCGCATCGTTTTCCTTTTTGTCGCTTTCCAATTCCTTGAGTTGCTTATCGAGCAGCAAATTGGCAGCAGATAGCTTTTGATTGAGCTCTTGGGACTGTTTTTCGAGGGCTCTATTGGTTTCAATGAGATCAAAGCGCTGCACGGCGTTGTGCAGAGTCGCCATCATCTCGGCGGAGATCCACGGCTTCGTAACAAATCGAAATATTTCCCCGCTATTCACCGCCGCTGTCACAACGTCAAATGTCTTGATTCCCGTAATCAGAACACGAGACGCGGATGGTTGGATCTGCGCAAAGCGGCTTAAAAGCTCGGCCCCCATCATGTCGGGCATATTGTGATCGGCAATAATCACCGCAAACTGCCGATCGCCAGCCAGGCGCAAGGCATCAGCGGCGCTCTTCGCCGAAAAGGACTCGTATCCGGCTCGAGTCACGAGATCTTCGAGGACTTTCAGAATCATCGGATCGTCGTCGATGGAAAGAATGGAGTAATTGCGGGAGTTCAATTGCATAAGATTGGTTTAGGCGTCGAGATCAATACGAGGAAGAAGAAGCAATATCCGGGAGGTTTTCTTCGCTGCATCGCGATGCAATAGCAGGCGACCACCCAGACTTCCAGTGAGATTTTCGGCGTTAGCAAATGTGAGATCGCCAGTCGTGGATCGGAGAAGATATTCATCCACCTCGCTCACCGATTCGATCATGCACGGAATACTCAGGGAAACCGCGACGAGGTTCCCATTCTCCGCTTTATCCCAATCGGGAATCAGCTCAGCAAGCTGATTGGGGGAGAGAATCTCAAAAACAATCTCCACCTTTCCAGCAGGAAAAATCTCTCTTAATCGCGAGGCGATCGTTAGAATGACAGTACGAAAAGGGTGTTCCGCGATCTCCACATGGAGAGCTTCGGGAGGAGATAGCAAACTAATTTTAGCCGTTTTTGGAAAAACGATCCTGACAAGATCGAGCTGACTCGCCACCAATGACTCCAAATCATGGTAGGTCTTCTCCCTTTCGGCCACGTTCAGATGAATATGGACCGTTCTATTGAGAACTTCTTTAATTCTTTCAACCCCTTGATTTATTTCACAAATCGACTCGGCAAGATCCGGATCTTCATTTAATGCCTCACCACAGGTCTCCAGATTGAAGTAAATCCCAGTAAGAATGTTGTTCACCTCATGAATCAACCCCGGGGTCAACTCGGCATTCAATTCGTTCGATACGCGTTTAAGAATGACTTCGGACTCTGGATTTTTACTGTTCAATTTGGAAAAGCCATAAATAAAGGTTTTTGAAAGAAAACGACCTGCTCGAACCGTCCCTTTTTATTGAGCTGAACGAACGCGGGGTATCAAAGAAGAAAAGGCCTCGTGAGCAACGAATGCCGCGAATAGCCTCGGACTTTGCAGCAGAATTTGATTTCCACTGGCCAACTCACGATCCCGGCCTTTGTAAATGGTGGGGCTCACATAGCGCATGCGAAGCCCTCCATCAGCGAAGTGCGAGGCGGCGTCAGCCACATCAGGCTCTGCGGAATCGACAATACCATCCGCCATCCAAAGCACCTCCATCGTCTTCAAATCGACAATCTTGGTTCTTACGCCAATCGCCAAAGGACGATAGGGGCGAAAAACCGTGAAGTCGGTAAAAAGAACGGCATCGGCGCCATATTTGAGCTTAAGCACTCGAATTAAATCCGCCGATAGGATCTCCGCTGAAGAGACCGCCTCTCGGTTGGTGATAGAGAGCAACTCTTGACGACTCACCTGAACAATTTCGTATTTAACGACCTTGGAAACCTCTCCACGGAATATTCCGTCCATATCCCGCTCGGATTCCCCGATCGGACGGGCGGTGTAAATTGGCAGCACGACCAAGCGACGCATCCCTTGCGGCCAGCGAATCCCGGCACTGGAGGCAACGTCGTCCATGTCGTCCGTCGGTTGCGAGATTTGCTTGATCCTTCCCGTTTGGGAAGTGCCCGCATTACTTTTGTCATTCATCGTACGGGCTGTGGGATTCGCACATGAGGCAAAACCAAATAAAGCCACGATGCAAAATACACGAAGAAGATCAGTAAGACGGAATGTCATAGCCCTCTGCCTAGCAATTTCCGTGCCTTTTGCAATCCCAACATTGCGATTCGGATTTCCACCCTCCTTGCCATAAAGCCAAAAGACGAGAGTTAGCTAGGGATTTTTTATCCCTGCTCAGAAAATCTGCAAAAAAAAATCGATGCAAGGATGAGAATTTCACTTTAAGTTTTCATAGACCCGTCCGATAAGTAAACTATGTGTGATTTAAAACCTCCCAAACAAATTGTACTCGTTTTTGGATTAGGGCAACGGTTTTTCGCGGCCCTTTTAGGGGTTTTGCTTGCCATTTCATTCTCGGCGGGTCTCTCATCCTGTGCCACAAAGAACGCCCAAAAACCTCAACTCAGCGCTCCCAAACAATACCTTCCAAAACCAGCGTCCATACGGGTCGCACAAGACACCTCAAACAAACGCAAACCGCCTTTGCTGCCGAAAACCATTGTCAAAATCAAGCCCGATAGCGGTTCTGAAATTGTTTCCGCGGAGCCGTTGTCTCTAGGCGACACAAAAACAGTCGACAGCACGACGCCCAAATTCATCAACAATGAACAACCTCAGGATTTTTTCCAAGGAGCCGGAGATGCCCCTGTGGGAGAGACGGTTTTGGGCTCGTTTTTCGATTCGATTTTCCGCCCAGCCACACCGCCAAATCAACCTGTAAGCAGCACTTCCTACACAGTACAATAATATGATTCGCCTACAGGTTCTGACACTCCTTTTCATCGCCACCGTGGCACAGGCCGAGATTGCTGCCCCACCTCAAATCCATTCACCATCCGTCGCGGATTCCGCTAAGAGCATTCCCGTCGAACCCGCTCCGGCACTCCAAGCTCCCGTCGCACCACAAGTCCCCGATCCGATTGCTTTTGATACCATTCCAGCAAACCCTGAGACAGAGGTCGAGCTAGCGCCTGCTCTGGTCAGCAGCGAAACCAGTATCAATGCCATTCAAACCGAGATAGACCAAGCCTTGGTTTTAGGTGATCAACCCCGTGCCGAGAAAGCCTTCCAACAACTCCTCAAACTGGGAGCCCCAGCGGAGCAGAAACGTGATGCCATTTACAAGATGGCTCTCAATCTCGAGGAAAAACAAAATGCGCCGGTCAAAGCCGCCGTTCTTTATGAACAGTTCGTGTTACTTTATCCGAACGACCCTGAAGACCCAAACATTCTCCTTCGCCTCGGCAAAATCTACCGTGAGAGTGGAAGCTATGCCTCCGCTCTGAACAAGTTTTACAGCGTCCTCTACACCTCACTGCAACTCAAAAGCGGGAACGAATTCACAGACTCCTCCTTACGAGCCAAAATGGAGATCGCTCACACTCACTTCGCAATGGGTGACTACAAAACAGCAGCCCAACTTTACTCCCGCCTCAAGCTTATTAAAATGACCCAAGCGGAAGCCAGCGAAGTCGCCTTTCGAACTGCTTACATCGATTACCTTTCGGGTGATTTTACTGCCTCCCTCACAGCTGCACAAAGTTTCCTGACCACCTATCCCGCGAGCCCCCTCGCCCCAGAAGCCCAATACTTGGTCGCTCAATCTCTCAAATCCCTTGGGCGCACAGATGAGTCCATGAAGGAAACCCTCAAACTTCTCGCCGCTGGTCGTGAATTCGGAAAAAAGAAACCCGCTATATGGGCCTACTGGCAACGGAAAACCGGCAACGAAATAGCCAACGAGCTCTACGAAGGCGGCGATGCCATCGGCGCACTTAGCATTTACCAAAAACTCGCTGAACTCGACGATAACCCCAACTGGCGCGCCTCGACTGTCTATCAGATCGGACTCTGCTTCGAGCGCCTGCGCCACTTGGAACGCGCCCGCGAGGCCTACCGCTTCATTATCGATAAAATTCCCGTCACCGCGACCACGGACACCGACGCCCTCATCGGAGTCAATCTTGCCACCCTCCGCGACATGGCCCAATGGAGATTGGAAAACCTGACTTGGCTCGAGCAAACAGAAAAAGACATCTATCCGCTCATGGACAAAACCATTCCAGGCCCCGACCTGCAACCCGCTTTCATCAAGCCAGCGCCAGCGAACACCCAAGCCAACCCACCTAAATTGCAAACCGCTCGCGCTTCAACCCCAGTGAAATTCACCCCTCCGCAAACCGCTCCAAGCGCTCCTGCCCCGGCAAAATCCTCGGCAGCCATCAGCTCAAACGGCAACTGACTCGTAGCCGAAGGGGATCTCAATCCTCTGAATCCCCTCAATCCTGAAATCCTGTCTCTTTTAGAGGATTGATTTTTGCGCCATTCGCCGCGCACGCCCATAGATCGCAAGCATACCGACTGAAGCCAGCATCACATTCCTGGCCACACTCCACCACGTTGCAGCCCCTCCCGCATTAGAGAAACACCCGCAGGGAACTTCGACCCCATGAAGCAAATTCCAACCAGTCAGCGACGCGAACAGGATCAGCAAGCCGGCCGCCATAAGCAGCGCGGCATT
>Ga0214919_10010577_pt1 | contig 11660 bp, 10 predicted proteins | sample LL1503_MetaG_FD_177994 | JGI IMG/M metagenome (GOLD analysis project Ga0214919, IMG submission 177994) | Freshwater microbial communities from Lake Lanier, Atlanta, Georgia, United States - LL-1503 | ecosystem: Environmental > Aquatic > Freshwater > Lake | place: USA: Georgia | collected...
TGTTTTTTTATTAATTGGTAATGTTATCCAATCTTTATTATCATTTATAATTTGTAACATAACGGCTACTAAATCGGGTTTATGTTTTTTATGTACTCCACAAAATATACTATTATGTTGTTTATTTGATTTACATCTTAAATCAAATTTAAAATTAGGGTCATTAATATCCCCTTTTGTTTTTTTTATTGCTACACATTTATTTATATATTTATCATCACACATTTTATAATTATTATTATCTTTATTATTGTCTTTATTATTGTTTTATTAGTTTTTATTATTTTATTATTTATAAAGAAATATTAAATCTAGTTATTAAATCTAGTTATTAAATCTAGTTATTAAATCTAGTTATTAAATCTAGTTATTAAATCTAGTTATTAAATCTAGTTATTAAATCTAGTTATTAAATCTAGTTATTATATATTTTTATTTTTAAATAAAAATCAATTTTATTTATTAAACATAAGAAAACTAAAGTTAATTATATATATTATATTTTATATAAATTTAGATAATATAAATAATATAAAGATAAATTTATAAATAAATAATAATATACATATACATCTAGATACATTTAGATACATAATGTATAAAAACGTAATAATAGTTCCGTATAGAAATAGAAAAGTCCATCTAGATATATTTATTAAAGATGCAATTCCTTTATTTGAAAAATATTTAAAACCATTTAAAGTAATATTTGTAGAACAAAATGAAGGTATGTTATTTAATAGAGGATTAATGATTAATATTGGTTTTAATGAATGTAAGAATCAGTCTGAATACTATTTTACACACGATATAGATATTGTACCAAAAGAAAATTGTGTTAAGGATATATATACAAAAATACCTTCATTAAATACTATTATGGGTATATTAACATCAAATTGTAACACATTAGGAGGTATTATTAAGTTTAATAGTGAAATATTTACTAAAGCAAATGGATTTCCAAATAATATGTGGGGTTGGGGTGTAGAAGATAAGGCTTTACAAAATAGAGTAGAAACAATGTCTATAAATATTGAAAAAAATATTATAACATCTAGAACTAACCCATTGGAGGCTGAAAACTTTTGTATTAAAGATGATGTAAATGATAGACATCAAGATAGAGATTTTCAGTCTAGAACAAATTTTGAATATGATATTTTTAAAAATTTAGATTATGAGAAAAAAATTAATAATATTTTATCATCTGGATTAAATAATTTACAGTATGAAATATTAAACAGAGAAGAAATATGTCAAAATGTAGAATTAATTAAAGTTAAAGTTAGTTAAAATGGTCCAAATATTGGATTAATATAATTATATTTTGTTTCATTTTTAACATTTTCATTTTTATTTTCATTTTTTACATTTTTATTTTCAATATTTTCATTTTCAATATTTTCATTTTTAATATTAGATTTATTATCTAATGATAAAATAAATTTATATCCTATTCCAACTAATGTAAAATGAAATAATGTATTAAATGTAAAACTATGTATAAACATTTTTATAGATTAGAATAGTTTATAGTTTATAATCCTATATAATCCTATATAATCCTATATAATCTTAAATAAATATTAAATAATATTTTCAATTTTATTTTATTTTATATAAATATAAAGATAAGATAATATAAATATATAAATTAATACGATAAAACATAAAACATAAAACATAAAACATAAAACATAAAACATATAAAATGGCGCAATTTATTAATGATTTAGCAAAATTTAGAGATACCAATCTTAATACAATAATAGGAACAACATTTTCTTGTTGGGATTTATTACATGCAGGTCATAATTTGTTTCTAGAGGATAGTAAAAAAAATTGTGATATTCTTTGTGTAGGACTGCAAACTGACCCAACAATTGACCGCCCCGAAAAAAATAAACCTATCCAGAGTCTAGCAGAACGCGAGATACAAATTAAAAGTTGTAGGTATGTTGATTACTATTTTATATATGATACAGAAGAAAGTCTATATAATAGTATAAAATCATTACAACCTAATATAAGGTTTTTAGGAGATGAATACGTGGGTAAAAAATTTACAGGTGACAATTTTACTAATATAAAAATATATTATCATCCTAGAACAGCACATAATTATTCTACAACTTCATTAAGAAAAATTATATATGAAGCAGAAAGAATAAAACAATATAATTTAATTGATAAAAATAGTATTTTTGTAAAAAGCAAAGGTCAATTTTATAGTTAATTACCTAACTCTTTAATTACCTATCTCTTTAATTACCTATTTCTTTCTCTAATATGTTTTCTAGTATTTCTAAATGTTTTAGGAATTGTAGGTTATTTAGTTGTTGTATCCCGAAAAAAAATAAAAGATTATTAAATAATAAAAATAAAAATAAAAATGATATAAATGATGTATCATATCTAGATAATATTATTTATAAAGATACTAAACCTTTTATACCACCAATAAAATTTGGGAAGGTAATCAAACTTTATGATGGTGATACCATTACTATTGCATCTAAATTACCATTTGATGGTTCTCCATTATATCGTTTTTCTGTTAGATTAGCAGGTATTGATTCAGCAGAAATGAGAGGTGGAAGTGCCAAAGAAACTGAAATTGCAATAGTTGCACGTGATGCATTACATAAACTAATATTTGGTAAAATAGTCGAATTAAGAGGAAATGGTAAAGAGAAATATGGAAGGCTTTTAGCTGATTTATATCTTGGTAAATTGCATATAAATAAATGGATGATAGATAATGGTTATGCAATACCTTATGATGGTGGTAAAAAAAATAAACCTGATGAATGGGAATGAGTGAATTTTAGTTTTTAGTTTTTAGTTTTTAGTTTTTATATTTTATATATTTATGTTAGTTCTATAGTTTTATGTATGTAATTTTTACAAAATTTTTAAAGAAAAAAATACCCCCCTCTCTCTAATAAAATCTGACAGAACTTTAAAATATAGGACATTTATCTATATTTACATTCTTAAAGTTTCTGCTATTTAGTATTTTATTATTTATTTTTATTTTTCATTATATATTCTGCGATTTCCTATGTGGAAATTTATATCGCGCGCGCGCGCGCGAGTTAGAATAAAGAGATATAAACATAATAAATAATATATACTATAAATATAATAAAATATAATAAATAATAAATAAATATAATAAATATAATAATAAATAAATATATATATAAAAATAAATAAAAATAATAAATAAAAAATATAATACAAAATATATATAAAATAGATATAACAGAAAGTAAATAAGTGTAAAAATAATAAATAAGAATGTATATAGTAATAAAATTAAAAAATAAATATAATACGTTATAAAAATAAAATATTAGCAGAAGTTTATGAGTGTATAATCATCGATAAATAAAAATATAATTTTTCAACATATTTTAACAGAAATTTTAAGAATGTAAATATAAATAAATGTCCTATATTTTAAAGTTCTGTCAGATTTTATTAGAGAGAGGGGTGATAAAAAATTTAAAATGTTTTTTAAATATATTTATAAATACACATATAATAACATAATAAAAAATGTAAAAAAAATATATTTTTATTATAACCAATTATGCATATATAATACATACATTTATATTCTGTAAAAAGTTATATAAAATTCTGTAAAATATTATAAATTACATATAAAAATTATAGTTTATGTATCTATAAAATATAGTATAAAATTATGTTAATATATGTTAAAAGTTTATGAATGTTAAAAATTATAATTTAAATATAAAATAAATTCGTATTTTAAATATAAATAAAATATATATATAAATTAAAATATAAAAACAATTATTATAATACTATTTAATAAAATAAAATTTAAAATGGCTGATAGAACTTGTCCTAAATGTAAAACTGTATTCAAATTTCCATCATTTTTAAAAACACATATAAAATATTCTGTAAGATGCAAATTAAATGATATAGAAATAACTGATTTTTATAAAACTATAGATGAATCAAAAACTAATAAATTTAATTGTAGTCATTGTAAAAATAGTTTTACAAGAAATGCAACATTAGTATATCATAATAAAAATTCAAAATGTGGAAAATTACAACAACATATTCAAACAAATATTAGAAATCGTGTATTAACACCAGAAGAAATAGATAATATTACATTAGAAGAAGCAAGAAATTTATTAAGGCAACAAAATGTATCAAATATACAACCTAATACAACATCTAATACAATACCTATTATAATACCAAATATTACAAATAATAATAATAGTAATAATAATAATAATAATACAATTAATAACATTCAAAATATTACTATTAATCAAAATATAAATATAATAAATCCATTTACAAATGAAAGCATTCCTAATTTATCTTTTGGAGAAATGTTAAACTTATTAGAATCAAAAAAACCAGAAATTGAAATTTTAAAATTAGTATATTCAGATATCCAAAATAATAATTTTTTTAAATATAATATGAATAAACAAGGCGTTGCTTATTTAACATCTAATAATTCAATTGATACAGTTCAAGAAGAACAATTTAGACAAAATATTCTTAAGAATAGTAAAGATTTATTAAAAACAATGTTAGTAATTTGCACTAAAAATTTATCTATAAAACAAGCAAGTATAATATATTCTCGAATTGATAATATTGAAACTATGTTAAAAGATGCAATATATGATAATGATTTAACAAATTATTTAGAATCACAGTTTAGACAAAATAGCAAAAATAATAAAAAAAAATTAACAGATTTTGTAAGTAATGTTAATGATAACCAAGAAGTTAAAGAGAAATTTTATAAAACTATAGAAGAACATAAAATATTAAAAGATAATAAAAACATAATATTAACTCCAGAAATTCCATTATCTAAAATTAATGAAGAACTAGGAGATTTAACAACAGCAATTGAATTAAATATTGAAACTGTCAGTAATGATTTTACTTTTAAAAAATTTGAGGATAGCGAATATAATAAATATATGAAATCTAGAATTAGAAATGAAGCAATTTATATTAAGAAAAATAATAAATCAAACTTTGTAGATTATTATGAGTTAAGTAAAAGGAAAGAACAAATTTTAAATTCAATAGACAAAATGAAAGAAATTCATAATAATTATAAAAATGGTGATATATATATAATACATATACCAGAAATATATAAAACAGAAACAGCTAGAAAGAATTATGAATCTAGACAAAATAATTTAAAAAATTAAAAAACTATACTTATCTAATTTATCTATTTTATATAATTATCTAATTTATAAAAAATAAAAAAAAATCTCCCCCCTCCCTTGCGAAAGTGAATCAAGGTGAATTGTTGAAAATAAAACTCGTTACACGCGCGATTTTGGTTTTTCATCCCTCAAGGAAAATAAAAAATTTGCAAAAATATTCACTTTTGATTCACCTTTGATTCACCTTTGATTCACTTTTTGCAAATTTCTGCAAATAATAAATAATGTATTAAGTGTATTTAATACAAAAACGTATGTATTATGAAATTTGCAGAAATTTGCAGAAATTTGCAGAAATTTGCAGAAATTTGTAGAAAGTGAATAAAAGGTGAATTTTTTTGCAAAAAAGTGAATCAAAGGTGAATAATTATTTGTAGAAATTTGCAGAAAGTGAATCAAAGGTGAATCAAAAGTGAATATTTTTTGCAAAAAGTGAATCAAAATTTCAATTATTTTTATGCAAATGAGTGAGAAATTATGTTTTATATATGATTTGCAGAAATTTGCAGAAATGATTCACCTTGATTCACTTTCGCAAGGGAGGGGGAGATTTTTTTACTAAAAAAAATTTGAAAAATAATTTTATATTTTATATTTTCCAAAAATCCCAAAAATCCCAATTCCTCTAATAAAACATTTTACGAGTGTAGAATGAGAATATATTACATATGACTTCAATAGGTACATAAAACTTGCTAGCATTTATACATAATAGTGTAGTTATAACAAGGTCATCTATTTTTTTATTATCAAAATCCGAATATTCCAAATTACGATATTTATTATATTGTTTAAAGTCTAAATGTATTCTAGGAGACCAAAATTGATTATCTCGTAATAAAACATTTCTAGATATAAATTCATTAATTCCTGCTTGAACATTACCTGGTAATCTGTAAACATTATATTCTAATATAGAAGTATTTTTCTGTAAAGCGTAACCAATATAATTATAACCATTAGTACTTATTTCACAATTACATACGTCTAAAGATAATAAATTATCTTGATAATAAATTAGATTTCCTAAAAATTTTTCACATTCATCATTAAATCTTTGACCTGCCAATTTAAGTTTTTTAATATTAGTATTAGGTAAGAAATTAAGGAATCTTTTCGTCAAATCAGGTGTAAAACTATGATTATAACTAATATTAATATCTATAATATTGTGATTAGTTTTTAATACTGCTAATAATCTTATAAATGAATCTTTTACAAATTTATAAAATGATAAATTAATTTCTTTTTTATAGTTATCTCTTTTCCATATATCGCACAAGATTATAAAAATATCATATGTAAATCTATCTTTTTGTAATATTTCAAAAGAACTTATATTTTTGTTACTATGTATAGCTAAAGCAAGTCTATAAGTTCCAATTTCTCCAATATTACAATCTTTACAATTAAAAGTAGAAATTGATGTATTTGTAAGCAATGCCGTTGAAATAGCAATAGCTAATGTATCTGTAATATTGGTATTATTAATATCTAGTATTTCGATTTTATTATTTCTAATTAACTCAATGAAACCTATATTAATTTCATGTTTTTCATCGTAATCATCAAAAGAATTTTTACTAATATCGAGATATATAATACTAGGATGATTTTTTACGGCAGATAATATTGCAATAACACCTCGATTACCAAATTTATTTTTACAAAGACTTAGATTCATTAAAGATGTATTAAGTTTTATTGCATCAGAAAGGCTACAAATAGCATCATCATCAAGCTTTAATTGTTCGAGGTTCAAAATATATATATTATTTGACATTAAACTCCTAATAATATATTCTAATTCAGCCTTTCCAAATCTTTTATCTTTAATTATTGTGATTTCATAATTCTCTCTTTCTATTGTTTCCAAAAGTGTTTCTGGTTTCGTCTTTATCTTTTTATTTTTAGGGTAAGGTGTTACAGAAGTATCATTTTCAAGTTGTTCTAGTGATACTTTAGGCATTCTAGAAGCTATAAATTCTTAAATGATATAAGATTTCTATTATATAAGATTTCTATAATAATTATAATTTTAAAATATACCAATTAAATATTCAATTTTTCTGTCACTTTAACTTATTTATACTATAAAAATAATATTTAATTTACATTTTTACAATATAAAAATATAAAAATATATTGTATCTAGAATACTAAATAATAAAGATTAAAGATTATATATTATAAATGGCAAATTATATTGAATTATACACCGCTTTGTTGATATTGGCAATGATATGTTTTTTCTTAATAATAGGTTATATTTTATATAAAATATATACTAATAAGAGAAAAAATGAATATATTGAATTTAGATTTATTTAGAAAATATAGTTAAATATTAAAAAAAATTGAAAAATATAATTAATATTAAATAAATATTAAAGTATATATGAGAAATAGTTTTTGCATTTTTGTAAATTTTTTGAATTTTAAGAATGTCTAATACAGAGATTGAATTCGATGATTTTGATGATAGTGAAAAATTAGAAATAGAGTTTGAAGATGAAAATGACTCTACCGATGGTATTGAAGAAATACTACCTGTTACTGCCACAGCAGAATGTTCAAAAATGCAACAGAATCAACACCAAATACTAAAAATTCAAATATTTTCAAGTGGATATAAAAAAGATATTCTTAGTAGATATTCTAATCATAAACCACAAGCAAAAGAACAAGCAAAAGAAAAAGAACAAGAAAAGAAAGATAGTTCTGATGATGAAGATGATAATAAACTAGCAATTTATTCTGATATTGAAGATAATATTGAAAATGATAAAAATGAAGTAACTGAAGTAACTGAAGTAACTGAAATAACTGAAGTAATTGAAATATCTGATGATGAAATCATTATTATTGATGATGATAATATTTCTGATAGTGTAATTGTAATTAAAGAAGAACCTGATACTTATGAAATCGATTTAGAAACTATTAAAACATCTAAAACTATAGAAAGTATTGATGAAATTAATGAAAAGAACACATCAAGATTAAATGAAATAAAAACTTCTGATATATATGTTACATATTTAAAAAATAAAAACTATTTAAAATATGTTCTTACAGATAAAAGTTACTTTTCTATAAATAAAAAAACAGTTATTGAATATAAAGAAAAAATAAAAAACAGTAAAAGCGATTTTGAAACTGCTCTTTATAAAAGAAATATATTATCATATGAAAAACTGATAAATGATGAAGAAGAAAAATATGATAAAACATATATGTGGAATAAAGCTAATGAATCAACTTTTAAAAATTTAGAGAATAAAATTAATGAACTTGAAAGATTGCAAAAATTTGGTATTGATAAATTGAAAGAATTGAAACAAATTGAAGACCAAAGAATATTACAAGAGAAAAAACAACAAGAGGAAAAGAGATTTCAAAATATTATTCAAAATAATAATAGGTTTATAATTATGCTTGATAGTAAAATAAATTATTTTACTCTAAATTCAAAACCTCATCCAATTATGTATGACAATTTTATAGATATTTGGATGAAAGAAATTCATTCATGTATTTCATTTTATGAACAAAAATCTTATTTTGGATTTATGACAAATAATGATGTTATTTTGTATTATATAAGTGATTTAAATAAATACTCTAAATTATTTAGTAATATATTATGTGCAATATTTAAATTATCAACATATAATCATAAAAACAATATGTTTCATAATTCAATATGGAACAGTAGTCATATATTATATATATTATTTATAACTTCAGAACATATATTTAATAATAATATTAACACTAATATTCCATTATTTTCAGTAACAGATAGTTTGTTATTACAAAAACTTTGCAATATTATTGAAAAAGCTAATTGTGATATTAATGAAATATTTATTAATCAAGATTTACAAAATGAATTTAGATTAACAATTATTGAAACAGTAAAGTTTTGTAAAATACTATTATTACATTTTCTTGTATCTAAAAACATTGAAATAAATATACCATTAAAATCATTTCCTTTTCCGCCATATATAACTCAAAATATTACAAAAGATTTATCTAATATAAATATACAAGAAAAACGAAAAGCTGAAGAAATGAGTAGTAGTTCGACTGAAGAATCTTCTTCTTATTCTTCTGAACCAAAAAAAATTTGTATTTAAGTATTAGATTATTCTAAATACTAAACAATATATTTTTATATTTATCTAGAATAATGTTTTTTTTATATGTATCTAGATATACAAATAGTTTTATATTTATCTAGAATAATGCTATTTTCATAAATAAAAAAGAATCATAAGTATTGATAGAATAGCATAAAACATAAAAATATAGTACATAAAGTATGAATATACTTTCATAAATTTATTTAGTTGTGGTTGTTTATCTATAGCACAACTACATTTAGTTGTTTGTAAATCACTAACATAAGTATAAATAGCATAAAACACTACAAATCCTAATAAATTTATTAATGTCATTATATGAGGATACATTGACAATGTTTTTGCATTAATTAAACTAATTAAGGTTATTATAAACGATAATACACACATACCTTTAATAAAATTATGTCTCCAATCGCGAATACATTTACAGGCTTCATCTTCTAAATTATATAAATAATAAAGAATAGCTCCATTAAATGAAACAGAAAGAATGAATATAAATATTTTAAGACCTAGTGAATAATCTTGCCTATTTACAATAAGTTTATTTGTATATGGAGATTCAATAGAACTTTTTTTAGAACTTTTTTTAGATGACATTTTGTTATTTATTATATTATATTTTATATTTTATATTTTATGTATCTAGATACTTATTATTTATGAATATAATTATTTTTGTAAGATATATAATGTTTAATTGTATCTAGATACATAATTTATTTTAACTTGTAAAAAGTGTTTAATTGTATATATAAAATTAGCATTTTAATATATTCAAAAGTGTAAAACATAAAAACACCCACAATAGTTCCCACAATAGTTCCCACAATAGTTCCCACAATAGTACTTATAAAGTTTTAAATCCGTAATAATATAAATAAATAAATATACATATGATTAGAAATGATGTTATAACATTAGTTATATATGCATAATTTAATGAATTTTCACATTTATTAAATCTATTACCAGTAAAATCAGTCATAATGTTTATAGAAGAACAATTTGATTGTGTTGCATTCTTAATTATATATGATGGAACTAAAATTAAGATAATACATGTAAATAATAGACATAATCCCAATAATATATATATAAATGTTTTAATATATATATTCTTGTAAAATATATATGTTATTAATAGTATTATTGCAAATAATAATGTTAATATTGACATTAATGTTAAAGGTAATAGTGATGTTGAAGAATTTGAAGGATCATCAGTAAAATTAATTTTAACTGTTGTGTTTATTTCTTTTGTTTTTATTATAGAAATAGCATAGTTAATATATCCTGTGATTGAAATATAATAATTATCACACCTTATAAATCCATCATAAGGACTTCTCTCACATCTATAATCAATTACATTATTAGAAGTAAAAAAAGAACCTATAATACTACCAGCTATATGATGTACAAAAGTAATTATCAATATTATAAAAATATAATATTATAAGTATTCATTTTTAATTGATTAATATTTATTAGTTATAATAATTAGTTATAATAATTTAATCTTATTATTTAATTAGATATTATTTTATTAGATATTATTATATTTTTTTAATTTTTCTTGTTTTTTATTGAAAGTGATATATAATTTTTTTATAACCAGATAACAATCTAGAATCTATAATTTGAAATCCACCTCCAATAACATCAGAATCATATACTACTGTAATAGTTTTTGTATTATGTAAATTATTCAAATAATTTGCAATTTCTTTCATAATAATTCCATATTCATTTGCTGTGATGTAGTGATTAGAGTCTGAAAAGCTAAAACCTATTTGTTCTGTAGTTGTAAGATTATCCATTTTTTGTGTTTCATAATAATTATTAATTATTAATTTTATATATATATTAATTAAGTTTTTATATTAGGCTTATCCTCAAATAAATGAGTGTAATTTTATTTTGATAAACCTAAAAGAGCTTATTTAAAAGCCTAGAACTTATTTGACGGTTGTTATATTTAAAGTAGATATTTATTCTTAAATATTTAATATATTAAATATTTTAAATATTTTAATTTCAAACTATCTTTTAATGTAATATTAAAAGACATACTATATAATAACGGTTAAGTTCTCTTATTAATCTATTTTAAATCCTCTTCTATATACTTCAGGTATTACTCCTGAATTAATATAGCTATAAAATAGTTTTTTAATATTATAACATCCATTCTTATCTCTATTAATACACCCTAACCTATTATTTTCCATTTTATATG
>Ga0214919_10010579_pt1 | contig 11657 bp, 9 predicted proteins | sample LL1503_MetaG_FD_177994 | JGI IMG/M metagenome (GOLD analysis project Ga0214919, IMG submission 177994) | Freshwater microbial communities from Lake Lanier, Atlanta, Georgia, United States - LL-1503 | ecosystem: Environmental > Aquatic > Freshwater > Lake | place: USA: Georgia | collected 2015-03-15
GGAGCAACAGGAGAAACAGGCGCAACTGGAGAAACCGGAGCAACAGGTGAGACTGGAGCAACAGGAGAAACAGGAGCAACAGGAGCAACAGGAGAAACAGGCGCAACTGGAGAAACCGGCGCAACTGGAGCAACAGGAGAAACAGGCGCAACTGGAGAAACCGGCGCAACTGGAGCAACAGGAGAAACAGGCGCAACAGGAGAAACAGGCGCAACAGGAGAAACAGGCGCAACTGGAGAAACAGGCGCAACAGGAGCAACTGGAGCAACCGGCGCAACAGGCGCAACAGGAGAAAGCCCGTGGAAATCAGATATTCAATCAATTCTGTATTACAATTCTGGTAATGTTGGAATTAAAACAACAAATCCTTCCGAAAAATTACAAGTAAATGGAAATATAAAAATATCTGGCAGATTACAATTTTTAAATGATAATGTTTCAGTAGGAAACAATTCAGGATATGTCGATCAAGGTAATAGTGCAGTTGCGGTTGGAGTAAATGCAGGATATACAGGTCAACATGTAAATGCAGTTGCGGTTGGAAATAGCGCAGGATATAACACTCAAGGTGATAGTGCAGTTGCGATTGGAAATAGTGCAGGATATACAGGACAACACGATAGTGCAGTTGCGCTTGGACAAAGTGCAGGACAAACAAATCAAGGTTCAAATTCAGTAGCAATTGGTTCAAACGCAGGAGTAAACAATCAACCAAATAATACTATTGTTATTAACGCAACATCCAACGTATTTGATGCTGTAGCAGGTATAAACAACGCAACTTATATTGCTCCAATTAGAAATGTTTTAACAACTGTGCCGGGAAAACCTCTCTATTATAGTGAAGATAAAGAAGTGTTTTCGAGACCGTCAATAATTGCCCAAACTGTAACCAGAGATACACTACCATCATTTGCAGAGTATCCTATTGGATCTATAATATTGTTTTCTTATAGTAAAGCACCACTTATTTTCAATTTGTATCTTTCAAGTGGGTCGACCTGGTATTTATTAATGGGAGGGATTACAGCCTAATGGTGGCTTAGTCGTTGTTACTTTTTCGATAAAATGTGATATTACATAATAAATCCATAAAATAATAATCATCGCAATGTCACAAAATTGGGATCAGGTCGGGATCGTGTCTCGATCTTTTTTTTCGTTTATATAGTAACCACGAAAAAACATCGGGTCCTCGAATATACTCGAATAAATAACATAAAATTAAAATTGATTATAAATAATTCATTATAAACATTAGTACATAATTATTATAATGAATACATCAACTATTTTATCTATTCAAAATGCTCATTTGCGTGATGAAAATATTCAATTTACCGAATTAGGTCATAAATATACTATATTATCGGACCCTTCTTCAACCTATACATCTGTCACCACATGGAACCACACTCATTTTCCCAAATTCGACGCAGATAAAATTATCAAGAAAATGATGAAAGGAAAAGGATTTAAAGAAGGGCATAAATATTGGGGATTAACAGCCGAACAAATAAAAGAACAATGGTCATCAAATACGGCAGCCCAAGCCGGAACTGATTTACATTATGAAATTGAATGTTTTATGAACAATGCACTGGTTCCTTCCCATTATACTCATGAAGATTTATATGCTCAATATATATTATTAAATCCACTATTTACAGACACAACGGCAATAGAATGGCAATATTTTATTCAATTTATACATGATCATCCACATTTGAAACCTTACAGAACAGAATGGGTGATATATGATGAAAAATACAAACTAGCTGGATCAATAGATATGGTGTATGAAAATCCAGACGGGTCTCTCTCTATTTATGATTGGAAAAGATGCAAACAAATATCCAGAATAAATCAATATAATCAATATGCGATTACAAGTGCGATTTGCCATTTTCCTGATGCAAATTTTTGGCATTATGCTTTGCAGTTGAATACATATAAATCAATTATAGAGAGAAATTATGGAAAAATCGTAAAAGAATTAGTATTGGTAAGGTTACATCCGGAAACAGAGGAGAAAACATATGAACTAATTACATTACCGAATTTGAACAAAGAACTGATGGATTTGTTGTCAGAAAAAGAATAATAAAAATAATAGTTTAAACAAACAACAAATAAGTAATATAATTGTATGAATTTAGAAACAATTAGTTTTTTTTTATTTATTGTGTTTTATTTTTCAAATTTTACTAATAAAACAATTTTTTATAATATTTATTATTCTTTAAACAAAACATTTAAATGTTTTTTTATCGAAAAAATAGAACAAAAGAATGAACTAGAAGAACCGGTTGATCCTGTTGTTAAATATGAAGACAAATATTTAACGGAATGGAAACAAAATCAAATAATTTATACAGATGAAGAACAATTACAAAAAAAACAACAACTAGAAAATTGTTTTGTAATGGAAACCACACCATTAGGAAATGTATTAATGACATATGATCATAAGAGAGAAACGTTCAAATACTATAGTGATTATATAATTCCATATAGATATTTAGAAACAGTAGGAAGAAAATTTGTAAAACAATGTCATTGTACGTTTCTTTTTGTAGATATTGAAGAAGAATTACATGTAGCAGAAGAAAAAAATAAAGAAGAAATGCTTGAACGAAACGAAAGAGCCGAAAACAAAAAAGAAAATAAAAAAAATGTGTTTGCAAAATTAAAAAACTATAACAATTCATCATTAAATGGAAAAATAAATATATCTCAGCAAATTAAAAAAAATGTGCAAAATAAAGCGGTAAAAGAAAATGCGAATAGATATACGTATGAAGGAAAACTAATAAATTTTTCATTTTTAAAAAAGATAGATAAAAAAGTGGTTGATAAAAAATACGGGTTAAGTTTTTCAGATTTTAAAAAAATAAACAATATTAGTATATTAAATGGTTAAAAATAAAATAAATAAAAATAAAATGAATAAAACACAAAAAAATAAACAATTTAATAAAAATTTGGCGGTCATTATTTTAAACAGATTTTCAATTATATTTCAAGAAAATTTAAAAAAAACATATAAAATATTAGGGATTGATGCTATAAAAAGCACCGTTCAACAAATACATTTTGCTTTTACCCATATATCAGAGAGACAAAAAAATTTATTAAAAAAAATATGGGGAAGTATGAGCCCTGCAAATCCAGCTAATTTTGGTATATTTAAAGATACAATATCTAGTTCATCAAAGACCGCAAAAGAGGTTGCTTTAAAAGAAATTCCAGTTGTTTCACAAGGAGCTCAACTTGTAGAAACAGGTCAATTAATAAAAGAAGCGACAAGTCCTGTTTCTTCTTCTCAAACAGGAGGTTTAAAAGAAGAAAGTGTATTAAATAAAGTAGACGGTGTTTCAGGTCAATTAACAGGAACAAGTGAAAAAATGAATAAAGATATAAAAGAAATATCAAAAACAATAGATAAAGCAAACAACATGGATGATATTAATACATCTTTGGAAAAAATGGAAAAAAAAGGTATTATGAGAGAATTTATATCTAAGTTTGTTAATTTAACAAATGCTCAAATAAATCAATTTATTAAAAAATTTTCTACAAAAGGCATATTAATATTACAAAATATGATAGAAGTAATACCGGTAGCTGGAGAAGTGTTTGCGTTTGTAATGATTGTATTAAATGGAGTAACTGTTGGATTAGATACAACCCAATTAGGTATAAAATTGTATAACGTTTTAAATAGAAAATTTAATCCATTATTTGAATTAATAAAAAAATTGGTAAAAAAAGTAGTTCAAATAAACAAAAAAATGCAGCTGAATGAAAAAATATTACAACAAAAAAAATTAAATGCAAAATTACAAAAACAACAATTTCGTTCTACTATTAAAAACCCAAGATTTCAAAATAATACTACGTTTAAAAATCAAACCCTTATTCAATAGTATTTTTGTTTTTTTTCCATTCTTTAAATCCATTACTTCTAATTATATTGAAAGACGACCCTAAATGATCAAAAGCAATAAAATATGCTTTTTTTTGAAATTCATTTAAAGAAGTTAAATAATCAATAACATCTTTTTGGTTATTTTCAGAATAATGTAAAATCATTTTTGAAATAAGTAATTCTTCTTTTTCGGGCATGTTGTTTCAATTAATATAATTTAGTTTTTTTAAATTATATCAATTTTAAATTATAATTAAATAAAAAATGTTTATAATTATTTATAATTTTATTTAATATTTGTAACTTTGTTTAATATTTATAACTTTGTTTAATATTTATAACTTTATTTAATATTTATAAATTAATTATTCCCACAAAAGTTTTCTGTAAACTGTTTGCTCAAATGTATTTCTGATTTTTCTGTGTGTTCGCCATCTTCCATTTCTACTAGACTAGGCATGTCTGAACTAGTATCACTAACACTACATTCTTCTACTTGACCTGCCATTTCGAAAAATGGGTATTCAAATGTATCGTCTGCTGCCATTTTTACATCTTCATCTGCTGCCATTTTTACATCTGCATAATCTGGATCCTTCCATTCATAATCTGCCTTCCATTCTTCATAATCTGGTTCCTTTGTTGTTTTATAACTATTCCATTCAGAACTATTATCTTTCCACCTTAGTTGTTGAATAAGAACTGATTGGTTCTCCATAACAGCGGATTGTTTTTCCATAAAAGCGGATTGTTTCTCGATAAGAGCCGTTTGCTCTTCTAATTTTTTTTCTAGGAAGCGGCAATTTTCTACAACTTGATGAATGTTCATGGTTGTCTCTGGAACTATATTTTTCGCAGGCAAAACCATCCAATAATGTTTCTCAAATTGCATAGTGAATGATTGTCCTTTGGTTAAAGTAGAAACAAACAGTTGTGCATCTGCGGAATCATAAAAACTTTCAAAATGAACGAAAGCCATTTTATAAGGTACAATTTTCTCAGGAGACTTAAACCCCGGAGTTTTTCCAACAGGAGAAAAGTCTACACGTTTTACGGTGCCAATTTCAAAGGCATGCATATGCCACTTAACTTCCATCTCAGAAGTAGAAATATTAACACGTGGGATGTATACGCAGTTCATTTTGATTAATATAATATAATGTTATTTCTTTATATCTTTTGTTTTCAATTTTTTTTTTAAATTAAAATTAAATATATTAATAATGAGAACACATTTTTAGTATTTCAAATTATATTTATTTTAATTAAATTTTTAAAAAAATTGAAATGAATTTTTGAAAAGTATTTGAACTATCTTTCTTTAAACCGTTAAATAATTAAATCATTAAATCGTTCAAATGACCTCATCTTTATTCTTGGATAGTTGGGAAGGAACGGTGTTTACCGCAATTTCTCTTGTTTCTTTGCATTTTGCACAGTTGCAAATGACAAAAAATGTTATAAAATTTATAAAAAATGGAGGAGAACCGGATGATGTTTCACCGGTTGAAGAAAAAACAGAACATATTGAATGTTCTATTTGCATGGAAAATATAATTATTGAAAAACAATCTGCAAAAGATTTTACTGCAACGGAGTGCGGTCATCATTTTCATACACATTGTTTGATGACAAGTGTTGCCCATTTAGGGTTTGGATGCCCTTTATGTCGCGCAGAAATGGCTCAAGCAGTTGAAGAAGTGGAAGAATATGAGGATGATGACGACGATGATGAAGATGATGAAATGTATGATGACTATGCTCTTCGTGGCTTTCGTTTCTTTACCGAAAATTTGTTAGGAGAAGAACATTCAGCAGAAGATTTACAAGAAGAAACAGAAGACAACGAGTATTTTGAAGAACAAGTCGACGATTTAGAGCAAATGACCCCAAGTGTTGATTTTATTCATCAACAATTACTTGAAAAAGGGGTTACTTTCAAAGAATTAGTTAATGCGTTTTTGTTTAATCAAGATAATTATTATGGGGGTAGGGATTTACACAAAATTAATGGAAAAATTGTAGGAAAATTTATAAATATTTTAGATAATTTTGCAGAACAAGCTGACGAAGAATAAATTTTGTAATTTAAATAATTTTATAAATTTTATAAATTTTGTAATTTTATAAATTTTTTTATATTTTTGAATTTATAAATTTTGTAATTTAAATAATTTTATAATTTTTTTTATATTTTTGAATTTATAAATTTTTAGTTGTTCAAAAATTAAAATTAATTCAAATTTTTATTTTATAATTTTTACAATTTTACACTTTTTTACAATTTTTATAATTTATAAATTTTTAAATAAAAATTAAATTGAAATGTTGTTTATAAATTTTTAGTATTTTCAATTTTTTATTATTTTAAAAAAAAATTGAAATGCTTTTAAATGTTATAGTTAATGCATAATTGTTTAAACTCGTTTGCTTCAAGTAAAATGTCAATCACCACAATCAATCAATCACTCTCGGTCTTCATTCCATACGTCTTTTCCAATTTTGGGAAAGAATATGTGAAGAACGTGTTTGAAACCCATTTGGATTTGGGTAAGGTAAGTCGTGTCGACTTTGTTGCAAAGATCGATAAACAAGGAAAAGAGTACAATGCAGCGTATGTACACTTTTCGGAATGGTCGCAAGATGCCAACACTGCGAGATTTCAGGAGGAAGTTTGCACTGAAAAGGGCGCTCGGATTATTTATGATGATCCGTGGTTTTGGGTGATTTTAGAAAATGTTCAGAAAAAGCACGTTGCCGGAGAACGCAAAGCGCGTTTGATTTTATCAGAACCCGAACCAGTGATAGTATCCAAATGTCTTGTTCCACGGCCGGTTTTGCTAAGAGACGCCGATTACAAACAAAGCTTTTCAGTTTCGGACTTAACAGAGTTTCCGGCGCTGCCATCAAAGGGTATCTTTGCTACGGCAACGCCTCCTTCGCAAGAAGTGCCTTTGCAAAAGATGCTTGCTATTACGCAGCCGTTGGCCGAAGTTGAATGGACCAAAGAAGATTTCGAGATAGCCCACGCAGCTTTTGAAGAAGAGGGTCGCGACGAATATGAATACACAGAAGAAGATTTCGAACAAATGGCTGAATTGGAAGACGATACAGACGGGCATATTGTGTCAATTGACGGCAGATATGTATCAGAATTGGAGCGAACCAATGCAGAACTTCAGGAACAACTGATGCAAATGAACGTTTTGTTACAACAATGGCAACAGGCATATCACTCGGAAGCAGCTAAGGCCCATGCCCTCGCAACAAGATTTTAGGTTTATAGTTTTGGATTTATGATAAATTTCTTTTAGATTGTTATAAAACTTGTTTGTTTATAGTTTGTTATAAGGCTTGTTTGTTTATAGTTTGTTATAAGGCTTGTTTGTTTATAGTTTGTTATAAAGTTTGTTTATTTGTTGTAGTTTGTTATAAGTGTGTAATTTAAACAGAAAATGTAACAATTTTTTGTTTTTTATTTTTTATCTAAATTATTTTTTTGATTTTCTTGATTTTCTTGATTTTCTTGATTTTCTTGATTTTCTTTTGTTTCTGCCGCCTTTTGGGGGAATTTTAGAAGGTGTAAATAATGGCGGCGGAGGCCCGGCTTTTATAAGCCAGTTTTGATATTTTGGACCAGGAACGGTGCCTGGAGCGGCATCGGCATTTTTTTGTTGAAAGTCTTGAATAGCTTTTTGTTTTTGTCTATCCATTATAATATAATATAAATATTATATTATTTAAATTAATAAATAAATAAAATTATCTAAATTAAAAAATAAAAATTATTAAAATTATAATTGAAAAGAAATTAAACATAAAAATAAATGTAAATCAGAACAAGACATGAACGTAGATCAAAAATCAAATTTTATTGCATTAATGGAAAAAATGTCAGATATTATGCAGAAAAGAGGTGAACCATTTCGCAGTCGTGCTTATCAAAAAGCACAAAATACAATTACACATTTTCCAACACAAATTACAGACCCAATACAATTAAAAGGTTTGCCGAATATTGGCGCAACTATTATGGAAAATCTGCAAGAATATATAAAAACAGGAACATTAAAAATAATAGAAACGGAAAAACAAAATCCAGTAAATATTTTTATAGAAGTTTATGGGATTGGTCCAAAAAAAGCAAAAGAATTAGTTGATAAAAATGTATATACTATAGAACAACTTAGAGAGAACCAACAACTATTAAACGACGTCCAGCGTATAGGATTAAAATATTATAAAGATATATTGCAAAGGATCCCGAGGTCAGAAATAGAAGAATACAGAACTATTTTTGAAACTTATTTTCAAGATAAAAGTCAGTCAAAATATGAAATAGTAGGGTCTTATAGAAGAGGAGCGGAAACATCTGGCGATATAGATGTAATAATAACTTCAAATGATGAAAATAATTACACAAATTTTGTAGATTATTTAAAATCAAAAAATATAATAAAAGAAATTCTCTCTAGAGGTCCAACAAAATGTTTAGTTATTGCAAAAATCCCTTCTTCAGAATTTTATCGCAGAGTAGATTTTCTTTATACAACAGTAGAAGAATTTCCATTTGCTATTTTATATTTCACAGGAAGTAAATTATTTAATACAGTTATGAGACAACGAGCATTAGATATGGGTTATAGTATGAATGAACACGGGTTATATAAATTATCTAGAGAGAAAAAAGTAGAAGACCCCTTTTATAGTGAAAAAGACATATTTAATTATTTAAAATTAGTATATAAAGACCCAAAACAACGTATTGATGGAAATGCTGTTATAATAAAACCAAAAAAAATAATTATTGAAGAAGATGACATCAATATTCTCTCTACGTTGCAACATTTTAAACTAAAGGGAATTTCTGTATTATCAATATTAAATGAAGAAGACTTGAAAAAAATATTAGAAGAAGTAAATAAAAAATATTATAATGATACTCCTATTCTCTCCGATAATGAATTTGATGTTTTAAAAGAGTATATTTCAAGTAAATATGTTTTAGAAGACAATATAGGTGCACAAGTAGAAAGAAACAAAGTTGTTTTACCTTATTCGATGGCTTCTATGGACAAAATTAAACCAGATACTAATGCATTAAAACAATGGAAAAATACGTACAATGGACCATATGTTATATCATGTAAATTAGATGGAGTTAGCGGATTATATACAATAGAAGGAGGTATCCCCCAATTGTATACTAGAGGTGATGGAAAAGTTGGACAAAATATTAGCCATTTAATTCCATATTTACAGTTACCGAAATTTGCAAATATTACAATAAGAGGAGAATTTATCATTTTGAAAGAAGTTTTTGCCAAAAAATACGCAGAAAAATTTGCGAATGCCCGTAACTTAGTAGCAGGTATAATAAATAATAAAACAGTTCATAAACATATTGAAGACGTTCATTTTGTTGCTTATGAAGTTATACATCCGTCATATATTCCTTCCCGCCAATTAGATTTTCTCTCTAAGATAAATGTGCAAACTGTATTTTATAAAATAGAAAAAGATATTTCAAATGAACAATTATCAGATATATTAATTCAATGGAGAGAAAGTTCTATTTATGAAATTGATGGTTTAATTATAACAAATGATGCTATATATGAAAGGACCACTCAAAATCCATTACACGCATTTGCATTTAAAATGATTTTATCCGATCAATTAGCAGAGGCTCATGTTGTAGATGTGCTATGGACACCGAGTAAAGATGGATATTTAAAACCAAGAGTGCAAATTATACCGATTACCTTAGCAGGTGTATGTATTGAATACGCAACCGGATTTAATGCCGCTTTTATACATGAAAACAAAATAGGTGTTGGTGCAGTTATAGAAATAATTCGAAGTGGAGATGTAATACCACATATAAGAAAAATAATTACTCCTGCAGAAATAGCAAAAATGCCTGAAGTTGAGTATAAATGGAATGATACAAAAATAGATATTATACTAGAAAATTCAGAAACAGATGAAACCGTTAGAGAGAAAAATATAACAGGATTTTTCAAAGGGATTGAAGTAGATGCATTAAGTTCTGGAAATATTACACGAATAATGAAAGCAGGGTTTAAAACGGTTCCTGATATTTTAAAAATGACCATGGAAGATTTTCTAAAGGTAGAAGGGTTTAAAATAAAAATGGCAACAAAATTGTTTGAAGGGATTAAAGAGAGAACGGAAAAAGCAAAATTGATTACGATTATGTCAGCGTCAAACATATTTGGAAGAGGGTTTAGTGAAACAAAATTAACAACCATTATGACATCAGAACCCGATATATTATTATCTCCAATTCACGCTAATGAAAAAATAAAGCGACTGTCACAGATAAAAGGTGTTGCCGTTAAAACAGCAGAGGCTTTTGTTGAAAAAATTCCCATTTTTATAGAGTTTTTAACTACTGCGGGTTTATATCATAAAATAAATAGTATTTCAAATGAACTTAAAGAAGGGCAATCTAAAGATGAAACACACCCATTATATGGAAAAAATATTGTTTTAACTGGATTTAGAGACGCAAAATTGCAAGAATTAATAATTTCTTTAGGTGCAAAAATAAGTTCTACTATATCAAAAAATACTTCGTTTGTTTTAGTAAAAACGATTTCAGAAGATACTGGTAAAACATATGAAGCTAAAAAATTAAATATACCTTTGTTAACTTTAGAAAATTTTAGAGAGAAATATGATTTAGTATAATTACAACAAGTAAAACAGCAGATTTAATATAATACATCAGTAAAAACTTAAATATTGATATTATATATGGAATTTATTCCTAGTTTAAGTGATACGCCAAATGATTTTTTTATAATTATTTATGTAACACAAGAAACATTCGATACACAAAGTTATTTTATGACAGCTTGTTCAAAGTTAACAGATACTGTAAGTGTATGTGATTTTAAAAAAATTCATTTAGAAAAAACAAATGAATTTATGTGTAAAGAATTGGGTGAAGGATATATAAACAGTCATGTAAAACACGCAGATTATTTTATTTGTTTAATGAACAAATCAAATTCTTCATTAGCTGGGTTTTTGTATGGAAATATTTTTATAAACAAAGATTTTGTTATTTATGGATTAAGACAAGTAATAAATCCATGGGTATTATTAAATATAGATGTTTTATGTGGTCATGAATTATTAAAAGGTGTCGGTTTTGTATTAATTTTATTTGTAAAATGTTTAACTTGTTATATTGTAGAAACAATTAAAGAAAATGAATTGCAAAGACTTAAAGAAGGACTACCTCCAATTAATAAAACAGGATTTGTATTAGAAAGTGTTCCAGATGTTAATACGCAAAAATTTTATGAAAGAAATGAGATAAAACAATTATCAGGAAGACCATTTAATTTTGTTCTTCATCCAAGGTATTGGAATGTGCCTGATGATATAGATAAAATAAGTGAATTAATACATTCTTTAAATCATTCTAAAATTAAATTAAAAAAAAGTAGTACGGAAAAACAAGATATGCTACATCTTATTGAAATACTTTCTCCGCGTTCTGCAAGAACTTTTTTACTAGAGGGTGCTATAGAATTAAAAGAAACTGAGAAGGTAGACGGATCCGCAAAAACATCAGAATTAGAATTAGACCCAGCAATAGAAGAGACCAAAAAAGGAGAAGCACCTGGTGGCGGAAGTAAAAAAAAAAATAAAAGAAATAAAACAAAAAAATATAAAACAAAAAAATATA
>Ga0214919_10010580_pt1 | contig 11657 bp, 13 predicted proteins | sample LL1503_MetaG_FD_177994 | JGI IMG/M metagenome (GOLD analysis project Ga0214919, IMG submission 177994) | Freshwater microbial communities from Lake Lanier, Atlanta, Georgia, United States - LL-1503 | ecosystem: Environmental > Aquatic > Freshwater > Lake | place: USA: Georgia | collected...
GGATTGTGTTGAAGTCGGGCGTTGAAATCCCGGCCGACATCATCGTGACGGCCACCGGTCTGTCGGTGCAGATGCTCGGGGGGATGACGATTGACCTCGACGGCACTCCGCTTGATATCTCTACGACAGTGGCCTACAAGGGCATCATGCTGACGGGCGTGCCCAACTTGGCCATGACCTTTGGCTACACCAATGCCTCCTGGACACTCAAGGCCGATCTCACGTCGCGCTACATCTGTCGTTTACTCAATGAGATGAGGCGGCAAAAGAAGCGGACCTGCACGCCCGAGTTTCCAAGCACCGGTGCCTCAGACATTCCCTATATCGAACTGGCCTCGGGATACATTGCCCGCGCCGCGAATCAGTTGCCGAAGCAGGGTACGAAGATGCCCTGGCGTCTCTACCAGAACTACTTCTTAGACACTGCGCTCTTTCGCCTGCGTCGAGTCAATGACCACATGAAGCTCTCCTAGGAGTATCGAACCTCATCCGACGTGCTGGCCTGGTGGTTGGCGACGGCTCCGCGAATATCGGCAATGAGCTCATCAATCAGGGGGGCGTGCACCGGCGAGAGCATGAGGTGCAGACCCTTCGGGTCGGAGTTGCGATTCACGTGCCAACCGCGCGCCTCTAAGGCGTCGCCGACCCCAAAGAGATCCAGCGTCGAGCTCGACAGGGCCAGCAGCGGTCCGATGGGTTCGCCAACTACATCGATGCCGTCAATTGCATCAATCGCGCCGCGAAGGCGGTTGGTGGCCTCCACCAAGGTGGCGGTAATTTTGGTGAACCCCTCAATGCCGAGATACTTCATGATGGCCCACGAGGCCACCACGGGAGCGGCGGCGCGAGCCCCGGCGATGGCCGGCGTGGCGTAAAGGCCAGAGCCCCATTCGGAGTAGAAGTAAGTCTGGAGCCAGGCCCAGTCGTCATCGCGGTGCAAGATGACCGATGAACCCTTCGGGGCGAAGCCGTACTTGTGAATATCTACGGAGATTTCAGTGACGCCGGGAACCCGAAAGTCCCAGAGTGGAATCTCGATGCCGAGTTTCTCCATGAAGGGGAGCACGAAGCCGCCAATGCAGGCGTCGACGTGACAGGCAATGCCGTTCTCGGCCGCCAGCGCGGCCAACTCTTCAATGGGGTCCATTGTGCCGTGCGGGTAGGAGTAGGCGTTGGCCACAATGACGGCCGTATTGGGACTGACCAGTTCGCGGGCGGCGGCCACGTCGGCCCGGTAGTTCTCATCCAGAGGAATCTGCACGAGCTTCATGCCGAAGTAGTGGCCGGCCTTGGCGTAGGCCGGGTGCGCGGACGCGGGGGCCAAGATCTCGGGGGCCGTGATACCGCGGGCCTGAGCTCGCGCCCGGTTGACGAGCATCGACATCAAGATTGACTCGGTACCACCGGAGGTCACCGATCCGGCGTGACGCTCGGTGGGCGTGCGGTGGAGGAGATCGGCCGTCATCTGAATGACTTCGCGCTCAATCGCGTTGAGCTCGGGAAACCGCAACGGGTTGAGAGCATTGTGGAAGAGGAACGAGTCGTAGACCTCACGGATGAGCTCTTCGACGTCTTCACGTCCCGAGGGGTAGACCAGCCCAAAGAGGCGACCGGCGTGGATGTCGGGGTCGAGTGATCGACGACGCTCGAGTTCGGAGAGGACTGCTTCACGACTGACGGGTGCTTGGTTCACAGTGCCACTCTACGAAAAAGCCCCGGAAAATGTTTTGAAGTTGATGTTGTCGTCACTTTTCCGTAACGCAGTGGAAATAATGGGGGTCTAACTGGGTGCATGAAGGTACGCGAACTAGATGCGTTCCGTACTCGCCTCCTCAGTGCGCACTGGAAATAGGGGCGATCACTTGTACTATCTGGGTGTGGTTGAGCCCGAGGACAATGCAGCACCAAAGCCCTTCTCACGTGAGCTCGGCGACTGGCTCGACTCCAACGAGCCCAAGACGTTGGGTGGCCTCAGTAAAGTCTTTGGCGAGCGAGCCTTCGCAGTGGCTGTCCTGTTACTTATGTTCCCCGCTGCGGTACCGCTACCGACCGGTGGCGTGACGCATGTGCTCGAGGTCATCGCCATCATTGTGGCCGCCGAGATGGTGATCGGCCTCACGACCATTTGGCTCCCAACTCGGTGGCGCAACCTCGAACTCAGCGGATCGCTGACGGGTAAAGCCCTTCCATTCGTGGTCCGGAGGGTTGCCTGGGCCGAGCGCTACTCCAAGCCCCGGGGCTTAATTCTTCTGCGTCAACGGTGGTTCAATCGGATTCTCGGTGCAGGCCTCATTGGCCTGGCCGTGGGCGCTCTGTTGGCGCCGCCGTTTTCCGGTCTCGACACCTTGCCCGCACTCGGAGCGCTCGGCATCACGCTCGGCATCATCCTCGGTGATCTGCTCGTGGTGGGCCTGGGCGCACTCTTTGGAGCGTCGGGCATCGTGATCACCGCCTTGCTGGGCGCGGCGGTGATCGACTTCTTTCGAGCAATCTTCAACTGACCTAGGGCCGCCCGTTAAAGGGCAGGCTTCGGTGTCAAGACTCGCTGCGGCCGGTATGAAATGGTCAGACTGGACCATTCTGCCTTCCTAGAATTGGTCCGTGACAGAACACGATGAAACTCGGCGAGTGCTCCGAAGCTACGCAGCCGCGTGGTTGGCATCCGACTTAGAAGCGGTGCTTGACGCCTATCACAACGACATAGAACTGCATTACATGGGCACGAGTCCTCTAGCGGGAACGCATGTCGGCAGAGATGCAGCATTTGTTGCACTCAGTCAGGCATCCCAACGCACTACGCGCAAACTTGTAACTGTTGAAGATGTTCTGGTGGGAAATTCTCTAGGTGCGTTGATTGCGGTCGAGGACCTCGGCGATCCGCCACAGCGTGTTCGGCGAGTCCTGCTTTACCGAGTTCAGGACGACAAGTTGCGAGAGTGCTGGCTGTTCGACGAAGACCAGCGCTTCATTGATGATCTTTGGTCCAAGGAGGGTTGACAAACTGTCATGTTGGAGATGCGATCAGCCTGTGAGCGTTGCGAGGGCTCCCTCTCCGACGATGGAGATGCCGTCATTTGCAGTTTCGAGTGCACCTTTTGTGCAACGTGCGGTACTGAGCTCATTCACAAATGCCCCAACTGTGGCGGAGAACTCGTTCGGCGGCCCCGACGAACCCTTTCCTGAAAGAAGCTTCCGTAGTGCGATGTCACGATGAGGTCACAGATGGTGATGTCCACCCAGGGACTACTTGAAGAACTCAAGTGTACTGTTGTCATTCGGACAACCTGGTGGAGGTGGCGGGAATCGAACCCGCGTCCGTCAGCTTCTCCATGAACATTCTCCGAGCGCAGCCAACGGGAAGTTTTCGAGAATCGACCTGTCGCTGGCGCCTGATCGATTCCTTAGTTCACTGAAATTTCCCATTCACAAGGTGAACACTCATGAGTGGTAAGTCCTACTTAATGATGTCCGGTTCTAATCCGTAGGACTTGGACTAGGTGAACATCGCTGCACTAGGCAGCGAGCGCAAGCTTAGGCTTAGCGTTTATTTATGTTTCCGACTCTTTAACGTGGATTCGGAGACCACGGCTCGCTTCTTTCACTTCAACGACCAACGTCGAAACCAATCACCCCCATGTACGGTCACGATGACCGGAACATCAGCGTACCGGCATTATGTGACGGGTGGTTAGGCGGCCTAGCCGAACTTCTCGACGTTGCGGCGCACGCGAGCCATTTCCCGCTCCGCATCCTTCTTGGCCAGCTCCTGGCGACGGTCGTGGGACTTACGACCACGTGCGAGCCCGATTTCGATTTTGGCCCGGCCGTCCTTGAAGTACATCTTGAGGGGAACGATGGTGAGGGGCTGCTGGGTCGTCTGTTCCTTGAGTTCGTCAATCTCCCAGCGGTGAACCAGGAGCTTGCGTCGGCGATCAGGGTCGTGCGAGCCAAAGCCCACCGCAAAGACCCACGGCGGGATGTGGGTGCCAAAGAGCCAGAGTTCACCGTCTTCCACGCGGGCGTAGCCGTCCCCGATCTGGGCCCGGCCCTCACGCAGGCTCTTTACTTCGCTGCCCGACAGGACCATGCCGCACTCGAAGGTATCGACAATTTCGTAGTCGTGCCGCGCACGGCGATTGGTGGCTACGACGCGATCGCCCTGGTTGTCGGCCTTGGCCGCAGCGCGCCGCTCCTGCATTCTTTTCGCACGGGCCACCCCAGCATGGTACAGACGAGTCGGGAAATTGGGCGAAGTCTCGGTAGGGTGGAGTCGTGCTGACCCTCACATCCGAACAACGCGACGCCATGGTGGCGCACTGCATTCGCAATCTGCCGAATGAAGGGTGTGGACTGCTCGTTGGCAGCGACGATGGCGTGATCAGCCAAGTCGTGCCGAGTGCGAACGTGGCCGATTCGGCCCGCGTCTACGAAATCGAACCCAAGGTGCTGTTGCGAACCTTTCGGGCCGCTGACGACAGTGGGGAAGTGGTGGCTGGTTGCTTTCACTCCCACACCCACAGTGACGCCTACCCGAGCCCGACCGATATCGCTCAAGCGCCCGATCCATCGTGGCACTACGTCTTGGTATCGCTGCGCGTAACGCCACCGGTCTTGCGGAGTTATCGCATTGTGGATGGCGACGTCACTGAAGAAACCGTGACAATCCGCTGATTCTGCTCGCCGGGTTCCTAAAGTCTGCGTAGACAACGTTGTCAAGAGATTGGAATCACCATGCCGTTAGAAACTGGATCAACGAGTTTTAACCTCGTTCTACTCATTGCCCGTGTTGCCCTGGGGCTCATGATTCTGGCCCACGGCTACGCCAAGGTCTTTCGCGGTGGCAAGCTCGCCGGCACCGCCGGCTGGTTCGACTCGATCGGCATGCGCCCCGGCAAGATCAACGCCTACATGGCCGCCGGTACCGAAATCGGCGTTGGCATCCTGTTGACCCTCGGACTCTTGGTGCCACTGGCCGCCGCCGGTTTGGTGGCTTTGATGACGGTGGCCATTGTCACTGTTCACCGCAAGAACGGATTCTTCGTCTACAACGCCGGACAAGGTATTGAGTACTGCTTGATGCTGATCGTCTCGGCCATCACGGTTGGCAGTTTTGGTGGCGGCAAGTACTCGATTGACCACGCTCACACCTTCGTTACCTGGTTCGATCTACCCATGCACGCCTTCGCCACCGTCATCATCGTGGGCTTCGGCGGAGCGCTGCTCCAGCTGGCCGCCGTCTACCGTCCCGGCAAGGTCAAGCAGGCATAAGTACCGACTTTCTGGAAATCCCGTAATATGTGACTAGTTCGGTCAAGAATTGACCGGAGTGACAAAACGAGGTTCCCGTGTCGATTACCGTGCGCATTCCCACCGTCTTGCGTAGTGCCACTGGCGGCGCTGCAACCATCAGCGCTACTGGCTCGACAATCGGTGAAATTCTGGCCCAGTTGGCCTCGGACCACCCCGGCGTGCAGCCCCAGCTCTTTAACGAGGACGGCACGCTTCACAAGTTCTTGAACGTCTACGTCAACGACGACGACGTTCGCTACCTCGGCGGCCTCCAGGCTCCGGTGGCCGACGGTGATGAAGTGACGTTGCTGCCCGCCGTCGCCGGTGGTTTCGCGTGACCCGATACGGCTCGGTGCTTGATCTGATTGGCAATACGCCGGTCATCGATACCAGTGTCCTGTCGCCTAAGCCCAACGTCAAAATCTGGACAAAGCTCGAAGGTCGTAACCCGGCCGGATCGGTCAAGGACCGCGTGGCCTTGTCGCTCATTACGACCGCCGAAGCCGATGGTCGTTTGATTCCCGGCCAGCCAGGCCAGACGCTTATCGAACCATCGAGTGGCAATACCGGTATTGCCCTGGCGATGGTCTGTCGCATGCGGGGGTACCACCTCAAGGTCGTGCTGCCCTCCAACGTTTCGATCGAACGGCGTCAACTGCTTGAGGTCTGGGGTGCCGAAATCATTGAGTCACCCGGCAGCGAAGGCAGCAACGGCGCGGTTCGCCGCGCCCAGCAGTTAGCCAAGGACAACCCCGACTGGGTCTTTTTGTACCAGTACGCCAACCCCGCTAACCCGCTGGCCCACTACACGACTACGGGTCCCGAGATCTTTAAGGACGTTCCGGAGATCACCCACTTCGTGGCCGGTCTCGGTACCTCGGGCACCTTGATGGGTGTCGGCAAGTACCTCAAGGAACAGAATCCTGACGTTCAGGTCTGGGCCATTGAGCCACCGAGTGGCGAAATGGTTGACGGACTTCGTTCACTCGAAGATGGCTACATCCCGCCAATCTTCACCGACAACAACGGGTTCGAGATGCTCGACCGCAAGGTCGTCGTGCGACCCAAGGAGTCGTTGGAGTGGACCCGTCGTATGTCAGAACTCGGTCTCTTTGTCGGCATCTCTTCGGGCGCCATCATGGCCGGGGCCGTGAAGTGTGCCCTGACGATTCCTGACGACCAGGAAGCCCACATCGTCACCATTGCCTGTGACGATGGATGGAAGTACCTCTCCACCGGCGCCTGGACCGACGACCTCGATGAAGTGGTTGAGCGCGCCAAGCGAATCATCTACTTCTAGTTCCAACTGCACTACCGTTCTCTCGTAACTTTCGAGAGGATTTGGCATGAGTGAAGTACTTCGCGCGGATGGTCGGACTAACGATCAACTACGACCCATGAGTTTTGAACGTGACTTCACCGTCTTCGCCGCCGGTTCGGTTCTCGTGAGCTTCGGACGGACTCGCGTCCTCTGCACCGCCTCGGTCGCTGAAGAAGTGCCCCGCTGGCTCAAGGGCAGTGGTCGTGGCTGGGTCACGGCTGAATACTCAATGCTGCCGGGTTCGACTCCCGATCGGGCCAGTCGTGAGGCGGCCAAGGGTAAGCAGTCGGGGCGCACGCAAGAAATTCAGCGTTTGATCGCTCGTAGCCTGCGGGCCGTCACCAACCTGGAGCTGATGCCCGACGTGCAGATCACGGTCGACTGCGACGTACTGCAGGCCGACGGGGGAACCCGCACCGCCTCCATCTGTGGTGGCTACGTTGCCCTGCACGACGCCCTGACCCGCCTCGTGTCCGAAGGCGTCATCGGCCAGCACGCACTGACCGATGCCATTGCCGCAATTTCTGTAGGGATCATTGACGGGGTGCCCATGTTGGACCTTCCCTACGAGGAGGACTCTCGTGCCGACGTCGACATGAACGTGGTGATGACTGGATCGGGTGATTTTGTCGAAGTCCAGGGAACAGCCGAGCACAACGCTTTTTCGCGTAGTGAGCTCAATAGTCTCTTGGACCTCGCCGACGGTGGCCTCAAGCACATCATTGAGGCCCAACGTTCGATTCTGGCCACCGCCCCAACACCACGTCAACGATGAGGACCTACGTCCTCGCCACCGCGAACCCCGACAAGGCCCAAGAGATCCGGGCTATTCTCGACGGCTTGGACGTAACGCTGATTCCTCGCCCCGATGACGTTCCTGAAGTCATTGAAGATGGCGAGACGCTCGAAGACAACGCACTACTCAAGGCGAGAGCGCTCTGCGAGGCAACCGGGATGGCAGCGATTGCTGACGACACCGGACTCTTTGTGGACGCGCTCGCCGGCGCACCGGGCGTCTACTCGGCCCGCTACGCCGGCGAGGATGCGACCTACGCCGACAACTGTGCCAAGATGCTCCGCGAAATGACGGGTGTGGACGAGGCGAAGAGAACAGCCCGCTTCCGGACAGTCGCGGCCGTGGCCTACCCCGACGGCTCCTGGTTTGTGGTCGATGGCGAAGTAGAGGGCCATATTGCCGAGGAGCCCCGCGGGGAGAATGGCTTCGGCTACGACCCAATCTTCGTACCAGAGGGGACGAAAGGCCGATCGATGGCCCAGCTGGCTCCCGAGGAGAAGCACGCCCTGAGTCACCGCGGGAATGCCTTCCGGGTGCTCGCCGACGCCTTCTCGGAGCGCTGACCGACTACTCGGGCGTTGACTTTAGGGTGCAGACGTGCAAACGACTGTGGAACTTCCAATGTTCCCCCTCTCAACGGTGCTCTTCCCCGGGCAGCCCATTCCGTTGAACGTTTTCGAACAGCGTTACCGCGACATGGTCTCTGATATTGGTCCCGATGGGGAGTTTGGTATCTGTCTTATTGAGCGGGGGAGTGAGGTCGGCGGTGGCGACGTACGTACCAGCGTTGGCACGCTCGCACGGGTTCTCCACCTGCAACTGCTCGAGAACGAGACCTACTTCTTGATCGCCGGTGGTGAGCGTCGGTTTGTGGTCGAAGAGTGGCTCAGCGAAGTGCCCTACCCCCGCGCTCGTGTTTCATTCCTGGAAGACGACGAGACACCCACGCCCGCGATTTTGAGTACGGCTATTTCTTCAGTGCGGGCCGTTCGTCACCTCGAGAGTGAGATCGATATCGATTCGGGTGCGAACAGCATCTGTGACTTTGATCAAGACCCCGTAGTGGCCGCGTGGCAGTGCTGCTCGTTCTCACCCATGGGTGCCATGGACCGTCAGTCAGTACTTCAGACGGCGAACGTCGACGATCGCTTGCGCTTGGTGTCAGAAATTTGCTGCGAGCGCTTCGGCGACTTGCAGCGCCGAATGCAGATTGACGAGTAGTTCTTACCGAACTTCGTAGAGGTCTACGACGAAGATCAAGGTTTCGCCGGGCTTGATAACGCCACCAGCTCCCTGATCGCCGTAGCCCAAGTGGGCGGGAATGACCAGTCGACGTCGACCGCCAACCTTCATACCCTGAACGCCCTTATCCCAGCCGCCGATGACGTAACCGGCACCGAGGGGGAACTCAAACTTTTCGTTGCGGTTCCACGAGGCGTCGAACTCTTCACCAGTGGAAGCGGCGATGCCCACGTAGTGGACGAGAACACTACGACCGGCGACGGCTTCAACGCCGTCACCGATCGTGATGTCTTCAATAATTAAATCTTGCGGTGCATCACCGATGTGTGGTTCTACGAAGGGCTTGCTCATGGATAAATCCTAGAAGCGTGAACCGCGAGATTCAAGGACTCGGACGTTGCGAGCTTCGAGACCCTTGGGGCCCTTGGCGACATCAACGGTCACCTTCTGGCCCTTGCGGAGTCCACGAAGGTTGCGGTCCATGATCTGTGACGAGTGAATGAAGAGCTCCTGGCCCTCACGGTCAATGGCGAAGCCGTAACCCTTGGCTTCGTTGAAGAAGCTCACGGTTGCGGTTGGTCCACCATCGCGACCAACGGAACCACCCTCGGGGCGGTCTCCACGAGGCGCACGGTCAGCAAACTCACGACGGGGCGCATGGTCATCACGGAATGAAGGACGGTCACCACGGGGCGCACGGTCATCACGGAATGAAGGACGGTCCCCACGAGGCGCACGGTCATCACGGAAGGCCGGACGGTCACCACGGGGTGCACGGTCGGTACGTGGAGCGAACTCACTACGGGCGGGACGGTCCTCACGCGGACCAAAGTCGCTGCGGGCGGGACGGTCGTCACGGAATGAAGGACGATCCCCACGAGGGGCACGGTCACGGTCACCGAAGTCACGGCGCGGGGCGCGAGGACCACGGTCGGCGCGGTCACGGCTCTGTGGACGACGGTCGCCGCGGTCGCGGTCTTCACGGCGGGCGGGACGGTCATCTTCGCGAACAACTTCGGCGTCGATGATGGCGCGAATGTCAGCCAAGGTCATTGGGATCTCTTCGCGCTGGGCCTTACCTACGAGGGGGCGCATCTTTTCCGTAGGGGGAGTCAGGCGCTGTGCTTCGGCGTCGGCACGCTTTACAACCTTGGGCTCAAAGCCCAGGTCGCGCATCATGCGCTTGGTCTTACCGATCATGTCGGGAAGAACAATCGAAACAACGAGGCCAGTCTCACCGGCACGACCGGTACGGCCGGAACGGTGGATGTAGTCATCGTTGGCCTGTGGCAGGTCGTAGTGGATAACACAGGGCAGGGCGTCAATGTGAATACCACGCGCGGCCACATCGGTAGCGACGAGAACATCGGCGCGACCAGAGATAACGGCGGCGAGGGCCTTTTCACGCTGGGCCTGGGTGCGGTCACCGTGAATAGCAACGGCTTCGATGCCGCGCTGCTCGAGCTGGTGAGCCAAACGGTCGGCACCGTGCTTGGTCTTGCAAAAGACGATGGAACGGCCGTGCTCGGCAACGAGCGAGGCCACAGTCTCGACGCGGTCGTCCTTACCCGTTACCCAGAAGTGGTGGTCCACTTCGGAGGGAGCGGCGTCGCCAACGACGTCGTGGACGGCGGGGTTGTGGGTGAACTCTTCAACGAGGGAGCGAACTTCTGAACCCAGGGTGGCCGAGAACAACATGACGTGACGGTTCGGAGCGGTCTTGCGCATGATGCGACGAACAGCGGGGGCAAAACCCATGTCGGCCATGCGGTCGGCCTCGTCCACGATCACGGTGGTGACGGAGTTGAGGTCCAGATCGTCCTGCTCGAGGAGGTCCTCAAGGCGTCCGGGGCAAGCGACGATGATGTCGGTACCCATCTGGAGTGAACGGCGAGCCAACTTGTAGGAGGTGCCTCCGTAGATGGTGATGATGCGGCGACCACGGTCGGTGGTCAGCTGGGCCAGTTCCTTTTGGACCTGAGCGGCCAATTCACGGGTTGGTACGAGGACCAGTCCGCGGGGCTGGTACGGCTCAGCACGAGGGGTACGGGCGAGCAAGGCGAGGCCGAAGGCCAACGTCTTACCGGAACCGGTAGGGGCGCGTCCCACAATGTCTCGACCAGCGAGGGCATCGGGTAACGACGACTCTTGGATGGGGAATGGTGACTCAATTCCCTGATCTAAAAGTTTCTTGACAAGTTGGGCGGGTAGGCCCAGTTCAGCAAAGGATAACGACATGACTAATAATCTCCCGACAACGTTGGAAATGATGAGTCCAACTCGAGAGAAATGCACCGAATCGGTCTCCACCGCACTTTGCGGCGATTACAACAGCGGTCAGTTTAGGACACCGAGCAAACTTTGGCAAGGGGTAGTTTTGAGAAATATTGGTGCGGGCGAGAGGACTTGAACCTCCACTCCCTTTCGAGAACTGGGACCTAAACCCAGCGCGTCTGCCATTTCGCCACGCCCGCAAGTCGTATCAGCCTAGAGCGAAAGCCTAGAAAGTCTGAACAAGCCGGTAGATTGGCAGTTATGAAAGAACTTCAAATGTCGGACGGCCTGGCCGTAAACGATCTCAATCAGCGACTTCTGAAGGAGCGGATTGTCTTCTTGGGCTCCCAGGTCGACCAAGCTTCCGCCAATCGAATTTGTGCCGAACTCCTTCTCCTCGAAGCCGATGACCCTAAAAAGGACATCAGTCTCTACATCAACTCACCCGGTGGTTCGGTGACTGACGGGCTGGCAATCTACGACACCATGCAGTACGTGAGCTGCGATATTCGCACCATCTGCATCGGGATGGCCGCCTCCATGGGCCAGTTTCTGCTCTCGGCCGGCGCCCCCGGCAAGCGTTTCGCCCTGCCTCACAGCCGTATCTTGATGCACCAACCCAGCGCCGGCGGTATGCAGGGCCAGGCTTCGGACATTGCCATTCAGGCCGAGCAGATTGTCTATCTAAAGAAGATGCTCGCCGAGCGCATTGCCTTCCACACCGGTCAGACCCTT
>Ga0214919_10010581_pt1 | contig 11656 bp, 10 predicted proteins | sample LL1503_MetaG_FD_177994 | JGI IMG/M metagenome (GOLD analysis project Ga0214919, IMG submission 177994) | Freshwater microbial communities from Lake Lanier, Atlanta, Georgia, United States - LL-1503 | ecosystem: Environmental > Aquatic > Freshwater > Lake | place: USA: Georgia | collected...
GCCCTGCGTCCACTTCGGCTTTGAGGGCGGCGATTCGCGCCTCGCTTTGGAAGCTCAACAGCGTGTACCAGCGCCACATCAGCACGTCCGAGATGCTCAGCACTTTGGCAAACATGGTGTTGGCGTCCTCGGAAATGCCGATGTAGTTGTTCTTGCTTTTGGACATTTTGTCCACGCCGTCTAGGCCTTCGAGCAGCGGCATGGTCAGGATGCACTGCGGCTCCTGGCCGTATTCGGCTTGCAGGTGGCGGCCTACCAGCAGGTTGAACTTTTGGTCGGTACCGCCTAGCTCCAGGTCGCTCTTTAGCGCCACGCTGTCATAGCCCTGCATCAGCGGGTAGAGGAATTCGTGCACGCTGATGGACTGGCCGCCTTTGAAGCGGTCGTGGAAGTCGTTGCGCTCCATCATGCGCGCCACGGTGTAGCGGCTGGCCAACTGGATCATGCCGCGCGCCCCCAGCGGGTCGCTCCACTCGCTGTTGTAGCGGATCTCGGTTTTGGCCGGGTCCAGGACCAGCGAGGCTTGCTTGTAATAGGTCTGGGCGTTGGCCTCGATCTGCTCGCGGGTCAGCGGCGGACGGGTGCTGTTGCGGCCCGACGGGTCACCGATCATGGTGGTGAAATCGCCGATCAGGAAAATCACCTGGTGCCCCAGGTCTTGCAGTTGGCGCATTTTGTTCAGGACCACGGTGTGGCCCACGTGGATGTCGGGCGCTGTAGGGTCCAGGCCCAGTTTGATGCGCAGCGGGGTATTGCTGGTCTCTGAGCGTACCAGTTTTTTGACCCAGTCCTCCTGCGGGATCAGCTCTTCGCAGCCGCGCAGGGTGACGGCCAGCGCCTCGCGGACGCGGTCGGAGACGGGGCTGCTGGGCGGAGTGGCGGGGGACGGGGCTTGGGTCATACAACAATTCTTGGGGTGGGGCGTGCGGCCCGATATACTGTGCGTCCCATTTCGCGCTGGGGTCGGGGACGGCTTATTTTAGTCCCGGGCCCTTTTCGCAGCGGCGCAGGCGCTTCGGCCCGACGCGCATTCCAACGGAGTTCTTGCTTGAATCAAACGGCCCTGTCCAACGCCCAGGAAGCAGCTATTGCGCTGCTGGCGGTCCTGCGCCGCCACCCCAAGCGGGTTTTGGGCGCAGTCGCCGCCGTTTTGCTGGTGGCCACGGGCGGCAGCTTTGCGGTGGTCAGCTTGAGCCCGGAGCTGCCTTTGGCACCCGTGCATACCGTGATTGAGGCAGTGCAACCCTTGCCCATCGACGACCAACGCGACGCCCTGGCAAGCCAGGCGCTGCGTCTGTACCGCAGCGACGTCAGCCGCAGCACCGACACCGCAGACACCCTGCTCAAGCGCTTGGGCGTCAACGACCTGGCTGCAGCCGCCTTTTTGCGCGCTGACCGGGCTACCCAGCTCAACCTGATCGGCCGCGCTGGGCGCAGCATCAGCGCCGAAGTCGATGCCCAGGGTCGTTTGCAGGCGCTGCAAGTACGCTGGAGCCCCGAGGACGACGGTCACTTCAAGCGCTTGAGCATCAGCCACAGCGGCCAGGGCTTCACCTCCAGCCTGCAAACCTTGCCCCTCACGGCCAGCACCCGCATGGCCAGCGGCAGCATCCAAAGCTCTTTGTTCGCTGCCACCGACGAGGCGCGCATCCCCGATGCCATTGCCAGCCAAATGGCCGAGGTGTTCTCGGGCGATATTGATTTCCACCGCGCTTTGCGCAAGGGCGACCGTTTCGTGGTCGTCTACGAAACCCTGGAAGGCGACGGCGAGCCGCTGCGTACCGGGCGCGTGCTGAGCACCGAGTTTGTGAATGCCGGCAAGGCCTACCATGCCGTTTGGTTCCAAGACCCCGTGGCCAGCGCGCAGAACAAACCAGGCGCAGCCAAGGGCGCGTACTACAACCTGCGTGGCGAGAGCCTGCGCCGCGCGTTTTTGGCCTCGCCGGTGGCTTTTTCTCGCGTCACCAGCGGTTTTGCGATGCGTTTTCACCCGATTTTGCAAACCTGGCGCGCCCATTTGGGCGTGGACTACGGCGCCAGTACCGGCACCCCGGTGCGCTCGGTGGCCGATGGCGTGGTCGAGTTTGCCGGCGTGCAAAATGGCTACGGCAATGCGGTCATGGTGCGCCACGGCGGCAGCACGACGACTTTGTATGCCCATTTGAGCCGCATCAACGTGCGCAACGGCCAGCGCATCGCCCAGGGCGAGAACGTGGGCTTGGTCGGCGCCACCGGCTGGGCGACCGGCCCGCACCTGCATTTTGAGTTCCGTGTCAACGGCGTGCACAAGGATCCGCTGACCATTGCCCGCCAGTCGGACGCTGTGCCCCTGACCGCCTCGCTGCGCCCGGCCTTCGACAAAACAGCCGCCGCGGCCCGCGAACAGCTCGCTGCGGCCGCCCAAGTGCGCTTAGGCAGCGTGCAGTAGCCGCTGCGCAGCGCGCATGCCCGGCCTGTATATTGGTTTGATGTCGGGCACCTCGCTCGATGGGGTGGATGGCGTACTGGCTCAGCTCGGAGAAGCGCCTTTTTCCGCCCAGGTGATCGCCCGGGGCAGTCTGGACATGCCGCCCGCGCTGCGCCAGGAGCTGCTGGCACTCAATGCCCCCACCGACAACGAAATCCACCGTGCCGCGCTGGCCGCTAACGCATTGGTCCGCTTGTACGCGCAGCTGGTCGAGCGCCTGCTGCACACAGCCCAGGTGCCGGCCGCGCAGGTGCGTGCGATTGGCGCCCACGGGCAAACGGTGCGCCACCAACCCGGCGCATTTGATGGCGTGGGCTACACCGTCCAGCTCAACCAGGGCGCGTTGCTGGCCGAGTTGACGGGTATTGACGTGGTGGCCGACTTTCGCAGCCGCGATGTGGCCGCAGGCGGGCAGGGTGCGCCTTTGGTGCCGCCTTTTCACCAAACCGTTTTTGGCGATGCGCAGCAGGGGCGGGCGGTGCTCAATATTGGCGGGATTTCCAACATCACCTTTTTGCCCGCGCAAACAGGCCAGCCCACCGGGTCGGGCCTGCTAGGCTTTGACTGTGGTCCGGGCAACGCGCTGATGGACGCCTGGTGCGAGCAGCACACGGGCGCGCGTTTTGATGACCAAGGCCAGTGGGCGGCGCAAGGCCAGGTGCAAACCAGCTTGCTGGCCGCCATGCTGGACGAGGCATTTTTCGCCCAATCACCCCCTAAAAGCACAGGCCGTGATTTGTTCAACCGCGCCTGGCTGGAGCGCAAGCTGGCCCTTTTCCCCCCGCTGGCGCCGGTCGATGTGCAGGCGACGCTGACCGAGCTTACGGCCCAGTCCTGCGCTCAGAGCTTGCGTTGGGCGCCAGGGCCATGCCTGCGCTGGCTGGTGTGCGGCGGTGGCGCGCGCAATCTGTTTTTGATGCAAAGGCTCCAACAGATGCTGCCGGCGGTGGAGTTGAGCACCACACAAGTATTGGGAATTGGCCCCCAGGATGTGGAGGCGCTGGCCTTTGCCTGGCTGGCGCAGCAAGCGCTGCGGGCCCAGCCGGCCAGCCTGCCCAGCGTGACGGGCGCTCGCGGTGCACGCATTTTGGGCGCTATTTACCGGGCTTGAGCCCGCTGGCGTTGTGCCGAATCAGGCTGAGAATGACGAGCCGCAACCGCAGGTGGTTGTGGCATTGGGGTTTTTGATGACGAACTGGGCCCCTTGCAGGTCCTCTTTGTAGTCGATTTCAGCGCCCACCAGGTACTGGTAGCTCATGGCGTCGATCAGCAGCGACACGCCATTTTTGGTCATCGTGGTGTCGTCTTCGTTGGTGATTTCGTCGAACGTAAAGCCGTATTGGAAGCCCGAGCATCCGCCGCCCTGGACAAAAACGCGTAATTTCAGCTCGGGGTTGCCCTCTTCAGCGATCAGGTCGGCCACCTTGGCGGCGGCGCTGTCGGTAAACAGGATCGGGGAGGGCATCTCTGTGGGGAGGGCTTCGGCGACTGCGTTCATAGAGGATCCAGGAAGAAAAGGGATAACGGAGCAATAGTACAGCGTTTTGCTCGGGATTGCACTTAGGCCGGATATGCCTCCGTTGCCAGTGGGGCTTTTTCCGCCTCGGGCAGGATGGGCGTGAGGCGCCCGGCAATCAGTGCGCCTTGGTGCATCTCTAGGGCGCCATAGGCCACATCGCCTGTGATGCGGGCGTTGGGCTGCAATTCGAGCATCAGGCGGGCGGTCACCATGCCGGTAACCGAGCCATTGATGATGATGTGGTCTGCGCTTACGTCGCCGGTGACCGCCGCCGTTTCAGCGATCACCAAAATGCTGGCGTTGTGGTCCACCGGGCTGATATTGCCGGTGATCTCGCACTCGACCCGAATGCCGTCGGCGAAAAAAATATGGCCCGTGACCCGCGCGCCCTGTGCAATCAGGCTTTTGAGCGGCGGCTGCTTTTTCTTATTAAACATAAAGATCCTCCAAAAAAGGGGCTGGACCGGGGGTCACAGCTTGGTCGTCTGGCTCGCCTTAACGGCTGTTCCGTCGATAACTTTGGCGGTCAAACCTTTGACGCTCACTTGCGCCGGAATGTCTGCCGCCCCTTCAAAGCGCCCATATTGCTGCACTTTGATGGGTAGGGTGGTGACTGGCCCGTTCCAAGGTTTACCGTTGAGGACGCCATTGAACGCGATTTCCAGACGACCTTGTAACTCGGGCGCGTTCTTTTTGTTCTGGATCACCAGAACTTGCCAGCGAGCTTTGCCATTGTCAAAAGTATCGGCCTGAAGGCCGCGAATTGCAACCGCATCGGTAGAGTCTGCGGGGATCAATTTCTCAAAAAAGCCTAAATCGTCCTTGAGCTTGCGGTTTTCGGCCTCGAGTTGTTTCACTTGCAGGGCAACTTGTTCGCTGGAGGCCTTTTCGGCGGCGACCAGGGTGCCAGCAGTGTTGGCGATGGACTGGGCCTGGTCGCGCTGCTCGCGGGCCGCCTCCACCTCGGCCTTGAGCGCGATCGCTTGCGCGCGCAACTGGAGCAATTCGCCCTGCGAACCGTTCTCTAATCCGGCAATGTCGCGTCCGAACTCGAAGGCCCACAGCGCGATGGCCGCACAAAAACCAAGCATGATGGCCGCAACCGCCCAGCGCACCGGCCAGGGCATGGCGCTGCGCACCGACATTCGGGGCGCGCTGATAGTGAGTCTGCGTCTTAATAATCTGAATCGCATACTGATGACCTCCCACAAACACAAAGACCGCCCGAGGGCGGCCAATGTGGTAAATCCAAAAGGATTAACGCTTGGAGAACTGCTTGCGACGGCGAGCGCCGTGGAAGCCGACCTTCTTACGTTCCACTTCGCGCGCATCACGCGTCACGAAGCCTGCCTGGCTGAGCATAGGCTTGAGCGTTGCATCGTAATCGATCAGCGCGCGCGTAATGCCGTGGCGAGTTGCACCGGCCTGGCCGGACTCACCGCCGCCAGCGACGTTGACCATGATGTCAAACGTTTCAGCGTGGTTGGTCAGCAGCAGGGGCTGCTTGCAAATCATGATGGAAGTGGCGCGGCCAAAGAATTGATCGATGGGCTTGCCGTTCACGACGATTTGTCCAGAGCCTTTTTTCAGGAAAACACGGGCAACGCTGGATTTGCGGCGGCCGGTTCCGTTGTTCCAATCACCGATCATTTTGCGACTCCTGCGATTTCAAGCACTTTGGGCTGCTGTGCGGTGTGGGGATGCTCGGCACCGCCGTACACCTTGAGCTTTTTGATCATGGCGTAGCCAAGCGGCCCTTTGGGCAGCATGCCCTTGACGGCTTTTTCCAGAGCGCGGCCAGGGTGTTTGGCTTGCATATCGCGGAAATTGGTGGCTGTGATACCGCCAGGATAGCCCGAGTGACGGTAGTACACCTTGTCCAGGGCTTTGGCACCTGTGACACGCAGCTGGGCTGCATTGATGACGACAATATAGTCGCCGGTATCGACGTGAGGCGTGTAAATGGCCTTGTGTTTGCCGCGCAAACGGAGAGCAACTTCGCTGGCTACTCGTCCGAGGACCTTATCGGTCGCGTCAAGCACAAACCACTCGTGCACGACCTCAGCGGGTTTTGCGCTGAAAGTTGACATGAGTTTTCTCTTTAAAAAGAAGGTTTGTAGGGCTCTTTTCCACGGTCGGCGCTCCACTATCGGGAGCCTCTTAGGTGGGGTTTTCAAGCTTCGCCGCGGAACCACTCAATCGCTGCGAAGCCTTCCATTATAGGACACGAGGGCCTATTTGGGGCTGGGCGCCTTAAGTTTGCTAGAGTGCGGCACCCAGTCCGGACCCCAACGACGCCCTGAGCATGCCCCCAGAACCCACGCTTTCCGTGATATTGATCACCCGCAACGAGGCCCATAACCTCGAGGACTGCCTGCAATCGGTGCGTGCCTTGGCCGGGGAAATCGTCATTGTGGATAGCGCCAGCACCGACGGCACCTTGGATATTGCCCGCCGCTACGGCGCTTTGCTGGCCAGTCCGTCCGATTGGCCCGGATTTGGTCCCCAGAAAAACCGCGCCTTGGACCTGGCGACCGGCAAGTGGGTGCTGTCTATTGACGCTGACGAGCGTGTGCCGGCCGATTTGGCCCGTGAGATTGCCGCCGTTTTGGCTGCCGATGCGTCCGGTCTGGCCTACAAAATACCCCGCCTGTCCTGGTATTGCGGGCGTTTTATCCGCCACTCAGGCTGGCGGCCGGACTATGTGGTGCGGCTTTTTCGGCGCGGGCAGGCCCGGTTTTCTGACGATTTGGTGCATGAGCAGCTGCTGCCTACTGTGCCGGTCAAGGCCCTGCGTAACTCGCTGCTGCATTACAGTTACCTGGACTTTTCGCAGGTATTGCGCAAAACCGATGCTTATTCGACCGCTGCGGCGCAGCAGGCCTTCGCCAATGGCAAACGCTCCAGTCTGGGTAAAGCACTGGGGCATGGTTTTTGGGCCTTTGTGCGTACTTACCTGATTCGGGCCGGTTTTTTGGATGGCGCCCATGGCCTAGCGCTGGCGATTTCCAACGCGCAGGCCAGCTATTACAAGTACCTGAAATTGTGGCACCTGGGCCAAGCGCCCATGAAAAAACCACCCGAAGGTGGTTTTTGAGGTGTCTCTGGTGGCCTGGGGCGGAATCGAACCACCGACACTGTTTGTGGCGACCTACACCTTGACAACCTAATTCTGATCTGATTCGATCTTTTTTTGTCCCACGCAAGGTAGTACTGAATTCAACAGTATTGTCGGTCGATCACAACCATCCATCATCTGGAAACCTCGTAAATAGTCCCAACAAAAACTCAGGGCTATTTAATGTAGACGTCACATAGAACTACAACACTTGCCTCTTTTTAAATCTCGGGGGGCACCAGTAATGAATTCGTTCCGATCAGATAGTAATCAAATCCAATTGCACGGGTTTAAGCTTTCACTCGTTGCTGCAGGCATTTTGGCAGCCTCTCAGGCCCTTAGCCAACAAGTCTCCAACGCTCCTCAGGCCAACCTCAACACTGTGGTAGTGACGGGTCAAGCGTCCAGCATCCGCAAGGCCGTGCTGGCACAAGAGACCGCCAATAACATCATCAGCGTGATCAGCGCAGACGACATTGGCGCACTGCCAGACATCAATGCGTCCGAGGCCCTCGCGCGGATGCCGGGACTCTCGGTGCAGCGCGACCAGGGTGAAGGGCGCTATGTTACGGTGCGGGGCCTAGGACCGGATCTGAACTCGGTCACGATAAACGGTGCTTTGGTGCCCGCACCGGAGAACGGCCGCCGTGGCGTATCGCTGGATATACTGCCCGCCGGCCTGATTCGGTCACTGGAAGTCAGCAAGACGCTCACCCCGGATATGGATGCCAACTCCCTTGGTGGCACTATCGAGGTCAAGACCCTTTCGGCCTTTGACTTACCCGGTCACCTTTTCTCGGCCAATGCCGGTGCGGGCTATGATGAACTTTCGCGCCAGACCAACCCCTTCGCAGGCGTGTTGTGGGCAGACCGGTTTGCAGAAGGAACCGTCGGCGTTGCACTTGGCCTTAGCGGGGAAAGGCGCAAGTTTGCGTCCGACGACGTTGAAACAGGTGGCGGCTGGTCCGGCGGCAAACTGACTGGCGTAGAACTGCGCGACTATCAGCCGGTGCGTGATCGCAAGGCTCTGGCTCTCAACCTGGATTTCAGGCCAAGCAAGAATCAAGCTTATTACGCCAAAACGTTCTGGAGCGCCTTCAGTGACGATGAAATCCGTGATCGTCTGGCCATTAACACTATCACCGGCGGATCGGCGGCAGAAGATACCGCCTTCAACTCCCGTGCCGAGCGCAACCTGCGTCAGCGAAAATATACACGTGACATTAAGTCGTTGGTACTCGGTGCCAGCAACACCTGGGATGACTGGAAACTCGAAGGCCGTATCGGCGTGAGCTCGGCCAATGAAGATCAACCCGACGCACTGAACAGCGTTGCATTTCGGCAGAACGTTACCGGCCTAAAGTTCAACGATACGACGCTGCCGGTGATCACTGCGCCGGCCAACACAACTCTCTATGACCCCACCAAATTCAACCTCAACGCCATCACCTTTCAGGCGCGCTTGAGCCAGGACAAGGAAAACCATGGCAAGCTCGACCTGAGCCGCAAATTCGACTTCGGTGATGTAGAGAGCACCCTGAAGTTCGGCTTGAAGTCGAGCCGTCGCGAGAAAACCAATGACACGGACCAGTGGACATTCAACAGCGCCACCACCACGAGCCCAAACTATTGGGGCGCTGGTCCCACCACGCTGTCGACCTTCAATGGTTCCAATATGGTGGACTTCCCGCAGATGATAGGCCTGTCGATCGACCCCGCATTAGTGCGCGCAAGGGTTGCTGGTTTGAGCCGGTCTGCAGCGACTATTATTTCAACGTCCACCGTCAACGACTGGACGATGAACGAAAACATCGATGCCTACTACGTGCAAGCATCGACCGACGTAGGCCCATGGAATATCTTGGCTGGCGTACGCCGAGAGAATACCGCGTTTGAGGCCAAGGGCTACCAGTTTCTCAGTAACATCGTGACTCCAAGGAATGCCAGCCGCAGCTTTGGCAACACCCTGCCCAATCTGCAGGTGCGCAACACTCTCGACAATGAAACCAGCATTCGGGCCGCCATTACGCAGTCAGTGGTCCGCGCCAATTTCAGCCAGCTCGCGCCGGGGGTTAGTTACGGATCCCCCACGGAAGCCACCATCGGCAACCCGGATCTCAATCCGCTTACTTCCACTAATTTTGACGCGGGCATTGAGCGTGTTTTGGGCAAGGATGGCGTAATGTCTTTCTACTACTTCAGCAAGGACATCAAAGACTTCACCTACACCACCAATCTAGCGGGAACCGGGCCCTGGGTAGGATTCACTACAGCGACCACCGCGGTCAATGGCGAAAGTGCGCGCGTCAATGGCGTGGAGCTCGCCTACACACAAGCCTTGCGCCAGCTGCCCGGCGTGCTGAGCGGTTTGATTGTGGGTGCCAACGTCACCTTGACCAACTCGACGGCCAAGCTGTCTCGCTTTGACATGCCGAGCAACAGCCTGGTTTCACGCGAAGTTGCATTGCCCGGCCAATCGGATCGCGTGGTCAACTTGATGGTCGGTTACGAAGCGGGTCCGTGGAGTGCGCGTCTGGCTTCCAACTCGAAGTCGCGGTACCTCTTGCAAACTGGAAGCGACGTAACCGATGCCAACCTAGATGCGTGGGTGGATGGCCAGACTCAGCTCGATCTGTCGGTTAAGTACCAGATCACCAAGGGCATCCAGGTTACGTTTGAAGCACTGAACCTGAACAAGGAAAAGTACTATGTGTACCTGGGCAGCCCGAACTACAACTTCCAGAACGAACAGTACGGCCGCACCTACCGTCTGTCTCTGAATGTTAGCCAGTTCTGATTCGTACGAATGGTTAAGGCAGACTGATCATGCACAACCGACGGGGTGAACGCGCGAAGTTTCTGGTCTTGGGGGCTGTCAGTCTGTCGGTTGGCGCGGTGAGCGTTTCAGCGTTAGCTGGGACGGTTGGGGCCGAATATGTTACGACCAAAACACCTTATCAACCGCGGCAAGCGATCGCCAGCTACGAGGCTGTGCCTAAGGGTTTCGTCCCGATGCATACCCAGATTGTGGCCCGCCATGGTTCGCGCGGCCTGACCAGCATGAAGGATGAACTCGCGCTGCTCAACCTGTGGAAACTGGCGCGAAGCGAGAATGCCTTAACGCCTCTCGGTGAGCGCCTAGGGCCTGATCTGGAGCGGCTGATCGAGATCAATGCCCTGTTGGGATACGGGGTGCCTGGTATCAGCAAACCCGGCTATGGCAACCTGTCGCGCATTGGCATCGAAGAACACCAGCAACTAGCCAAGCGCATGGTGCAGCGCCTACCCGCACTGTTCCAACGACTTGGTACAGACCCAGACTCCTCCGGGGCCAGTATCCGTGTGCAGCACTCCGGCGTAGATCGGGCGCGCGACAGTGCCGGGGCGTTTGTGGATGCCATGGTTGCCAGCGTACCGGCTATCGCGCCACGGCTCGTGTACCCGGTGGTGGATGGATATCCCGACTCCGCACCTGTCGCACAGGCACCCGGTGTCAACCGTTTTCTGCTTTATTTCCACCGGCTAAACGCGCGCAACGACGCAGTGACGCGCGAAACCGATCCTCTGTCGCCAATCTATACCCAAAGCCAGATTTACCAGACCTATGCCAAAGGCCAGCGGGTCGAGGAAAAGGTAACGGCAGCTCGAAGCACAATCGGCTTGTCGCAAGCTGCGATCACCACCTTGCAACGCCTCTTCTCCAAGTCGTTTGTCGAACAGCTGGCCAGTGGAAGCATTCAGGTTGCCAATACCGGCGAGTTTAATTTCACATCTGGTGACGGCAAATTCACCAACCGCTTGGTGGGTGACGGCAAGGTGACGATAAAAAGCCCGTTGCAGGCCCTCTTGGCATTGTCCTCGGTGTATGAAATTGCGCCCGGTCTGAAACGTGAACTGGGCTTTGGTTTGCAGCAGTACCTGCCGCCAGTTGCAGCGCGGCTACTGAGCGAGGCCAACGATGCTGAAGACTTCTATACAAAGGGACCGGGCATCGCCGAAGACCAACCGGTCACTTACGCGATGGCCGCCGCACTGTTGCAGGACTTCTTTGTCCAGATTGACAATACAACGGCAGGCCCGCAGGGCAGGGGAGCAAGCCTACGCTTCACCCACGCTGAAATTCTGGTGCCTTTTGCATCAATCCTGAGGATCAAGAATATGTCCACGCCACTGCCGTGGGCTGCAAACTTTTCCTACGGTACCAGTGCGTGGCGTGGACAAGATGTAGCTCCTTATGCTGCCAACGTCCAGTGGGATACCTTCAGCGATGCCAAGGGTACGCGTATTGTCCGAATGCTGTACAACGAAAAAGAAACGGATTTCCAAAGCATGTGCGACAGCGCGCGTCTACGGCCGAAAAGCTACTTTTACAGGTTTGAAAAGCTTAAGGCGTGTTACGGCTTTTGAACTTCTGCAACGCTACCAAGCACCATCGGCAACACAAAACCACCGAACCGAACGCCGAACCACCCACCCCTTCCATCCCCATTCGGCCATGAAAAAAGCCCCACTTGCAATTTACAAGGGGGCTTTGATACTGGTGGCCTGGGGC
>Ga0214919_10010582_pt1 | contig 11656 bp, 6 predicted proteins | sample LL1503_MetaG_FD_177994 | JGI IMG/M metagenome (GOLD analysis project Ga0214919, IMG submission 177994) | Freshwater microbial communities from Lake Lanier, Atlanta, Georgia, United States - LL-1503 | ecosystem: Environmental > Aquatic > Freshwater > Lake | place: USA: Georgia | collected 2015-03-15
TTACTATACGCATTTACAAGCGGTAAGCTTTTAGACATGATTAAAGGTGGTGGAGCCGCCGTATCGCAATTTGTACCACTAAACGAAGAAACCCTAGATATAACAATATACGGTAACAATTTATCAGACAAAAGAGATCTTGAATACCTTGCGTTTTTTATAATTGAAAAAAGACTACCTTTTGACATTAGTGCAGGTAGGTACGGATTTCATTTAGAAGAAGACTTAGTAGGTAGCTTTATTCGTATTCAAGTTAGAAGATATTCTAGTGCTGTTAAAGTGGCACAAAAATTTTGGACTGTTAATAACTCAACATTAACACAAACAACTCTAGACCCGTTCACTGTATTCACAGGTAAAAAGTTTAATTTAAACTACCTGCATTTTAAAGGGTTTATGTCAAATGATGAAGACATTGATGGTGTAGCAATTAAGACTTATAAGGGTGGCCAATACAACGACAAGTTAAACGATGTTACAATTGTAAGTGCTAGGTCTGGAAAAGATCAGATGAGAGGTTCTTACCTAGAGCAGATATTTGTTGAGGCTATACGACAATCCCCAGCTGAATTCCCTGTTGATCCTCACGATACAGCTAAAGAAAAATACCTCCCTGGAAACACTAAAGAAATACATTTTGATGTATAGGAGAAAGTATGAGCTACAACAATGGGCTTTTGTTTTTTCCAAACAGACAAATATTTAATTTGTACGGAGATCGTGTAACTAGAAAAAGGCTAAAGTACTACAGAGAGGTGCCCGGTGGGTATGTCATTAAAAAAAACAACTTTCAAGCAACAGTGCTTGATTTAAAACCTGCTAAAATAGTTGGGAACCCTAGGGTTAAGATGAACGCCAAGCAGTTAGCTAGGTTTGACAAGCTAGTTAACGCACAAGTAGACACATACATTTACAACAACTTCCCTTGGGAAAAATCAATTGTCACAGTAAGGCAACATTACACAATGCTAGTGCCTGTGGAGGTTTCAGAGCTAAGGGCTGGAACAGCAAAAGCTGCATTTGCCACATGGTTTAACTTGTATTCAGCGGCGTACAAAGACAAGCTAAGGCCAGCAGCTTTTTGGAAGGGTGTTACAGATAAACTTGTGTCCGGGCGTTACGCATCAGAGAACGGTGCTGCTGTTAATAATGCTGCAATAGCTACACTACTTCAAAGAATTCAGGAGCTTTATGCCAATTAGTATAAACGCACTAGAGAGATTGCACAGCAGGCCTGTTGTCTACACACTTGCACACGGTATGTTTCCGTACACAAGTGCTCAGGTTTCTATTAGCTATGTTCATGAGTCTAATTTAATAACAGCCCCTATTCTAGATGCTACTAATAGTAAAGAGATCTTTGATTTTGGTGGAACATCTAAAGAGATTATGGTATTCTCTTTTTCTAGAATGAATAAGCCACCGGATGTACCAGCGTTGCTAACTGCGTTCACAGGAATTAACAAAAGAACACTTGTTAGGCATGAAATAACAATGCAAGCCCCTCAAGTAGACCCTCAGACAGGATCAACCACATACCACTGCAACGGTAGTGCTGTGTACATGATGTCTTTGTCAAGCCCTGAGGCGGTACAAACTAGAACATTCTACTATCCCAAAAGTCCTATAGACGGTTCCAATGTGTACGCTACAACATCTACTGCAAACGGAAGCTCGGTGGATAATTGGACATCTATATTTTACGAATGGTTAGGTGGATTAGAAGCTCCTGTGATTAAAGACGACTTCTATCAAGATATAACAAGCACAGGAACTGTAGATTCAACTGGACCCGATAGCGGCGATTTAACAGGCAACACAAATGTTTAAAAGGGAAAAAACATGGCAATTGTATACGATGGAACTTACGGAATATTTACAAAACTTGGTTTAATTGGTGGTTTTCTGGAAAGCATTAACGCTTTCCAGAAGTCATTGTATTATGCTAAATCGCCAGCTTTTGTGGAGAAATTTACCTTAAACAATAAAACAGAAATTGTTATAAATTATATTCCTACAATAGAGAGTCAAATTAGTCTAATAGGTGATCTTATGCCTAATTTGTTTTTAGAAGTTGCAGAAAATGCACTTATAGACACAATAACAACACACGATCCTTTAATACCTAAAAATGTAACGGCTTGTTTAAATGAGCTAGTTTCTCAAATGTTAAAAGATAATAAAACTGTGGCTAGGTTAAAAAACACAATTACTGTATCAGACCCAGGGTCTAAAAATGTTGTTATTTGGGAAAACAAAAATACCAAAGGCGGGCCTAATCAATTTACACTAGCCGAATCTATTAGATTTGAGGTTTCTTCTGATTCTTACACAGGAGGAACATCCTCAGGTAATGAGACATTTACTGTTATAACTAAAGACAGCACAGATAGTGCGTACAGCTATGATTACCCCGCAGGTTCAGGGTCTTCAGACACATTTAGCAGAGTAAATATACGAGGTTCTGGTTCAGAAGGTAACATACTTTTAAACGGTACATTTACAGAGCCTGACACAACAATAGTAACGGCACCACTTTCTTGGGATGCCTCTTCAGCAAAAGGTACCAAGGGAGTCAATTGGGCAACATCGACAAGTGGTTTGCTTATCACAGGAAATGCAACTCAGGATGTAAGGCTTCAGCAAAACATAACTCCTTATATCAACACAAACGCACTATATAGCTTTTACTTTAAATTAAATGCCCCGGAGGCTCTAACAACTGGGGATTTTCAGATAGATTTAGTAGACGATTATGGTAATATATTGACATCAGATGTTAACTCTATGCTAAGTTTTAGCGTACCGTTATCGACCCTAACAAGCACCGATTCTGTATTTACCGGATCTTTTGTTATGGGTTCAAAAAAATCATCAATTGTACACCTTAGGATTAGATCTACCTTAGAAAGCACAAAAACTTTGTATGTCAAGGACATGGTTCTTTCTGAGATGTACGAGTTGTATTCAGGAGGGCCATTTGTGTCCGTTCTAGGTTTACCAACTAACCCTTTATACAGAGGTGAAAGAATAGATAATGTAATTACTAAAGTCAAAGACGATGGAACAACAAATGGGGCTACCTACACAAACGCCACATTTCAAGTTCTTTTTGATAGGCTTTTTGGAACAAGCCCTTCAGGATTCACACTGCCTAATTCAACAACCCCTAACATACCGGACAGCTTAATACAATAATGCCAATAATAATGACTTATGATGGTATGCCACTAATACTACCTAACAAGGAGTTGAAAGAGTACGCACGCAGTGTTCATTTATTTTCCCCAACAGATTATTTGTCAGCTAACTATATATCGTCTTTAAACTACAGTGATGTTTCCTCAAACCCTGAATACAGCAAATATTCTGAATTAGAACTTGGGCAGCTATACTGGCCTGTTGGTGCCAGAAGATACGCCGCTGGTTTCTTCTTAGTCACTTCAGAAAATTTAGAAAAAATGCCTAAATTTGATGTGTCAGGTAATTCAGACAGCGGTGATGAATTTGGTGGAATTCGTGCTAATGTTAACCACCCTCAGAACGGGTACAGTTCAAAATATCTGTACATACAAACAAACCAAAACGAAGCAAAATTTAAAATGTGGATGCTTCCACCAAGACCGCTTTTTAATTCTTACAAGAAAAAAAGTTTGTGGGTTCTACCTTTGGTAGATGATAGGTATTGGTGGTGGTACCACACTACCGAAACATTTAAGCTTAAAAGCTGCACTACATGGGAAGATCTTTATAAAAACATACTAAAGGGATTAGGTTACCCCACTCAATCTATTACTGTAGATAGTATTGATCAAAAATATCTTTTTCCAAATAAATTATTTTTATCTTCTAATCAAGAAACTCGATTACCTATTCTTTTAGAAGCTATAGGAAGATCAACAAACACTAAGCTAATATTAAAACACGATGCGTCTGTGCATGTTATGAATGCTTCAAATAGCTTTGCAAAGATGACAACTCGAACTACACTTAAGTCTACAAATTCCTCTGGCGGGTTTGGAAGTTTAGCGTCATTCCCTAAAAGCAACTTGTCTAGGGCATATGACATAGAGTCTGAAATACAAACGAGTGAAACAGGGCTTGAAGATGTCACTTTAAGATCTAGAGACACAGCAGGTGTTATACCATCTACGATTACATTCATGGTGAGCAACACACCTTACAAATTAAACACCAGAAGCAATTTTAATCCCATAGGTGCGTTTGGTGATGACACTACTAATTCTGCGTCACTCCCTAGCGGTTCTGTGCACTACTACACATCCACAGAAGAAGATTTAATGCCTCCTGTGGCGTTTACTCGCAAAGTCAGTATAAACCCTGACAAGGGAATAAATGTGCCTGTTAAAGCAGGTGATAAGGCCTACGACCTAAGAAAAAACTTAATATACTCGGCTACATCAGTTACTGGAGAAGGTGTTGCCACATGGTCTGAACCATCAGCAGGCTCTGGTGTTTTAAGTAAGTACTTCATGTTAAATATATCAAGCTACAAGGCATCCGCTAAATCTTGCCCGGTGTACGCACAACTACCACTTACAGAAACTGAAGCAGTTTTTAGCAAAAGGCAGCTAACTGAATACATGGAGTTATTTAGGGATGATTGGGTTAAACTTCAGATGGGTGATGCAAATTTAATTTTAAACGGTGTGGAAGAAATACCACCTAGCGGTATGCACGATTATGTAATTTATCAAGTTGCGGATACAATCTCGACTAAGGTTGTAAGGGCACCGTATAACGACCCAATACAAGAGATCTACATTGAATCCTATTTAGGGGATGGTTCAGCCTGTGACGCTGATACATACCCGTGTGGAACTTGTAAAGGTATGCAAGCAGATGAATCTACATTTAGCCCTTTATTTGGTAGGGGTATTCCTGAAAATTTCTTACCATTTAGCCCAATCAAGGTAGCAGGCCAAACGATATCCGACAGTTCCCTACTTGTCGACTACCCTTGGTATCACAAGCCCCCGTATGTGGCTAAATTCTGTCTAGGTAGTGCGACAGGAACGGCAGCTTTAGATTATCATTTTAGAGTTGCAGGTGAGATAAGCGTGTATTGGGATGGTCAAAAAGTTGCATCTAGGAAGGTGAATGGTACTAGACCTAGAATTAATAATTGTAGTGATTATAAGGGAAGGATATCATTTGCTAAAACTACAAAAACACCTACTTACGCTATAGTAGTTGTAGATACAACCGATAACACATCTTCAGCTACAGACAGCAACACATTTAAAAAACAAAATTGGGCAGTTAATATGCGTTGTGTAGATTCTCAGCCATTCCCTGCACCATTAGATTTATATTGTGCGGATTCTGCTAAACTTAATGAGGTTCCTTCTGTAATTCTTTTAGGTATGTTTACACCTCCTCAATCATATGTTCCAGGTCAATCTTATGGTTCTTACACAACAACAACCGTGTGTGACGGTTCCCCGCCAGCCTACAATTTTAAATGCAACGGTACAGACACAACTATACCTGATACCTTAGTTTTGACTTTTGAAACACCCCCTGCGTCTTGCTCATATTTAAAAGATGTAGTAATAGACTTACAAAAAAGTGCAACAGGGGGTGGTTGGAGCGGAGTACTTGACGGAGTAGGACCTCTAAAAAAACTAATTATTGCTAATTTAAGACTTAGCGGAACTGATGGTGGGGCAACACTTCGTATTTTAGACCTTTTAGATGGAAACAAAGAACTTGTATCGCTAAACGCTCCAATTTGTGTTACATCCGCACCATTTAAAATTCAATATCTAAACGGAAACCTAGACTTACTCTCTTGCGTAGGAACAACCACAAAAGTAATAATTAAAGAGGCTTAATATGCTAATTCAATTTAAGAACGGACCTAAGTCAGCAATTCAGACACAGTCCTTACTGACAGGTGAGCCAGCGTTTGCAAACGACACACAAGAGCTTTTTGTAGGTGATGGGTTTACGCTAGGTGGTATTAACATATCCTCACTAGGGGGATCTGCTACTTATATAATTCAAGATGCGGAACCACCTGCACCAGCTAACCCTACTACGGCAAAATCGTTCTGGTATGACACATCCGATAGCTTTCTGTACATTTGGAAATATGCAGGTGGTGTAGGTGCGTGGACTAGAGTTTTAGCATCTGGTGCAGCAGGACCAGCGGGTCCAGCTGGCGCAATAGGCGCAATAGGATCACAAGGAATTCAAGGTATTCAGGGAGTCCGTGGGGCTACCTTTCTATCGGGCACAACAGGCCCAATTTCAACAACTACCGCAATAGACGGTGATTACTTCCTTAATACAACAACTCGCTTATTACACGGCCCCAGGGTCACTACAAGCGGTGTTGTCAGTTGGGGTGGCGCAATAGATCTTAAAGGGGAAACCGGAGCACAAGGTATTCAAGGTGTGGCTGGTGCTGTTGGTGCAACTGGTCCAGACGGTACTAAAATTTTCTACGGTAATGAGGTACCAACATCCACCTTCCCAAGCTCTACAGAGCGTAGGGAGGGGGATTTCTACATAGATCTAGTCGCAGGTAGGTTGTACGGTGGCTACACCAATTCGCAAGGTTGGGGAGCAGGTGTATCACTTCTAGGACCAGCGGGTTCTGCGGGTGCACAAGGTGCAAAAGGGGATGCGGGTACTGCTGGTTTAGTCTGGCGAGGTGTGTGGTCATCTGGAAGCACCTACCCAGAAAAGTCAGTAGTTCAATTTTCAGGCAGCAGCTATGTGTCTCTAAAATCAACCACCAACAACCCTACAATTGTGACCGATTGGGATTTAGTCGCAGCTAAAGGAACTGCAACAAGTGCAACGGCAACTATATACGCCACATCCCCAATTGTCTGGGATGAACCTACTACAACACTTAGCTTTAATGTTCCAAATGCAGCAACAGGCAATGTTCTAAAATATGACGGTACAGCGTGGGTAGCAGGTACCAGCGTAGCAGCTAAGTCTATCTACTCTGGGGCAGGTGCACCAGCCTCTGAAACAGGCACGGATGGCGACTTTTATATGCAGATGGCTGGAACAGGTGCACCAATACTATTTGGACCAAAATCGGGCACAGATTGGGGATCTGGTGTGTCTCTAATAGGGGCTAACGGAACTAACGGTCAAAATGGTATAGCTGGACCTGCTGGTGCTGACGGCACCGCAGGTATGGAGTGGAATGGTGAGTGGGATGCTACTGTAAACTACTCTATGGGTGCTGTGGTAGAGTACTTGGGATCACTGTATATTTGCGAAGTGGACAACACTTTAAACATCACACCTAACACCACATTTAATTGGGATCTTCTAGTAGCTAAGGGTGCACAGGGTGAGACAGCAAACATTGTAGGCACACTACCTATCACCATGACTTCTGAAACAACAGGCGTTTCCCCCAACGAATCAACCACACTTACAGTCTCTCTAGCGAATGGAACCACCACAGGTGATGTACTAACCTGGAACAGTGTATCTAAGACATGGTCAAGCAAACAACCTAATGAGCTTTTAGACGGTTTAGCTGATGTAACCATTACTAATGCTGCATCTGGTGAAGTGCTTAAATATGACGGTACAGAGTGGATTAACGGTGAGATAAGTATTGACTCACTTTCAGATGTAAATACCACTACGCCAATAATAGGTCAAATCCTATCCTTTAACGGTACTAATTGGGTAAATGCAGATACTATTACTGAGGTTAATACTGTAACTCCGTTAGTATGGAGTTCGGAAACATCCTTGATGAGAATCAAGGAAGGTACTGTAAACCAACAAATACTTCTGTGGAACGATAGCGAACAATCGTGGAAAATAGATGCAATTCCAGCAGCGGACATTACAGCTTATGCGCCACTGTATTGGGATGCAAACGCAAAAGCACTTTCATTTGGCGTAAGTGCTAACGCAGGTGAAATTCTAACCTACGATGGTGTAGCGTGGGTTGCAGGTGTTCCATACGACCACTCAAGGCCTACCATACTTTGGGGTGAGGATGTACCACCTCAAGGATTAGGGCATTCCGGTGATTTTTATATTGACACTTTAAATCACTACTTATACGGTCCTAAATGTAGTGGATGTTTGAACAACAAGTGGACATCTATCCAAGAACCTGTTCAATTAGTAGGCCCACAAGGAATTCAGGGAATTCAAGGAATTCAAGGTCCACAAGGAATTGCAGGCCCTGTTGGAACAACTGGTCCACAAGGTGCATCAACAAACAACCTAATTCGCAAGGCAGTTCATTCAGGTGACCCTAGCACACTTCCACCGTACACTAGCTACAACTACTTAGGTAATAATGGAGACTTTTTACTCTTAGATGCTGGTTATTCTGTCAGGTTATATGGGCCTAAGGTTGGGGGAATTTACCCACTAGATACATGGGTTGAGCTTCGTGGAACAGATGGTGATGAAGGACCAACAGGCCCAACAGGTTTAACTGGTGCGGTAGGACCACAGGCAGGTCAGATAATCCACAGTGCTACGGTAGCATCAAACGCATCTGTACCACCTGACCCAAGTAGCTCACTAGGTGATGTAGGTGACTTCCACATTACAAAACTAAATACCACCACAGGAGAGTATGTTGGTAGTTATTTGTTTGGGCCAAAAGCCACAGGAACAGACCCTTGGGGAACTCCAACAAACCTACGAGGACCAACAGGAAATACTGGACCAACTGGGGCACAAGGCCCAGTAGGTCCAACTGTAATCCCTAGTAGTGCTGATGTAAATGGTGGATTATTCAACACCGGGACTACAGAAAACCCTACGCTAGCCATCATAACTACATCAAAAACGGCTTTAGAGCTAGCAATTGTAGATACAACAACAATACCAAAATTAAAAGTAAAAGTGCCTACTAATGGGCCTATGTACATCAACACATCTAATGAATTATCAGTGCGATCTACACCTACCAATGTAGCTTATAGAAGGAGCTTTTTTGGAATATGAAAACTTTAATAATACCCAACAAGTCTAAACTTTATATTCGTTCTCAGGGTGTTGCGTGTAACATCTCAGCAACTTGTCACTTCATGGAGTACACTACCAGTGTTACTACTGAGGAAACTTACAGAGAAAAAATACACTACTCTGTACCACAGCAAAACAATGTAAGTACTATTCTTGATATATCTCAAACAAGCCTCAAAAGAATTGTTCGAGAATTATACGCCTACAACAATGCAAACTCCGCCCAGTTATTTTCCCTTAGGATTAGAACCTACACAGACATCACACTACCTGCTGGAATAGGTACCGGGTATCTAGACGATACGGCAAACTTCACAGATACGACTCTTCTAGACTTTGGTATTCCACCTGAAAAGGTGTGGAGGTTATCGGAGGCGTTCCTACTTAGTTATCCGTCTGTGATTGTGTTAGAGGAAGCTTCCATAGATGAAATCTCTATTGTGGTGGCACCCACAGGTTCTCAAGTTCTAGACCCGGATGTGGACGAAGTGCACATTACAATGAGTCACGGTGAGGTTCAAGACTCTAGTGAATTTCTAATAAATGAAAGACTAGACCAGAAGGTGGTTAAGGGTGCGGGTAACTTCTCTATTTACAAGCTCCCAGACACGCCTAGAAACCCAAATGCCACTGTAATCAAGCAAATAGCCGTGTACAACAACAGCACGAAAACAGTGCATATTAGGGTGGGTTTCGGGCCACCTACTTCTAGCAACTTACAGTCCTATGTGTTTGATGGTGACTTAGCACCAAACAAAAGTTGGTTCTCTGATGCAAACACATTTCAGTCTGAGCCTGTGGGTAGTGGTAGTACTAACCTAAGTGCAACACTTCCCTTGGACTACAACAGCAACTCAGGAATACTCCGAATTGCACAAGTTGGTGCTGCTAATCGTCAAGTTTTAGGCTGGGATCAAATGAGTATGCAGTGGTTACCACAAGACTCAAACGAGTTGTTGACACCAATTGCCCCATTACAGTATAATTTTAATACATTAGAGATGTTTATTGACGGTAGCACAGCGGTTGCAGGAGATGTTTTAACTTGGAAAGAGTCCACACTAAACGCTAACGACTTTGCGTGGAGGCCTTCTGTAGGTGGTAGTGGGGGCGGTGGGGGTTGTGGTGGTGGTATACCTAACCGTAACTTAATCATCGATGGCGACTTTTTCTATGGGAGCGTATAATGCGTGTAATAAGAGTATTTAGAGAGCTAGATGGTGCTAGATACGGAAGTTTAGCTGCGTTACAGCCTATTATAGAAATAGGTGAGTTAGACGCTGGTGTTTTTACTAGAGACACTAGCCATAATTCAGACATAAACGATCCCTATGATGTGGTATCAAGCTACGAGGCCGCTGGTAATTCGGGGTACAGCTTCGGACCAACTATAACACCTACTGCAAGGTTTGTGTCAGGTGTTGCTGTATTTACAAACATGGGTTTTGTTAGAGATTACATAACCAACCCAAACGCAGATATAATTGAAGCAGCTACCATAGGGTTTAACTACCCTGGAATTCAGATAATTTCTAGCTTGCCTTTTAACATATCCAATGCAACCAAAGTGGTTGTAACATCAACAATACAACCTAGCCTTTTTGCAAATAGGAAAGTAAGCATTCCTATTGTTGTTGAGGTGCAAGACGCATCAAGCAACCCTGTACTTCTTGCAGGTGTGACAATAACACTAACAGGAACTAACACAACTTTAACAGGCACACTCTCAGGTGTTACTAATGCCTCAGGTGTGGTTACATTTTCAAATGTAATCCCATCTAATGGAACTGCCTGTGATATGGCAGCAGCTATTGTAGTATCTTCATTAGGCCTAACGCCCTTCACCTACAACACTGTGATACTGCAAAAAGAAATTATAAAGCCTAGAAGAAGTGAGGTAACAGGTGCTGTTCCACTAGCGTCTGAATTAGACACTTACGAGATGGCAATTAACCTAACGGACAAGAAGATATTTGCTAAGAAATCAGACGGCAGTGTGGTGGTCGTGGCGGGTGACCCGCCCGACATGACTAATGCTAACACTGCATACACAGAGCGTAGGCAGTGGGATGGTGGTTCAACAAACTTAAACGCAACAACCGCAAAAGTATCACTAGGCTTAGTCCCAGGTGTTGATGTTCAAGCGTATGATGCTGATTTACAAGCTATATCCGCACTAGCCTCTGGTACGGGTTTGCTGAAGAATACCGGAGGAACATGGTCTTTAGATTCATCTGTGTACCTGACAGGATCTAGCACAATTAATGCTACTACATTTAATTCCCAACCACCTAGCTATTATTTAAATTACAACAACCTTACAAACAAGCCTTCTCTGTCTGGGGGTGATGCATCAACATTAAACTCTCAGCCAGCTAGTTATTACCTTAACTACACAAACCTGACAAATAAACCAACATTTATAACATCTGTTAACGCTACTGCACCTATAGTGGCAAACACGGCTTCAGGTAGCACCGTATTATCTATGCCTGTGGCTAGCACTACCGCAGCAGGTTATATGTCCGTAGCACAAGCAACAGCACTAAACACTGTAACCGCATCCACAACACAAAACAGGTTTTACGCATCACCAGCTACGGCAACAGGTGTACCAACTTTTAGAAATATTTTAGCTTCTGATATTCCAATTTTAAAT
>Ga0214919_10010583_pt1 | contig 11655 bp, 10 predicted proteins | sample LL1503_MetaG_FD_177994 | JGI IMG/M metagenome (GOLD analysis project Ga0214919, IMG submission 177994) | Freshwater microbial communities from Lake Lanier, Atlanta, Georgia, United States - LL-1503 | ecosystem: Environmental > Aquatic > Freshwater > Lake | place: USA: Georgia | collected...
GGAATCATTTGGTAGTTTGTTCACTGATTGCTTCGTGCATATACCCGCCATCGGAAATTTCCGACAGCAAATTGCACTCATTTGGTTGGGAAACCAACCGTTCATCGGCTCGAAGCAGTCGACATCCTGAGTGGAAAGGCAATGAAGTGCTTTGATGAACGCCACTTAGTCGCGTCTATCAAAGCGAACATCGGCGCTCCTGAATTCAGGAATCGCTTGTTTTCAAGGCTCATTGCCCCCTTCCTATATAGAGCGTCTCTATTTTCAAGCCTATTCAATGGTTTTGAAATGGTACTTGTTTGAGATTTTCAATGAAAGGTTGCCAACGTAGGCCGCCCTTCAAGTTTTCAGCCTACTGGCTTATTGCATTTGGATTTGGACACACCCCCTTTGGAGATTCACCCCATGCGTAAAAATCGCGGTTTCACCCTTATCGAACTCTTGGTCGTTATCTCAATCATTGCGCTTCTGATTGGTCTTCTGTTGCCCGCCCTTTCAAAGGCCCAGCAAAATGCCAAGGAAACCAAGGACATGGCGCAAATTAAGCAGGTCCATTCTGGAATGCTCATCTTTGCGAACTCCGACAAGAAGGGTTCTTTGCCTATTCCAGGAATTGTGGATCGCAAAGGAACAACCCAAGGCGTGGGCGAAGAAGCCACGCAGGCGAACAATACTCGCTGCCTCTATTCGCTCATGATCGCCAAGGAATTCTTCAACCCCGATCTGTTGTCTGGTCCAACCGAAACCAATCCAGTTGTTGTGGAAATGGGTAAGTCTGGAACTCCAGCCTACGACATGACTAAATATCAACCTGCCAAGGATCAATATTGGGATTGTGCCTTTGGTGACAAAGTCAGCATCACACAGAATCAAATGAACACGACTACGTCCATGGCAAAAACAGATTTTGCACTTGGTTCGACACCCGTTCCACAGTATTGCAACACCTCCTACGTTCACAATGCGTTGTGGGGAATTCGTCGCGACACACAGTGGAAGAACACCGCTGCATCTGACAAGGCTTTAATGGGAACTCGTGGACTTGATCCAGTGATTCAAAATAAAAAGGATGACAAAGCCGCGGAGAACTATGCCCACAACTATGCAACGCAATTGATCGGGCCAAAGCAGGAATGGAACGGAAACATTTGTTTCGCCGACAATCACATGGAGCGTGTTCTCAGTTTCTACCCAGAAGGCGTGTCCTATGAGTGCGGCGGCAATAATCCAACGCGCGACAATATTTTCGACGCGGATTTTCCAAGTTCAGCCACGGCAAAAACATCAACCAAGTGCAACAAGTATGGCGGTCAAAATGGAACAACCATTATGCCTTACTCGGCTGGCGACGCCTGGCTTGGAATGTTCTCCGCCAAAATTGACGGCGACGCCGCCCTCATTGGCTTGCCTCTGTTTGATCCAATGGATAAGTGATTTTCAATGCGTACACACACACCATCATTTCAAAACCTTTCAAAACCCCTATTCGAGAAACCCACTATGAAAAATAAAAATGGATTCACCCTGATTGAATTACTCGTTGTTATGGCGATTATCGCGCTGTTGCTCGGACTTCTTTTGCCCGCGCTTGCCAAGGCTCGTAACACGGCCCGTCAAGTCAAGGATGCGACTCAAATTAAACAGGTCCACACTGCGTGGTTCACCAAGGGAACAGATAGTCCGCGCGGCGTCTTTCCACTTCCCGGCGAAATCAACCGCATTGGTTCGCTTCCAGGACGCGGCGACGAAGATGAGTTGAAGAACAGTCACGCCAATTTATTCGCGGCGTGCATTGCTCAGCAATTTATTGGGCCTGCGATTTTGGTCAGCCCTTCAGAGTCGTCCAGCAATATTGCGGTGTGTACAAACTATGACTACACCAAGTACAAGCCTGCTCAGGATATTTACTGGGACGGCGACATGGCAAACGCAACTTCTGGAAATTCGGGCGTGACTGGCTCACGCAATTTCAACACCGACCTGACTAAACTTTCAGCGACAAGTTACGCCACAATGCCATTGACTCCACGCTTGACGACATCCAAGGTTTCCAACCGTCGCGATACGCAATGGAAAGTTGGAGCGACTGGTGGAAGTAAATTTCCAATCACTGGAAATCGCGGCGTAAAGGATGGGTTGATGACAGGCGCGGAGTCAGATCCTTTGTCCTACACCAACTCAAACACTCTGAAGATCCACGGCGCTGTGAATCAATGGGAAGGCTGGGTTTGCTTCAATGACGGTCACGCCACTTTTGCCAACGGATTTTGGCCAGAAGGAATGAACTGCGTTGTCAACGGCGATCCTGAAAAATCCTGCGTCGCTGGAACCACCAAAATGGGTCTAGACAATATCTTCAAAAGCAATGATACGGAAGGCAACACCGACGCCTATCTGTGCGTTGTGAAGAAAATTGAAGGAACGGCCACGACTGGATACAAAGTGACCGATGAGGCTTTGAACTGGGACTAAAATTGGAACTCAACTTGGAATTGTATTTTCAAGTTCAACATTGAAGATGACCAGAAGACCGATCACACGATCGGTCTTCTGCTTTTTTAAGAATTCATCGCCAATTTTCAAGATCATAATTTTCTAAAGCTCCCGTGGAGAACGAACTAGAATCAAATTGTGATTCCACTTTTGCTACTGATGCTTGGGCTTGCGCAAACTTCGCCAGCGCCGACAGCCATTTCAGCTGCTCGAAAGGCTGACGTGGTTTGTATTTTGCCAATTCAAGGGGAAATGGACGCGCTTACGGTTTCTGGTCTTGCGGATCGTTTAGCCAAGGCCAAGGCCGCGGGCGCCGACGCAATTGTGTTGCAACTTGATACGCCCGGCGGAGACTTGTTGGCCACGCTTGAGTTGTGTCGTCAAATTAAATCCGACTATCCCGCCAATACCGTGGCATGGGTGCGTCCGCGGGCGTACAGCGCGGGCGTCATCACCGCGTTGGCATGCCGTGAAATTGTCGTTGCGCCCCACGCCGTGTTGGGCGACGCGGCGCCAATTTCCGCAATGCCTGTGGCTGGTCTCATCACGCTGCCCGCGGCCGAGCGCGCCAAGTTGGAGGCTCCGTTACTTTCGGAAGTCACTGATAGCGCGCGCCGCTCTGGCCATGATGAGCGACTAGCGCGCGCATTTGTCGCGGTGGGCGATGAACTTTGGTTGGTGGAGGACACCGCTCGCGGTGAACGTTATGTCGTTGATGTGAATGAATATAAAATTGTGTTTGGAGAAGAACCCACTCGAATGCGGGGTTCGGCGGCACCTCCAATAGAGAACACTGAAACGACGGCGGAGGTGGATGCCACATCGACAACAGAAGATGAACCGCAAGATTCCGCCGCGCCAACGCCGCCACTCATGCCCTTTCGAACCGATGCGCTACGCCAACCGGAAACAACGGGCTTGGGTTCGGCATTTCAGCGAGATCAATCCATCCTTCCAAGTCGCGCGCCGTTGACAGCAGCCGATCGCCCACGCTTGAAAGTGATTTCGCAAATCGACGCAGCCAATGAATTGCTGACGCTGCAAGCCAACGAAGCCGTGGCATTTGGTTTGGCATGCGCCACAATTGCCAATGAAAGCGAGCTGCAAAATTTCTTCGGGGCAAAACAAGTTTTCACCATCGCCGCGCCTTGGAGCGAGCAACTCGCACGCGTGCTGACCAGTTGGTGGATGCGCACACTGCTTGTCGCAATTCTTGTCATCTGCTTCTTTGGCGAAATGTCCGCGCCCGGCCTTGGAATGTTCGGCTTGACTGGCGTGGCGTGTGTGGCGTTGTTGGCCGGCGGATCATTTCTTGCGGGCTTGTCGCAGTGGTGGCCAGCTATTTCCATAATCGCGGGACTCATCTTGATCGCCGCGGAAATTTTATTCTTGCAAGGAACTTTTATCAGCGGAGCGCTGGGCGTATTGGCGTTCACGGGCGGCGTGATTGGTCTATTTGTGGTGTCCGATCCGACGCCTGAATCGGGCACAAAACAAGCGTTTTTAGGAATGGCTTCACTTGTCACCGCCGTGGGAACGGCGGGAATAGTGGCGTGGCTGCTGGGACCAAGATTGCAACTGATGCGACCGTGGCAGGCCGCCGTGCTGCACGCGACTTTGGGCGAGATGTCACTTGATTCAAATTCCAAGCTCGCGCTTCCACCGGCTGGCACGCTTGCGTGCGCGGCGACAGACCTGCGACCTGTTGGCAAAATTGAAATCGACGGCGTTCGCTTTGACGCGCGCAGTGAAGGCTCGTGGATTACTTCGGGAACCAACGTGCGTATCCTTCGCTCAGAAGGAAACGAACTCATCGTGGAGCTCATCACATGAATTTTATTTTTCTATTAGCTCAACAAGCGGCCGCCTTGCCAGCCGCGGATGATTCGTGGCTCATTGCGGGGTTCGCGCTTTTTGGCGTAGCGCTGGTGTTCTTCGCGCTTGAGTTTGTGGTTCCAAGCGGCGGACTCATTGCAACGCTATGCGTGCTTGTTGTTGCCGCGGGCGTCTTTTGTTTCTTCATGCACTCGGTTACGTGGGGACTCGCTTCTCTCACCGCAACGCTTGCGGGCGCGCCAATTGCTATCGGATATGGCTTAAAAATATGGTCAAACTCACCGCTGGCGCGTCGCGTCGTTTTGTCACAAGCCATTGATGATCAGCCAAGCGCGCGTAACACCCAATCGCCACGCGTGGCCATTGGAACTCTTGCCGTTGCGGAAACAACGCTGCGTCCCATTGGTTGGATTCGCATAGCGAATGATCGCCATGAAGCGTTGGCCGAGGAGGGTTTCATTACGGCGGGTCAGCAAGTTCAAGTCACGGGCTTTGACGATTCCACACTGCGCGTGCGTGCTGTTGAAACCGCTTGAAGTTGCGGCGATTCTTTCGCCGCAATACAAATCGCTCAGAAATTGCAACACCACTCAAGTTGCGCTTTCACTATTGCACATGACTGCCTCGAGTTGCGCGGCGTAATAATCATCAATCTTGCGTAGGTCACGCTGTGCTAGAATTGTTTCATGAACACAACATTGACACTCGCGGCGGACACCTTGTCTTTATTAGTCATTGTTGGACTTGGAATTCTCGCGCTGTTTGGATTGATCATCTTGGTCATCATTAGTCAATATTTGCAACTATGGCTGCAAGCATTCTTGTCAGGCGCGCGCGTCAGCCTGCTTGACTTGATCATGATGCGTCTGCGAAAAGTTCCGCCCAGCGCCATTGTTCTCAACAGAATCATGGCCAAGAAAGCTGGCATTGATGTTCCAACAAACATGCTCGAGGCGCATTACATGGCGGGCGGGCGCGTGGACCGCGTCATTCGCGCCATGATTGCTTCTGGCAAGGCCCAAATTGATCTTGGCTGGGACCGCGCGACCGCGATTGATCTTGCGGGCCGCGATATTTTGGAGGCTGTGAAAACCAGCGTGGATCCAAAAGTGATTGATTGTCCGAGTCAAATCAGCGGAAAACTAACCGTTGACGCCGTGGCGCAAGATGGAATTCAGCTGCGCTGCAAGGCGCGCGTGACGGTGCGAACAAATCTTGCGCGCTTGGTCGGCGGCGCAACGGAAGAGACAATCGTGGCGCGCGTTGGTGAAGGAATCATCGCAACTATTGGCGCTTCACAAAGCCACAAGACCGTGCTTGAACAACCAGATCGAATTTCAAAAACGGTTTTGGCCAAGGGCCTTGACTCCGGCACCGCGTTTGAAATTTTATCCATTGACATTGCGGAGATTGACGTGGGCGCGAACATTGGCGCCAATTTGCAAACCGCGCAAGCCGAAGCGGACAGCAAGCGATTTCAAGCCGAGGCGGAGCAACGTCGTGCGCTTGCGGTTGCGCAAGAGGCTGAACATTTGGCGGAGGCGCAGAAAAATCGCGCGCTTGTTGTACTGGCGGAAGCGGAAATTCCAAAAGCTATTTCAGAGGCGCTACGCTCTGGAAACTTAGGCGTGATGGATTTGTACAAAATGAAAAACGTGCAAGCCGACACTGAAATGCGTTCTTCCATTGGCAAATCTGGGGGTTGATAATTTCATCTGATGCCCGTTCTCTTTGCGGTCATCCCTGTCTATGACGAACCACACACGCTCGCGCAGTGCGTGGCGAATGTCATGGCGGTGCAATTACCTCCCCAATGGTCGCTGAAAGTCATTGTTGTGGACGACGCCAGTGGCGTAGCGACTGCGGCCGTGGCCAGTCAACTAGCCAAGTTGTACGAAGCCAGGAACAACCAATTTCAGTTGCTCACGCACTCAGTCAATCTTGGCAAAGGCGCCGCGCTTCGTACTGGATTTGCCACGGCGCTACAACAAGCCTGCGACACCGACGCCGTCATTACCCAAGATGGCGATTTGGAATACGACCCGAATGATTATCCGGCGCTCCTGAAGGCGTTGGGAAATGAGCCTCTCGCTGCCGTGTTTGGAAATCGTTGGATGAACGCACGCGGTGTTGGCGCGTGGCAAATTTTTCATATGGCTGTCAATCGCTTTCTAACATTCCTAAGTAATCAAATCACTGGATTTGATATCGGCGACATGGAAACTGGATACAAACTTTTCCGCGCACCACTGCTGCAAAAAATTCTGCCCCTACTTACTGAAGATCGGTTTGGTATTGAACCCCAAATGACGGCGGCATTGGCGCGCGCGGGCGCCCTTCTACGCGAAGTGCCAATTCATTACACGCCTAGGAATCGTGGTGACGGGAAAAAAATCGGACCTCTTGATGGTCTTCGAGCGCTCTGGGTCATTGCACGCGAGCGCGTGCAACCAATTTCTAATTCAACAACTACGCAAATTCAGCCCAAAAATAAGCAAAACAATAACCCTGATGCCTTATCGCATTTTCAAGATCAACTCCCACATTCGCAACAAGATGGGAATTCATTGCCTCCTTTCGCAAGCAACACTGACAAGAACATATTCAAAAAAATTATTCTGCAAGTCACGGGCTTCGTGTTCGGCATGGCGCTCATCGGCTGGTGCGTATGGGGCGCCACGAAGGACCCCGCAGGCTGGCACAATTTACGTCAGGCGACAAGCACTTCACTGATTGGACTTTTATTGTGCTCACTGGGAAGCATTATTGTCAGTGGACTCACATTTTGGATCGCCGCAAAACCGGTGCAAACACTCCGCGTACAAGATCAGCAATGGATCAACGCTTTAGCAAGCATGCTGAATTACGCACCCGTGCGAATTGGAATGTTCGTGCGCGCCGCGTACGCCATCAAGGTGGATCACTTTCGCGCCGTGGAACTTGTGGCCTGGTTCACCTCACTGGCGTTCACATTTGTTGTGGCGTTAGCGGCTATTACCGCGGCTACTGTGTCATGGATTCAATTTGGGGCGTGGACATTTTTTCCAACATTAATCGTCGTCGCCATGCTTGGTGGATTCAGCGCGCGTTGGGGCGCGACTCGCAATATGGTGCAAAAACGCGCCAAAGGACTTGAACGACTTATCACCAATCCAACCGCGTTGTGGGGGTCCATTGTGCTCCACATTTTGGATTTATTTTTTGCAACCGGCCGCGTGGCTCTTGCTATACAAATCCTTGGATTACCGCTGAATTTGGCTCAAGCGTTCCTGGTGTCTATGGCGTCTTTCGCAGCGTCGCTCAACCCACTTGGACGACTTGGTTTCCGCGAAGCCGCGGTGGCTTTCACCGCGGGCGCGCTTTCCATTGGCGGACTCGCGGGAATGGAAAATAAATTTCAAACACTCGCTGTGATTGAGAGCGCGGGCGAGGCGTTAGTGGCAATTCCCGTTGGCATGCTGGCGCTCTATCCAATTTGGAAACGTTTCAAACTTTCTAAACAAGCGCGCGCGCAAGCAATCGCAGCGAATCTGAATGGCTAAGCCATTTCACACGCAAGCGTTCTCCAGCGGTGGCTAACCACACGGCGCGCCCACTTGTGCGATCGACTCGCCCCACCGCCACTTGTAAATCTAAAAGTGAAACATGTTGTGCGCCACGACCCGCGGCGTGAAATCGAGCAAGCCACAAAGCCGTGAGCAGATTCACCATGATCAATCCAAGTCCTTGGTCAATAGGCAATCCATATAAACCAGAACCCCACGCACGGCCGCCAAGAATGGTGGCGCGGATCCAGCGCTGTAATAAATCGTCCATCGCTTCGGCATCATGGCTTTGAGAGTCCGTCAAAGTATTTTTGGCAGCTTCCACAGATATCGATGTGCCATCGCTAATCAATGTCTTTGGTGCATCAAAAACGCCTAACGTGCTTTCGAAACTTGCAAAATCAACAGACCGAAAACCCGTTGTTTGCGGGGAAATTCCCTTGCCAACGGCCCACTTGCGACTGCGTGCCCACTGACCAAATACCGAAACCATTTTCCCACGCTTGAGCAAGTCGCCAATCTTGGGGTCTTCGATGCGCGTGAAGACTGCCTGGCGCAATAATTTCCACGCGCGCGGACTTGGCTCTGGCCAATCTAACAATGGCAACTCTTGTTCAACCGCATCGGACAACGTGTTTACAAGTTGCCGCAATTTTTCACCGCGCACATTGCCCAAGTTCGCTTGCAGAAGCGAAGTGACCAACCACGCAAAACCTTGATAGCGCAGAGATGGCGAAATATTTTTTTTGCACAACCACCCATTTAGTGCAGTTTCAATAGTTGCCACTTCGCTTTCACTAGCAATTATTTTGCCTTGCAACTGCACCGGCATCGGCGCCGATGCGGGAAGCAATTCACTCATACGACGGACATCGCCGTAGTGCGACTCCAACTCCGCGCCCTTTGAAGCGACAACACTTCCACATGCGAAACTAATTCCCACATGCGTGTCGCGAACATTGGGCGAAAGCATGAATGGGAAAAACTGGCAAGCGAGAGGCTTGGCCTCTAGTCCAAACTCGGCGTGCACCTTGCATAAACCGTTGTCGCCCAAAAATACGCAAGCGCCATCGTCTGTTTGTTTCAACCATGAATGACCGCGAAACTGAACCACATATTCTTGGCCAAGTCGCTCTTTCCAGCCTTGTTCATGCAATTTTTGCAAATCAGTGTCGGTCAATTGCACCGTGAAATCGCGGCAACAAGAACCGCATCCATGACATGAATATCTTTGACCCTGCAACTTAGGAATATAAATTGGAAGTCTCATCGTGATTGCGCTCCAACAAACGCGCGCAATTCGTGCGCCAGCAATCGGGTGGCGTGTCCACGATGACTCACTTTATTTTTTTCTTCGCTCGACAACTGCGCGCTTGTGACATTCATTGCGCCCACAAGAAAATGCGCGTCATATCCAAATCCACCTGCGCCTTTAGGTGACTCTGCAATTGATCCTTCACATACGCCGCGTGTCTGCGCGATCACTTGCCCCGCCTCATTCGCCAAGCACATGAAGCACACAAAACGCGCGGCACGATCGCCCTCCTTTACCTTTCGCATGGCCGTCATTAATTTTTCATTATTGCGCGCGTCCCGCTGCTCACGTGTTCCATGCTCGCCAGCCCAAATCGCACTGTCTACTCCAGGCTCGCCATCAAGCGCGTCCACTTGCAAACCAGAGTCATCTGCAAGCACTATGTGATGTGTTAAAGCCGCGTACGCCACCGCCTTGATGCGGGCGTTCTCTTGGAATGTTCGCGCCGTCTCCGCAGGTTCCGCGAACGGCCCTCCAACATCCGACAGCGACAGAAATCGCACCCATTCCCCTAAGCCTTCTTGAGCAAAAACTGCTGAAATTTCCTGCACTTTATGCGGATTCCCACTGGCCACCACAATGTCAATTGGCGCGCGCTTCACGTTTGCAACACGCCGGTGCGCAACTCGCCAGTCACGGGCACATTAGCCGCCAGCGCCAAAGCGAATGCAAGTTCTTGTCTTGTGTCCTGTGGTTGAATAATGCGATCCACCCAACCGCGACTAGCCGCGTAACGAATGTCTTGCTGCTGCGAATAACTATCGGTGATGGCTTTTAATAATTGCTCGCGCATGACCGCGTCAATCTTTTCGCCCTTGCGCTCGCGCGCCGCCAAATCAATTTGCAATAACGTGCTTGCGGCTTGACCAGCACCCATGACGCTGCAGCGCGAACTTGGCCACGCCAACGTCAAGAATGGATCAAACGCGCGGCCGCACATGGCGTAATTCCCGGCGCCAAAAGATCCGCCAACCAAAAGTGAAATCTTGGGCACAATGCAATTAGCCATGGCATTCACCATCTTGGCTCCAGAGCGAATGATTCCGCTCTGCTCGCTATCGCGACCCACCATGAAACCCGTGGTGTCATTCACAAAAATAATTGGAACGCGCCGCTGGTTGCACTCCAAAATAAATCGCGCGGCCTTGTCGGCGCTGTCGTCATAAATCACCGCTGGCATATTCACGGACTTGCTTGGCCCAGCCTTGCCACCAGGCAAAACACGCTCAGTCATTTTGCGCTGATTCGCCACAATTCCGCAAGGAAACCCGCCAATATTGGCGTATCCACACATCAGGCTGCGCCCAAATTCAGCGCGGTATTCATCAAACGAGCCGCCGTCCACAAAACACTCAAGCAACTCTTTCATGTCATAACTTTTAGCCAAGTCGCCTCGAAAAATGTCGTAGACCTCCGCGCCGGCGCGCGTGGGTTGCGCAACCGCGTTGGGCGCAACTGCCAACGCCTTGGCCACTTGGTGCTTGGCCATCAAACTTCGCATGCGTTGCAAACACGCCTCATCATTGGGCTCACGAAAATCAATCGTGCCGGAAATTTCCGCGTGCATCTTTGCTCCGCCAAGTTCCTCGCTACTTACTTCTTGACCAATCGCGGCCTTGACCAATGCCGGCCCCGCCAAATACAAGCCACTGCCTTCGGTCATCAACAACACATCACACAGCACCGGCAAATAGCCGCCGCCAGCCACGCAATTGCCCATAATCGCGCTGAGTTGCGGAATGCCTTTGCCGCTAAACACAGCGTTGTTGCGGAAAATTCGTCCAAAGTCATCCGTGTCTGGAAAGACATCCTCTTGCAGTGGAAGAAACACGCCGGCGCTGTCCACCAAATATAAAAGCGGCAAGGCCACGCGCTCCGCAACCATTTGCGCGCGAATTATTTTCTTGCATGTCATTGGAAAGAACGCGCCAGCCTTCACGGTTGCGTCGTTGGCGATCACCATGCATGGGCGACCTTGCACCATGCCAAGCACGGTCACCACGCCAGCCGCCGGCGCGCCGCCATATTCCTTGTACATGCCCCACGCGCTCAATAATCCTAATTCCATCTGCGGCGAACCCGCGTCAAGCAATAATTCCAAACGCTCGCGCGCCGTCAATCGTTTATTTTTATGTTGGCGCTCCACGCCCGAAGGCCCGCCGCCCTGTTCCGCCCTTGCCGCATCGGCCAGATAGACATTCACTACTTCCTTCAAAGACGGATTTTCTACTTTATGGACTGTGCCTGACATGCATGCAGAATAGGCGAAGATGGGGTTTTTTCGCTTTTCCACCACATCCCCCAATTTGAAATGACGGAAATCCTGCATTTACCAAGCTCAACCACTTGCCGAGGCATTCCACTTTCCACTACACTGCCCGACTACAAATTCGTAGCAACACCTCGAAGACATCGGTCTTCAAAACAGTATTAGGAAACAGAATGATCTCGATTGCAGCAAAAAAG
>Ga0214919_10010584_pt1 | contig 11654 bp, 14 predicted proteins | sample LL1503_MetaG_FD_177994 | JGI IMG/M metagenome (GOLD analysis project Ga0214919, IMG submission 177994) | Freshwater microbial communities from Lake Lanier, Atlanta, Georgia, United States - LL-1503 | ecosystem: Environmental > Aquatic > Freshwater > Lake | place: USA: Georgia | collected...
TCACAAAGAACACGTCCATCGTGGGCTTTGAGCGATTAGTAAGTTTCGTTGCCCGATACCAGGCTGAATTAACTTCAGAATAGTGAATACGCGCAAGAGTGAAACGGTATTTTAAAACCGAGGCGACTAACAGAAGCTGATCCTCTTTGAAAACCATTGACGTGTTTTTGCGCAAGAAGCTTGGGATGACTAGGACAAAAATAGGTAGAAGAATCAAACCAATGCTTCTAATGATCCAATATTGCGTCAGTTGCAGACCGGTTTGAACGGGTGGATTCTGAATAACGGAGTTGATGCTCCAAATCAAATATCCAATGAAGGCAAAACCAGCAATCACTTGTAGTCTTGTGAAAGTTCCCTTTGCTTGAGTTAACTCTGCATTCTCAGAACCACTAGGCATTTGATGTGTCATAAATGCATACCATAAATCATTGATGGTCCCCACATGCCCCAACCATCAGTTTCGTTACCTGATTTATCTAGTATGTAGTACTTAAGAGTCTTAAAGAAGACTAGGCCATCGATATTCACAGGCTCAGAGAGCTTAATGTGCACCTCAGAAGTTGAATACTTTGGATTATCTGACATCTTGTCATCAGGTGCGTTTAAAGTCGCGGTAGCGAAAGCGCCAGTGGGTTCCCATTTTTCCCATTTAATATTTTCCAAAAATGTTGGCTCCCAATCTTCGCACGTATCTTGAAGTTGAGAAGGCTTGTATACCAAGCGGTCACAATTATGTGTGAAGACATTTTCAGCTGCAATCGCAGAACTGACAGGTGCTGTTTGAGTCGGTTCCGGAATACCTTCTGCCCAGTTGGCCATAGCTTCTTCCTCAGTTATTTCTTGGCCTTTATCGTAGAAGTAATTTCCAGCACCTGCTGCAATGAGTGTTAAAACAATCCCTGGAATTACAAATCGAATTAGCTTGCTACCTTTTTTAGGGGCAGCAGTGCGTGGATCGTCAAAGGTGGAATCTTCTGTCATTCCTCCACCATTGTGTTCCGATTCAGACATACGTCTTTAGCCCCTTGTATTGAGTTAATCTGTGAATGATAATAAGCATTCTTGGCAATTAATAGCAGTTTGACCAACATGTTTAAGAATGGGTGGCGATATGAGCAAAAAACATCTGCTTTCATTCTTAGTTGCACCTTTGGCGCTGATTTTGACTCTCGTGGCTGGTACCTATTCGTCTTCTGCCGACTCAAAACTCACCCCTTCCTTCGATACTCCGAAGGCAGTTCCAAGGATTTTTCAACCAGCTTATGTCCCATTTTCAGAACAGTTAAAGGCATATGTCAGCTTGGCTGACTTCTCCGATTTTGGAGTCGAGGCTAAGGCGATTAAGCAATTTAAGATTGTAGATCAAAAGCAAAGTGACTTTAGGAGTTTTTCTCCAACCAATTGCTTAGGTGTAATACAACTGGCTATCTATCAAACCAATTGGGAAGACCCTTCTAACCCATTCAAGAAATCATTAGGCGATGGAAGTAAAGCAATTTATCAATACGACGTTAGCGACGCCGTTGGAGCAGGAGAGCTTTTCTTTGGTCTTTTTGCTGATAAGTCCAGTTCTAAGACTGGCTTAATTGGAGATTTCACCAAAAGTCTAAAAAACTGTTCCTCATTTAAAGAAAAAGCACGCTATGAAGATATTGCGGGTTCACTGCGACTTACAACAGTAAAACCAGAGCACTTAGTAATAGATTTTGAAACCAGCTATGGAAAATCAGGACATAGCAAAGGCTTTGTTTCATTCTTCCAAGTTGGCAGAAATATGCTCTTTGCTGGCAATGTTTTTAGAAATGATGATGGGAAAGCCGGATATGAGTTTTCCAGCCTTGAGCGCCAAGAGGTTTTAAGTCTGCAAAGAGCCCTTGCCGCTGACTTAGTTTTTCAAAGCAAGCGCAAAGATCAATAAATTTTCAAGGAGAAAAACTATCTAATGGGAGAAGCTGAAGGTTTAGTCGTGTTCTGCAAGACCCTGCGATGTAAAAACCCAGTAGCTAAACAAGGTCGAATTTGTGACTCATGTTATTTAAAGTTACCTGGTGGTCGCAAACCTTGCCCACGTTGTAAATCGACTATTCATGCCAGGCAACGTGAGTGTGCCAAGCACATGCTAGAAGCAAAGGGTGGCGTTACGCGAAGACCTCGCGAAGCCATATCTAGCGCAACAAGAAAAATTGTCTATCAACGAGATTCCTACACCTGCACGCTCTGCGGTCTAGTCGGTCAAGGAAGTACCCATGGTGAGAAAATCAAAGGATTTGAGATTGATCATATAAAGCCCAATGCTGCTGGGGGAGATGCGAGGATTGAGAATTTGCAGGTGCTATGCCGTAAGTGCAATAACTCAAAGAGGCATTACCGAATTTAGCTTAAAGTGGCTTTTTGTTTCTAAATATGCCGCGGAATGTGAAGTAAAAGATCAGTGCAGCAATACCCAAAGACACAAAGGCATAGCCCACAAAATTGTCTTGGAACTGCAGAATTGCGATTAAGACAAAGAATAAGCCGACAGTTCTAAAGAAATTAAGAGAAATACCTTTGGCTACTTTTCGCTTATCCATGATTAAAGGCTACCTTCCAAGGCGCTTGGATCGCATGTAACACACTCACCCCATAGGAAGGCATATGGGGGGATTTTCTTCTTTATGCAAAAGTTGGGAGCATGGATGCTTCTTATTTAGGGGTGCGAGTGCTTCAATTGCCTCAATTACGAGCTCTGGAATAGAGGCTTCACATGGAGAATGAATCAGTGAGTAATGAGGAAAATGAGCTAGAACAAATCCAATACTTGCAAATGATTGTTGAAATTCGTAGAAAAGCTTTTATGCAAATCGTTTTTGGATTGCTGTGGTGGATGGGCTCTGCAGTAGCTATGTTCTTTGCCTTATCTTCAACAGGGGGAACCTTCTATTGGTATGGCGGAGCTTTGGGATCTCTTTTCCATTGGTATCGAGCCTTTACGATGATTAATGCCACCCGAAAGGCTGGTGCTAAAGCGCTAGTTAAGAATGAAGGGATTCTGATTGGTATTACTGCAGCTCTAGTGATTTTCTCAACTTCACAGATAGTTCCAGAATATTTCAGAATTGACTCTCCAACTATTGGAACCTGCTGGGGTGCTATTGATAATGAGTATTACGTCCCAGTGGCATGCTGGTCAGGCAAAGCCGTTCTCAAAACAATTGACTTCGCCTATGCCTCTGAATCATGCCCAGCAGTTAGCACGCTGTATTTTGATCCTTCTGATAGAGAAGTTCGATATACGTGTTTAGTGGATAATTAATAGGGGAAATGAGCAATGCGATGAAAAAGTGTCCAAATTGTGGTTCCACGAATTTCACATCGGGCGGTCCGTCCAAAACAAGTACAGGGATTATGCCAAGCCCGAAATGTATCGAGTGTAATTTTGAATTACCGCTAAGTTCTCCAGCAGAGAAAGTGCTTGATGATTTGTCTACCCCACCCGTTAGACGATTTACCAAAATGAGACCATTTTTAAAAAAAATTGACAACTTACCGTGGAACAAAAAGATGGTGGTTCTGCAGTCACTCTTTGAATTCAACTGTGGGCACAAGGAGGTTTACAGATTTCAAGTGGACCGTCTTAGTAATGTATATATAAGCTACGTTGAGAAATTCAGCAATATTCGAACTAGATTTTGTACTGTTTGTAATGCCGATAGAGAAATAATCTATAAAAGTCTCCCACAGTGAATATATAGGAGTCTCAACGCAAACAATATGGCCTTCAAATAAAAGGTTTAAACTCCAAATTAGCGATTAAAGTTCGCATTTTCTTAAGATCAGAGATTAGCAAATTATGGAAATTCATTTTTGTGTCGGATTCAGATTCAAGAAGTCCAATCCTTTTATCGAGAGCAGCAATCAGATTAGTTGCCTCTTTTTCAAATTCTTCCGTACTTTGGTAACTATCAATGAAATCCGATAAAAGCGCTTCTCCATCGATTTGATAGAAATCAAGCGATGATAACTGACCGTTTTTGCTAGATTCAAGAAGTGCAAATGGAAGATAAGCAACTAGCGCTTGCACATTACTTGCAAAAAATTCCCTAAACGCCGTAGGTATTTTTAAAGATAAATACTTTTTGTCGCTTGAAGGCATGAATTGAAACTCACAATAACTCACATCTTGTATTACTTTGATTTTCTTAAAAAGAAACGCCATGTATAGGCTAGAAATAATTTGACTTATCTTTATTTGTGACGCCGGTATTGAATTGTACAAGCCATTCGAGTACAAGATTTCAAGAGTTCGCGACCACGAAGCTGGGCTACTTACTTGACTTGAAATTTGGGAATGCACTGGTTTTGTTAAGCAGCTAAATACCCAAGGGGAAAGTGCCATGGTGCCACATAGAACCCTTTGGTCACGATCTTCAATCCATACCCAGTCAGCTGTGTAGCCAGGATGAACCTGCTTGAAGAATTCCTCATTGATACCAGATTCTGAAAGGCTCGACTCTTTTGAATCGAGCATTGCGAAAATTTGGCGATGGTTAAGATTGTTTGAATCTTTCATTCCTGTTAAATCAGGTAAACCGGGTCCTCCACGCATCCAGTTGAAGTAATACCCATTCCAACTAGGGGTGTCTTGATCTAAATAGATTAGCTTCAGAATATTCTCTACAGTTACGTTGTATTCGACCTCTGTATTTTCATCTCGATGGCTAGCGAGTATGTTGCTTAAATTGTTTATCAGAAATTGTGCAGGCCGAAAAGTGCTGTCGCTATCGCCCCAGAAGTAATTTACTATTTGATTGATTGCAGCCAAGCTGTTTATTGAATTTTCAGGATTATTTAGGTGGTATGCCTCTTGAATTGCCTCTGGGGTGTATAAAAATGAAAAAGTATGATCAAATTTGAACTCTTTGGAGAGCTCTTCTAAAACCTTTAGTACGGGTACGTAAGATATCGAGCTTGTCCGCCCAGCTAGGGAGCCCAAAATAATGATATTAGGCCCCATCCAACTTGCATCTTTACCCACGGATGCTTCTTCTAAAGTGGATTTAATGTGTTTGGTAATCCTCTCGATTGAGTGATGGACTAGGAGTTGATAATCCACTCGGCGTATTCCAGACTGCTGGGCGTCTCGAGCAAGATATAGCTCCATTTCAGATGGTAAGCCAACTTTCATCCAAGGTTGAATTAATGCTCCGTGTTTTTTATTTTCAAAATCGAGCTTCGTCCAATGTTCATCAAGGTATTCACGAACCCTTAAAAGTGGTAAATACTCTTCTTTGTTCACAAGATATCCAGTGTCTTGTGTACTGGAGAAATCAATTGAAATCACTCGGCAGGTGATCCTAATATTGCCACGATTCTCTGATTCTAGTTCTGCTATTTTTTCTCGAAGCGCAACCGCGGTTCTTCTACCTGATCCACCCAAGGCAATTAGGAGCCATTCTCGTGCTTCTGGCTCATTGCTCACGGAATAAATGTAGCAAGTTGGATACTCGCATGGCTACGCCCCAAAGGCTTGAATCAACTTAGAACTGCGAACATCTCCAACCAGGAGAGAAGTAGTTCGCATACCATTGGGCATAGCCTTCGGGAGCACGGAATTGGTTCATTTATAACTTAGGAAATCACCCAATGCGACACAGACATTTCTTAATGGCTGTAGTAAGGCAAAGTAGACTTATAGCCAGTGCGAATGAATCAAATAAGATTAAGAAGAAGGGCTGACTCAATGAAACGTATTGCTTACTTTACGATACTGGCATTTATGTCATCCCTTGTTCTTGTTGGATGTGGCGAAAAGCAAATAGAAAATTTGGCACTTGTTTGTGATCAATTGAGAGCAGATCTTAAGCCATTAGAAAATATCTCTCTGCTTGATAGAAAGCTCTATTACGATGGAGATTCTGTGGCGATGCTACTTGGAGAGCAAACCCGAACAGAGAATAAAAGATTCATTTATGAGCAATTCCCCTTTATGAAAACCTACACAATCGAGGGAATTCAATCCGGTGAGTATGAAAAGGGACTCAAGGACTATAAAATTCAAGCAGCTCTACACTTTTTTAACCAAACAAGTAACCCAATTCTCCTTGAATCAGAAGATGAACAGTTAATCTCAAATGCCCCTGATGAAGGTTATACAAATGTGGTTGAACCTAAAATCCTAAAGATTCTTGGTGAGCCTTATTCCGACAAGGGGTGTGTAGGTTTAGATGATAAAAACGATGTTGATTATTCTGAGACAGTAGACGGACTTTTTGCCGATGGTCTTCAGGCAGCAGGTGAGGGCAAGGATCACCTCCTAGGAATCTTGTTATGTGAGCGCGATGGCAAAATAGAAAACACACCGTGCGATAAGTTTGATTTTGTAGCACCGAAATATGTGCCTTCTAACGAATTAACAGAGGAAGAAAAGGCTATTTTGGCCGAGCGCGAAGCAGATGCTGAAAGAGAAGCTCAAAATCCATCAAGTTCAGTTCAAACTTCAAACGTCACCCCAGGACAAATTTGTAACAGTCTTGGACAGATGGTTCAGACCGATAGTTATGGAAGCCTTACCTGCAAATTTGTCTGGCTTAATAGAATTAGAGCTCTTGTTTGGATGAGGTCCTAAATTAAAATCAGGCAGAACCTTTCAAAGGCTCCCTTGATTGCCTTGGTTTTTGCCTTAGTTCCAGTCTCTGCCATTTCTGCGCAGAAAGTTACTCCGGGTAGTGCGTGCAAAACCCTAAATCAAAAAACGACGTATTTGAATAAGACCTACACCTGCGTTAAATCTGGCAAGAAGTTGGTCTGGAACAAGGGTGTAGCTAAACCAACTCCAACACCTACGCCAACCCCAACTCCCACTCCAACACCTACGCCAACCCCAACCCCAACTCCCACTCCAACACCTACGCCAACCCCAACCCCAACTCCCACTCCAACACTAAAAGATCTCACATTTGCAAATATCGCCGAAAATGTCGATGCAATAGCGTTCAATGTTTTTAGCAAGTATCAGACTCATATGGCTACAAATTATCAAGGTTCTATCAAAGTCAACACAATAATTGGGCCCAATACAGTTCCAGTTAACAAGACTGCAGCCTCTGCCTATCAGATTGCATCAAAGATATTTCAGAATTTTAAGCAGCCAGATGAAGTCTTTGCTATTTATTACACATTTGCCGATAAAGAGTGGGCTAGGAATCAAGTCGCAATTAGGGCAGGACAAAATGTAGCTGACTTCCAATTTGGGTATTCATGTCCTAGTGGATCGCGATGCTGGGATGCCAGCTCCTCCATAACTCTAGATTGGAAAGCTATAGCTCACTTTGGTTCATCCGACCCTGGTGGATCTATTGCCGGAGCTGAGTTGAATGGTGAAATCCAGATTCATGAGTTCACTCACTCAGTTTCTTTCTTTCAGCTAAAGCCAAATAGAGGCAACTACTACAACCTCACACCAGATTGGTATGGGGAGGGTCACGCCTCCTTTACAGGCAAATTAGGTGCTTCGACTTCTTTTGCAGACTACACAGCGCTAAGAGATGAAGCTATTCGCAGAAATCGTCCTTCAGCCGATATCCAGAACTATCGTCCAGAAAATATCTTGCGTTTTTATGAATCTTTTAGCAAGGCTCCAGAGGTATCAGCAATTAGCCGCTACTACCTTTACACCTTAGGGTGGTCAACTATTGAGGCTCTTGGCGCGATAGGTGGAATTGATTCACCTATGAATCTCTTCGTTGAAACTGCAAATGGTTTAACGTTCAAACAGGCATTTAAGAAAACATACGGAATTGAGTGGGAAGCTGCCGCTCCAATATTGGCAGAGGTTGTTTCTAAGCAATACAGGGTTTATTACCCGTAAGTTAAGAGTGAGCGCCTAACGGGAATGTGGTGAGTGTGGTTGTTAAGTGAGTAGAAAAGCTCTTAATCCACTCCAACCACAATCTCTGCACCTAATATCTGGTTGATTCTCTTCAACCACACAACCACCAACGGCATACTTTTCAAAGTCAAAGGTTTCTGGATCAGGCATCCCATAGATGATTCTTTGGAGGTTTCCCTTTTGACCGCATTGTGGGCAGGAAAGGGTGCGAAGTGCTGGGCGGCGTTTAGTGGTCATAGCTGGAATATATAAATAAGGACTGACAAAAGGGGCAGATTCGTGAAGCCCAGGCTCGACACATTAGACTGTGACAAATTGAAGACAGAACCTAATCCAACAGACTCGAGAAACATATGAAATTCGTTACTCATCAACACCGGTTTGGTCTGGACATAATTCATTCAGATGAGAGATTAGCTTCGCTATGGAGCGATATTGAAACTACCCTTAATGGCTTAACAGATCAACGAATTATTGATGAGTACAATTTGTCTGAGAATGCAATGAGTATCAGCACGGCAATAAATAACTTGATAGACACAGATTTGAAGAGTCTGGGCTGGACTCCACAAAGTGCAATTTTTCAGGGCAGTGAATATGAAGGTAAATCTTGGAGATTAGATTTCGCAAAAACTGCAGAGAAATCAAAAGATGGCAAATCTGGAATCGCAATTGAAGTGGCCTTTAATCACGGTGAAGCAATTGCCTGGAACTTACTAAAGCCGGTCTTGGCTGCTGAAATAAATCACATTGACACTGCCACAGATATCGGTGTTGGTGTTGGTGTGTACATTTGCGCAACTGAAAATTTAAAAGAAGCTGGAGCATTTGATGGTGCTGTTGGGGAGTATGAGAAGGTTTTAAGATATTTAAGCCCTCTTTTCGGAAAGCTAACAGTCCCCATGGTTATTGTGGGACTCGAAGCACCTGAGACATTTCGAGTGGACAAGAAGAAAAATTCGCTTACAGGTAAAAATAAAGGTTCAATAGTTAAAATCTAATTTGGCTTTTCAATTTCAGTTGCAATGACCTTGCCAACTTTTTCAATTAAACCAATCACCAAGGCATTTCCCATAAAGAAGGCACGCTTGCTATCTGCTACAAATTTGTCCTGGTCATCTCTTTGCGTCCAGTTATCTGGAAAACCATTCAAACGCTCTAATTCAATTGGGGTTAATCGACGGTAACCATTCTTGGTTTGTATAATGTGTTTAAAGCGAGAAGGTGTATTGCCTCCCTCTGCTGTAAGAATGGTTCGGCTTGGGTTAGTGAGTAGATCTGGGAATGCCATCTTTCCTTCGGCGTAGTTATAAGTAGTGCCGGAGCCCTTATGGGTTCGTTCAATACTTTTAGCGCCTTTAAGGTATTTCCATTCCTTTAGGCGCTTTTCTTCCACCCAATACTCATCAGGTACTTGAGAATCGGGTTGTAGAACATCGCCCAGAACCATCGCAGTCTTTGAAAGTTTTGCTTCAGATTTCACTGTGAAAGCAATGCCATCTTCGTAGTAGCCAGAATTCATAAACAGACTCTTGCCACCACCCTTATTAAATCGAGTACTAATCTGATCTGCCTCATCATCGAGGTCAATCTCTTGAAGTTCAGAAGTTAACTTTTCTATAGGAAGAGCACGAGCCAGGATGCCTGTTTTTCCGATGATGCTCTCGGGAGTCTGCTTCTTAGCTCCTCGCTTCTTTTTGGTTGCAACAATGAATACACGGATTCGACGTTGAGGGAATCCATACTCAGCGGCGTTTACAACACGCCATTCAATTGTGTAGCCCTCATCGCCAAGAGTCTTAAGCATTACTGCAAAATCGCGGCCACGTTGATTAGAAGGTGATTTAAGGAGGCGATCTACGTTTTCTAGGAAAATGAATTTAGGCTTTTGTCCCTGAACAAGGCGCAAAATTTCCCACCAGAGAACACCCTTTTTACCTTTGAGTCCTTTAGAACTATTGAGAGTCTTTGCGACTGAGTAATCCTGGCAAGGGAATCCGCCAACCAGTAGGTCAATATTTCTTGGAAGAGAATCTACGTTGGCAATATCTTCATTGCTATGTCCATCTTCACCGAAGCGGGCTACATAAACATCTGAGGCATGTTGAACTTTTGTGGCTGGTTCCCACTGATTAGAAAAAACAGTTTTCCATCCGGCACGAGCTAGGCCTATGCGAAAGCCACCAACGCCTGCAAATAACTCTGCAACGTTGCCAACCGGTTTAGCCGGTTCTTTGTAACCTTCTGATTTATAAGCCACTTGTTACCTCCGCCCAGAAGCATAGGAACTCCCACTGACAAAAGGTGGGATCGACTCGCTAAGAACCTTCCTTAACCCAATAAACACTTCCCCCATCCCTCTCCAAGATCCCATACTCAATCATGTGCCGTCTAATGGCTGCCGTATCTGGGTGGTAGGTGGCTATTACTGCATTTAACTCTTTTTCAGGGTATTTAGTATCAGGAGATAGTTTCTTTGCAATCTCTTTAAGTACTGCAATCTTCTTGGCAGATTTAACAGGGATGGAGATTAATGTGCCATCAGGGGCAAAGAACTGATCTATCTGCTCAGACATAGGGATAAGTATAAATCTTTACTGGATGGTATGAGGGAATTGGGTTTTTAAATCTATTTACAGCCCCAGTTAGACGGGACTAGATTCTTGGCAAGAAAGTACGTCACTAGTTATTAGGAGAGATTACATGGCACACACAATTGAAACGATGGTCGTAGAGGGCAGAGAAGGTAAGACACGTTCACAGCAGCTGGCACGTCTTGCTGAATGGAAGAAAGCTGCACTTGCAAACGGCGCAGATACCGTTGATATCTGGGAGGTTGGATCTGGAGACAATGTTGGTGGTTGGCTAGTCTCAGTCCACCATAAGAGTGCAACTGCACTAGGTGCTGCATTAGATAAGTACTACAAGAGCCCAGCTAAATACGATGCACTGGGTGAGAAGTGGCAAAAGAGCCCAGTTCTAAACATCAAGAGCTATTCCGTCTTGCACAAGATGGAGAGCATGTAGTTCTTAGAAAGAACTAGAAAAGACCCCATACCCCTGGGGTCTTTTCTATGTGAGGATTTTTTTTCAGAGCGCCACAAGCTCATCTCTCCTCTATTATTTAGCTCTCCTTATTAAAGAAAAGAGTTATGCCATGGGCGCTTGTACATGCGGATACACCACAGATCCTGAGAAGAACTGCAATGGAACACATAAAGTAGTAAAGGCAGTCAAGGAAGATCTAGCGGTAAAGCTTGAAGCTAATGGCTTTCCTCATGCTGCTGCCTATGTGAGAGAGAACTAAAGGCTCAGCCCTTTTTCTTTGTACGTTCTTCAAAACCTGAGTAAAAACCTTGAGCCGGGCTAGCGCCCCGCATACACTCATTTCATAGCCCTTAGGAGAGAAGGTCTGGGATATGAGTGCAACGGTTATTCGTATGAGTAATGCTCTTAGAACTCAATTCTTCTTTCTAGGCGTCTTAATAGGTGGTTGGTCTACTCGTATTCCAGAAGTTAAAACAGAACTGGGATTAAATGATGCAACCCTGGGTCGGGTATTGATGGGTTCTACTCTTGGAATCATTATTAGTTCGCAGATCATCGGTTGGCTCATGCGTGAGCTGGGAGCTAAGAAAGTCTTTTATTTGGGGTCACTGATCTTTCCTGTGGGATATCTCTGCATTGCCTTTGCACCCAATGCCTATTTCTTATTTATAGGCGCAGTCTTTTTTGTAATTGGTTATGCCTTTATTGATAATCCGATAACAATGATTACGCAAGA
>Ga0214919_10010585_pt1 | contig 11654 bp, 9 predicted proteins | sample LL1503_MetaG_FD_177994 | JGI IMG/M metagenome (GOLD analysis project Ga0214919, IMG submission 177994) | Freshwater microbial communities from Lake Lanier, Atlanta, Georgia, United States - LL-1503 | ecosystem: Environmental > Aquatic > Freshwater > Lake | place: USA: Georgia | collected 2015-03-15
TCTTTACGAGAAAAGAGTCCGCGAATGCCTCGACGACGTGTTCCGACTGGCCGGCAGACCCACAGACGAGAGCAGCCTGCTGGCGAGGGACATTGCGGCCCGTCTGAGAGTGGCGGCTTGAGATATGCATAGCGTTGCGTGATAGGTGTCACACAAGTACACTGAAGACCTACATGGCGTGAGCAACCCCAAAATCAAAGCGTGGTTTGAGGGTAAGGATTATATTTTTTATTTTTCGTGGAGGGTTAACGCACGCCATCATATGCAACGGAGTGCATCACAAGACGGCGGCGCGCGATTTTCGCAAATCCGCGTGAGACCGCTAGGTTGACGCGCATGCTGGCGGATATGGTTCCAGTCGGAGGCGCGTGCAAGCGGAGAAACTGAAACAACTCAGCGTATGCTGCAGGAAGGCGCGGATGCTTATCTCACTTGGCGTCCAACTCGTGGCAAGCTGCCCAGCAGTGTCTGGAACCGCCCGACTCAGTAGCGACGCGCCTTTCATGGTAACCTTGGTGGACTTGATTTTAGTTTGAAAGCAAGCTCTACGTTCTCAGTCGTGCTCTCGCGGCCTCTCCCGCAGGTTAGAGCTGCTGGGACCCAGTGTCGCTTCTGTTGGATGAAGTGTGTTTTGAGACAGAAACGTCAGCAAGACATTCAGTATTGCGTACACCACATAGGCAGCAACACTTTGACGTTATCCTCAAAGCGAAAGTTGCGCTCGTAGCACCTCAGGACCAGCTGGACTTTTCGATGGCCGCAAGGTCCAAGACCTGGGTTCACAACCGCGTTTGCAATGACTCGCCGGGCCTCGCCGGGCCGGAGACGACGACTGGGGCGCGGACGAGCCTCCGCATGATGAGCTTCAACATCTGGGGCGGGGGCGCCAACGAGCGCCTCGGAACTGAAGCCACGGCGGCTGCCATCGAGGCCAGCGGCGCCGACGTCGTGGGCGTGCAGGAGACGCGGCGCGAGGGAGACGACGAGGACCGGTCTTTGACGGGTGCGTCGTGCGCCCCGGCCTTGGCGCGGGCGCTTCGCTTCCATTGCTACGAGCAGCCCGTGGGCGACTACCCCCTCTGCTCGAGCGCCATTTTCAGCCGCTACCCGATGGTCGAGGTCTCGCCGCGGTCTCTGGGCGTCAAACTCGACGTCGGCGGCGCGCCTGTCTGGGTGTTCAACGTGCATCTCTACGAAGGCCACGCGGGTATGGCCGACCTGCAATCGGGCAAGCTCGCGGGCGAGGCGGGCGTGACGGAGGCGCTGCGAACCACCGACGAGAAACACGGACCGCAGCTCCAGGTGCTCTTCGACGACATGGGCATCGCCACCGACGGCGGCGACGCCGACGCCGTATTCCTGACCGGCGACTTCAACGAGCCCTCTTGGCTGGACTGGACCGACGCCGCCTTCGACGCCGGGCGGAACGCCGCGGCGGCGGCCTGGCCGACGACCTCGCGCTTGGCGGAGAGCGGCTTCGTGGACACTTATCGAGCGTGTTGGCCGGACCCCCTCGCACAGCCCGGCTACACCTGGCCGGCGCCCTTTGCGGCCCCGCCTGCCCACGAGGCGCACCTGGAACGGATCGACTACGTCTTTGCGTGGGGCGAGCAGCTGGTCGTGTCGCGCTCGACCGTCCTGAGCGCGGCCCCGGGGCATCGCTGGCCCTCGGACCACATGGCCGTGCTCTCCGACGTCAGCTTTCGCATCGCCGCCCGCTGACGCGTCCCTCCGGCGAGGGCCCGTTCAGACATGCGGTTTGCGCGACTTTTGCCACGGGAGGAAGCCGCATAGCATTATTACAAAGAGAGGTGATACGCCTCGAGTCACGTTGCAACGCTGCAACACAGCAATGAATATGGAAGCCGCACTAGCCCATTGCTCGCGCGATGCCAACGGCCTCCTCAAACTGGGAGGCCTCTGGCTGAACGCTAGACAGGCGCATAGCAGCCTGAGCAACTTGGTACGACGACATGCGTTGAAGGTCACCGTTGTAAAAGGTTGGGCGAAGACCCAAGGAATATATGCCCGTGAAAGCGTGGCCCGTAAGCTCGCCCAACTTATCCCTGCACAAGACCTCTGGCGAGACGGGGGTTCGGAGACTAATGGAGAGCCGCGCCAGCCGGTGGAGGCTCCAGTCGCGACGACGAATGCAGGGACGGAAGAAATCAGCCCAGCAGACACAAGCGACTCAGGGATGCCCGAGCAGAACTCGGGGGTCGCCGAGCCCACTCTGCGGGGCGACACAGTCATCACCACGAGGACATTCAACGGCCTCGTCATTGAGAGGCGAGCCTGCGACGGCTACTTCAACGGCACTAGCATGTGCACTGCTTTCAAGAAGCTTTTCACAGGCTACATTCGAAATGGCCGAACCTCAAAATACCTGGATGCCCTGGCTCAGAGTCAGGCGCCCTCTCTAAGTCGGCCGGAATCCAATATGCGAAATTGCATCTTGGATTTTGCGACGGTCAGAGCCTCACTCGTGCAAGTCCAGCACGGCGGACCCAATCGAAGCTCCTGGATCCACGAGCGAGTGGCCGTGGACTTGGCCCGCTGGCTCTCCCCAGACTTTGCGGTTTGGATGGACGGCTGGGTGCTCGAGGGCTTGGGTCTCTCATCAGAACCTTCGGTGCCCTCAGCGTCTACGCCTCCTGCGATCATGGGGCAGACCTATGTCCCGAGGAAGCCGCTCGTCATACGGGACGAAAACTCAGTCGGCTTGCCAGGAGGCGATCATCTCTACGCGGCCTCGAGGGTGGGGGAGAACATCATCAAGGTGGGGGTCTCCAAGGACGTTCCGGAGAGGCTGAAGACCCTTTCTCACAAGTTCAAGGGCACGTACGAACTCCTAGCGATCTGGCCGAACGAATGTGTGCTAGAAGACATCGTCCTCGATCTCCTCAAATCCTCGAAGACTCCTGTCAGCAGCTCCAGGGAGCACTTCAACGCCAATGCATCTTTCGAGTACATTTGCCAAATCGTGCAGGCTGCCCGACATCTCTTCAAACTCAAGGGGGACCTGGAAGCAACGACCTCCAAGCGCAAACACGAAGAAATTGACTCACAGGCGGCTTCCAAGAAGAGGACCCGCGAGGAGGCCGAGGAAGAACGTGTCATCGCGGAGATCGACGCGAACCGAGATTTAGCAGCCGCGGAGCTCGGCGCCAAAGTCGCGGAGCTCGACGCCAAACGAGCGTTTGCCAGAGACCGAGAACAACTCTCCGCAGATCGAGAACAACTCTCCGCAGACCGAGAACGATTGATGCTTCGATTGGCCGCTGAGGGAAACGCCGATGCGATTAAGGCTCTGTTGGCACCAAAACCATGAGCTCAGAACTTCTCGTATGCATGCTGGAGCTTGAAGCCCGCTCGTGTCAGCCCGCTGGCTCTCCCCAGGCTTTGCGGTTTGGATGCAAGCGACTCTGGGGTCACCGAGCCCACTCTGCGGGGCGATGCAGCCATTGCCGCGAGAACCTTCAAAGGACTCATCGTCGAGAGGCGAGTCTGCGACGGCTACTTCAACGGCACCAACCTATGCTCTGGATTTTTGCGACGGTCCGAGAGTGGCGGTGGACCTGGCCCGCTGTGCCCTCGGAGATGTTGCGTGATTTTCAAATGACGATACGTCAGGCTTGTTTTCTGTTGTGCCTCTTTGGCGTCGCCCTCGGCACCTTGTATGTAGTAAGGTCAAGATTCTCAAAAATATGCAAGCCGTATCCTAGACCAATCCCAACCCTGTTGACATATGATCAGTTTTCAAGCGTGTGGTCGACCGAGTCCAAGACGTCGAAGACAACAGTGCCGCCCTTTTTGTGGAGAACTGGTTGGCATCAACTTTCCGATCTGCCTGGCGCGATGGTGGACGCCATGTCCTCATTTACAGAGATGGCTCCTCGGTGGATTCAAGTGTACTGCACTGACGCCGACCAGGAGAACTTCCTGCGTCAGTTTTTCCCGTCGGCATTGGGACCTTGGATGTCGTTGCACGCACCTGCGTTTCGGGCGGATCTCTGGCGCCTTTTGGTTTTGGAAAAATTTGGAGGCCTGTACATGGATATTGGTCAAAGCTTGTTACATCCATTGGAAACCTTTTTCGACCCCGACCTGGACCAATTCTTGTGCGTTTTGGATCGAATCGGTCCCAGTAAAGCTCCTCGACTGTATCAAGCCATTCTGGGTGCTTACCCCCAGCACCCACTCATTGTTGCCATGGCCAACAAAGTGTTAAATAATGTGCGATCCAAAACGTATGGAGAAGACCCTCTGGACATCACTGGACCCACTGCTGTGGGTAGGGCTGTCTTAGAAGTGCTCAATACACGTCAACTGCCTCCAGTCGGAAAACATGAAATATTATCCCCAGTTGTAATCAAAATGACCGTGTTAGATCACAAAGGTGCTTTTAGAGTGGTCGGCTTGGACAATTTAACGCAAGTCATTCGTACGAAATTCCCAGATTATGATAGGATCATGTATTCGGGCCACCGCGCACGCGTGAGATATGGCGACCTTTGGAGGGACCGTACGGTTTATGGGGAACAATGAAACCTCTAGGACGCGCGCTGGGCCGTGACATTCAACGACATCAGGCGGCCGTGCTCGCAGTCCATGTGCGGCAGGTAGGACCTGGACCAGTCGTCGAAGCCCTCGGGGAGAAACTGCGCGTGGTCGTATCGTTCGACGTTGCAAAAGCCGGCGGCCTCGAGAGCGCATTTGAGCGTGTCAAAGTCAAACGCGATCTTGTGGTGATCGAACTCGTCGCGCTGCCCGCCGTAGATTAAGCCGGTCAGCTCTCCGAGGTTCCGCGTGGCGGCGTATTGCGCTGCCACGGCTTCAAAGTCCGGCACGGCAATCCAGATCTTGCCGCCGGGCACCATGCATTGGGACCACGCGTTGAGCACGGACTGCACCTGATGCCGACCGAAGTGCTCGAGCACGTGGCTCGCGTACATCTCGTGGACCACGCCGGCGTAAAGCAGGTTCAGCTGGGACACGTCGTGGCGCACGTCGACGTGCGGGTAGTCGGCGACGTCCACGTGCGTCCATCCGCCAGGCAGGTGGCGCTTGCCGCAGCCCAGGTGTAAGCGCAGAGTCATTTCACATACCGTCTGATTAGTTGAAGCGACGCCAACTGGAGCAGGCGGAGGCCTTGAACGAGAAGCCTTGGATCGCCCGCGCGGTCGGGGGGTGGCGGATTCAGTACACCGAGCGAGACCGCGGGCTGATGCAGGCGCTTTTCTTCGAAACTCGGTGGCAAGCCGTTCTTCGTCGACAGCTCGCTCAGCCTGGCGCGGCACTCTCACACCCAAAATGGACCATAGCCGGAATTGCCCGCTATTGTGACGGTGCAATCGCGTGTCTTCTGCATTTCTTCGATAGCTAGTGCAAATACGTCTTGGTCCGCGCATAGTGTTAAGCTTTCATGAAATCTCTCTTTTGTGATACGGGCACATGTTTGCACGAAGATTTTGCATGCGCGTCTGTCTCCAAACCACATGCATCCTATTGGAGCAGTCGTCATTCCACGCCTCCAATAGAAATCCTTGCCCGCGTTAGGATCTGTCTTGATGTAGAACCCGCTGATCTTCGATAAGTCTCGCGAGGGCCATGGAGAGTCCGACGGCATCTGATTCTTGAGTCCTTTGTAGCCAGCGTCTATCCATCCATAATGCGTATAGGAAGGCCACAACTCCATGGATTTTTCTACCAGCAAGACCTTCGACAGCCATACCAATAAAAGTTCCGCGGAAGGACAGTGCGTTTCTCCCTCGGAGTGGTCTCTGTGAAGACTGGTAGCTCTGAGCTTCCTCAAAATATCAGCGCATCTAAATTCTTGTTCGCACACGTGCACCAAATCCGGCCATGACAATTCGAAGTCGTGCGTTGTTTTTCCTATTCTATAACTTTTTACCAATGTCGTTACGTCACGTTCGCCGAAGAATGCGTAATCGACATTGAATTGTGTTGTCTTTTCCATATGGGTCTTGTAGTACTGGTCTTGGCTGGCTTTACGAGAATTCCCTTTGAGATCCCAATAGGCTGAAACTGCTAGCATGCGGAAGTGTGAAACTTCTTGCAGGTCAAGCACGGGTTTGAGGGTGTTTGTGGATATTGGGCGTAGAAACAGCATGAGAGGAAGGGTGAGTATAAGAATGATGGTGCATAAAAGGGAAATATTTCGTCCAAGTTTCATTTATTAAACACCTATTTTACCGACGAGGCCAAGGGCGATCTTTTCGATGTAGAGGGCACGGCTCTCCCCCAAACTGAAGCGCCGCAGCCTTTCCTGCTTGGCGGCGTGGTGCCCGAAACTCCCTCGGATCTGGGCCAGCCCACGGTGACCCTTCGCAGGGTCTCAGACCGCCTCGCGCGCGCTCGAGTACCAGGGTGCGCGCCGATCCTGAAAGGCAAGGCCGCGGTGGGTGTCCTGAATGCCTCGAACATTCGGTCGAAGCAGAGGCGCTCGCACGTGGCGCTCCATGACGACGTCGATGTGCTCGCCTCGTTCCGCGTACCCGTTCTCCCGAATGAGCCAGGCCAGATACGCTGCGCCCTCCGGACAAACAAGGTAGGCGTGCGCACATAGGCCGCGCACCATCGGTCTGAGGGCGTCCTGCGCCCGGCCGTCGCGCATGCAGATGCCAACATACGCGAACATGTTGGCGCGGGCCGCGAAGTCGCGCACCAGCGCCACCGCGTCTCCGCCGCCCGCCATCGCGAAGGATACGTCGTCCTCGCACACCATCGTCCACCCGCCCCGACGCTCGGCGATGTCCAGAAGGATGTGGAGGTGCGTCATCGTCAACGACTTTGTTGTGTTGGGGTCCGGCACCGGCTCCACGCGCTCCGCGACAAAGCCGTGCGCGGCCAGCTCTCGCTCCATGTGCTCGCGACGCCCCGCGTCCTGGGTGCGATTGATGTAGCGGACGTGGCCGTCGTATGGCGGCAGGCGCGGCTGCCGCAGCGAGCGACAGAGCCGCAGCACTCGGTCGACGTTTCCGTAGCCTTCTCCCAGCCGCGCCAGCGCCGCACCTCGCACGCGCTCGGCTCGTAGAATGACCTTGTTGCCCCATCGACTCGTCGCTGCGGCGCCCAGCTCCCGGAAGCGCGGCGAGCGGCTGCTGGGAATGATAGCGCAGGTCGTCTCGGGCGACAAGGCGGCGGCCCAGAAGCCGAAGGACCCGCCACACCCGCCCACGATGAGGGCGGCGGACGCGCAGAGGAAGAGGAAGTCGGCTTGAAGGTCTCCGCACGCGACGCTCAGCTCGCACTCGTAGCCGGCGTCCGAGATCGCCTCCCTGAGACCGGCGGCATAGGCCGAGCAGACCTCAGAGGCGACCGACGCGGCCAGCGGGTTGCTCAAGCACATACGAAGCAAGACTCGGCGCTTTGCGTCGACGGGCAGAAGAGCCAACGCTCGGAGGTACCACTCGTACTCGATGAGCTCGTAGATTTGGTTTCCGAGCACCGGCACGTCGGAGCACCTCAGGTAAACGACGGCGCACTTGTCGTCGCGCGGACGCGATGGCAGTCGAAGGCTCGAGATCAGGGCCGCTCGCATGGCGCCGGCCACGGCAAGGGCCAAGCCGGGGCGGTTTTCGTGGATCATATCGCTATGGTTTAGGGAGGACAGGTCGCCCGAGACGTCCTCGCTCTCGTCCTCCTCCCGCCGCTCCAGGAGAGGCATTCTGAAGCCGTCCGGGAGAAGAGGACAGCCGCGGACGGTTCTGGTCGACAGCAGCGCCGCGTGGCACACGGACGACAGCGCGTTCCCGAGATTCTGGCCGCGGCAGCCCAGTTTGGCGTCGCGTTCTCGACGGGAGGCCACGGCGAACGCCACACCCATCGTAAGCACCAGCACCGCGACGGCGACGGCGAAGAGGGTAAGTTGCACGATCATTTTCTAATGGGATCCGGAAAAGTTACAGGGGTTCGAGAGGTGGCGCGATACGGCATCGCCTCTGGGGTGATATCCCAGATACCACCCCCAGAGAGCCTGTCGAACGCGGATGGCTGCGTACAGAGCGTCTGAAAAGTCCTAAAACTCTCCAAGACGCTTTAAGTACAACCCCAGGCTAAAAGGACGACATCGACGAGGAGTGGGACCGCCGCGAAAGAAATCCCACGCAGCCCAGCAGCAACGAGGACGAGGACCCGGTCGGCGCTTCAAGTTGATCGAGGGCAGTGCCCAACTCGCTGACTCTCAGGAACGTCTGATGAACCTAGGAGCGCGTCTGAAAAGTCGAAACCACTCTCCTCGCCGAATTAAGTCAGTTATGTAGCATTTCTATGGCCTTGTGCGTTCATTCTATTGTGATATCGATCTCTACACAAGAAAAGCATCCGGAGGGTGTCGATCATCATTCTGCAGACAATGTGCGTAAAGCATTAACGCTGCGTTTCTGTGGTCGACAGTGCAACCCCTTCGGTGCAATGGAGGACATGGTGTCCTCCCGAGCAGGCCTTGATTGAAACCTGCTCACTAACTTCTGGGCTGGCGACGTCAGCCTGGGGTTGTACAAAAGGCGTCTTGACGAGTTTTAGGACTTTTCAGACGCCCTGTAGAGATGAAAACTTATTTCTCTCAAGCTCGAGCATGAGGGACAGGTTCCCCGTCCACATGAATGAAGAATTGAAGATTTTCCGATGCTGCCGGAGATCACCTCGCTCGATGCTGCAATCGCAGGATAACTAATCGTTAAAGCGAAGGACATGTTTCTCACGATAGATCTGGCTCAATATCGAGGGCGTGGGTTTGTCGTCATGGCTCCGAAGAAACGCAAGGTGCTGGAGGAGGTCTTCGCCTTTTCCCAATGGGCTTTGCAGGACACCGTGAAGGCCCCTTTGCCCGCGGTCTCCGCATCGGAACCTCCGCCCATGCTCTGGATCGGCGTGCAGTCGCTGGCCCACATCGCCACAGGTCGCGACGGCGGAGTGGTCGTGTGTAATGCTGCGAAGCGAGACCTTCGTTTCGAGCTTGGGTAACCGACTTAATTCGGCGAGGAGAGCGGTTTCGACTTTTCAGACGCTCACTCAGCGCGGCGAGTTTGGGGTGCAGACCTCGCTCGAGGCCGACTCGAAGACGTGGAGGGACTCCGAAAGCGACCACGCCGGTCTCTATCTCTGGACGTCGAGAGGCCTTTCCTCTCCCATCGAGGGCTCTTACTGGAGGAACGACCCTCTGGAGCTGATGCATCCATCCGGTAGGCCTGGAAGAGTTTGTAAATGAAGGAGTGTTCAGAAGCTTGGTCGATATGCGATTGGGCTCCTTCGGAGTCCAGTTGCACTTCCGCCAAGAGAGGTGCGTGATCACTGAGGCCTCTGAAGTTGTAATCATTACCATTGGTAACATAATCCATCAGCAAGTACCCGGCGTGCTGGGGTCGAGATGAGAAATCACTCATGGCCCCACTATTCAATAAACCTGCATTTATATTTACTAACTTCAGCTTCCTCTTTATTTTGTTGTAATCATTCATCATGTCGTCAAGGTCGAAGTTACCCTTCACGTCCGTCAACTTCCACGGATTGTAGCCCCACCTCTTTAGTATGCCTGAAGCTTCGATGCCCTTGTTTCCCAACAAGAGGGAATGGAACGCTGCATCCGAGTAGTCTTGCAAATTCATATTGAAGTCTCCCGTCATAATTGTCAAACCGTTGTAAGAACTGGTATTATACCACTGGGTCTCTTCTAAGAGTTTTTTGAAATATGGCTCCGCTCGATCTCCTCCACTAGCATGACAGTTGATCACGGTCAACGAATTGGTCTGCAAAAGTCCCTTGTATGCATCGGACAGCTCGAAGTCCAATAACGACCACCTGTCGTGCCACTTATTTTGCTCGCGTATATTCTGTTCTGGCTGCATGATTTTTTTCTTGACGATGGTCAGGACGCCATCGTTTAACTGGCTGAAATACAATTTACGAGCCGCGGCTGGATCCTTCTTGAAGTACGTTTCAAAGGATACCGGGACCTCTTGCAGGCATATGATGTCTGCGGAGATATTTTGGCCCTTTTTTCGAGACGTCAAGCATTGCCAGAGAAACAGATTCACCAGTTCCATTCTGTTCTGGCTGTACATGGAGTCCTCGGTGGGAAGAATCTGGTGCCCACAATACTGACCTTCGAACACCGCCACTGTCACATGATCTTCGGGCTCATACGCTACACACTGGTAAGATTCCTCAGGTGGGATGTGATGCGTCTTTGCATATTCCCGGTGTTCACTCGTGGACCATTTGGTTTTCCACAACCAAACGCCGTTTTGTCGGATGGCCTTCAATCGACAGGACGGGTCCGTGAAGTCGTCGCCCGCGCTCAAAAATTCCGAGTACCATGAGCCGTCATCATTCTTTTTACTTTCTATGCAATCGCTCTTGGGGTTCTCTACAAACACCAGCTCATCTTCATTTAAGTTTTTGGCTGCGTGCCAGTTAGCATTGGCCCATGAGATAAAATCGGGTTTGTGCCTGGTTTTGGCTGCGTGCCAGTCAGCATTGACCCCCCCCAGAAAGCTTGCACCAGGGTCCAAGATGTTCCATGACAGAACCCTCAAGTTCGGAAGATGGACCATTTATACAGAGCGTAAGATGAGCACGTGGTTGAACCAGTACCAGAGCGAGCTAGGACGGTGAAGGGTCCATAGCAATGTCCATGGTACCCAAGCGCAATGGACGTGTCGTCTGTGCGCGCTCGTCTTTTTAGAGGGGCTTCGCCCTTATGCCGCCCGCCTCGTGGGCCTCAGATTCTTGGGTTTTAGGACGCATTCTCTCAAGATGTATTTTCTCCACATGGTCTTCAGGACGTGCTGGTTCTCCCCGAGACCGATGAAGGACTCGTTGCGGGCGAAGTCGAGCTGATAGTCGCAAGTTTCTATTTCGCCGCTTATGTTTAAGTGTCCGATGCGAATGCTCTTCCAGTGCATGCAGGTCAGAGGCAATACGCTCACGTGAGGAAAGCGGCCGATGTTGCTGACGCGCGCCGAAGCTGCCGTGGCTTCGACGAGTATGACGCTTCTCAGAACTTCCGTCAGCGCCCGCAAGCCTTCGAGGCACCTCGCGTAATCGACCGAACATCTCGTGCCAATGTCTGCGCCGCCCGCGGAGGACGCATGCATGCCCCGCGGGCTCACGTACAAGTAGACGTCGTCGTAGTCGTTGAGAAGCTTCTTCAGCTTGCGCGACAGTGTGCGAACGATCGACGCTACGACCCGTTCGTCGTCCAGAGTCGCCAAGGACACGTGGCACCAAGGAACGACGTCGGAATGTTGCATGCAATGTTCGCGCTTTTCTTCCAGAGAATAGTGCGAAGGAGGACGAATGCCCAGAAAGATGAACCCCCTTTGATGGTCTATGAAGAGCTCTTGCTTCTTCAGACAGATCTCGATCGCGTCTGTCCAGGTCATATTTTGTTTGTACGGAGCGTATGAAAATTATGAGCGCCAGAAAAAATCTGAGCGCCGGAATAAATTTGGGGAGAATTTCTGAGCGCCGGAAAAAAATCTGACCGCCGGAAAAAATCTGGGGAGAATTTCTGAGCGCCGGAAAAAAATCTGAGCGCCGGAAAAAATCTGGGGAGAATTTCTGAGCGCCGGAAAAAAATCTGAGCGCCGGAAAAAATTTGGGGAGAATTTCTGAGCGCCGGAAAAAAA
>Ga0214919_10010586_pt1 | contig 11654 bp, 3 predicted proteins | sample LL1503_MetaG_FD_177994 | JGI IMG/M metagenome (GOLD analysis project Ga0214919, IMG submission 177994) | Freshwater microbial communities from Lake Lanier, Atlanta, Georgia, United States - LL-1503 | ecosystem: Environmental > Aquatic > Freshwater > Lake | place: USA: Georgia | collected 2015-03-15
AAAATAAGAGAATATAACTATATTACGATATACCTTGTAATAAATTATTAATAATAATAAAAAACATTAAAAATAGGGGGTATTATAACAAAATTATTTATATTTTTTATATATGATGATTATAAACATATTTTAATATAAAATATACCATATTATTTGGTGTAATATTATATAATAATTAGTTATCATTTAGTAAAGTAGTATTACTAATACTTCTAGATAAATAATTAATTGGTTTTAAATCATTGATTGGTGCTGGATAAGTATAAATTATTGGTTTAGTGCATTCATAAGAAATTGTATTATTTTCTGGTAATTTCTCATCAGTAGAACAACATGTAATTGAAACTGATCCCATATTATATTAAACTAGATATTATTTGGTGTAATATTAATTAAAACAATTTCAATGAATTTAGTATAATATGTTAATTACAACAATTTCAATAATTTTATTATAATTTGGCCTACGCAGTATTTTTATATAATACTGATCACATGAAATATAATTTTTTAATTAAATAGTATAAATCTAGTTGGAAAAAGTATATGAAACTAAAATAATTTTATAACTTATTCTACGATGATTAATAAATTAATACTAATACTAATACTAATATATTGCTATATAAATTAATAGTTAAGGAAGTTTCCCCCAGTCATAATTATAATAGTTAGATAATACATTTAGAATATTACCATTATAACAAAAATCTGAATTATATTGAGTTATTCCAGCAGTAATGAATTGCAACTCACTTGGATTACTACCGGCATACATCCATATCATAAATCTTGTGGCAGGTGCAGCTACACCAAAAACATTAGCACCACCTACGTAATGGTTTAATGTAAATGCTACAGTATTTAAATTACTAGCAGGAATAGATATTGCAGTTGATTGATTATTAAGTATTGGTATTTGATCATTTTTATAAGTAGGTGCATTTAGTTTATTAAATACGAAGGGTTCAAGACATGCTGGATTAATACAATAATTAAAATTTAAATTAGTAATAGTTAAATTAAAATAAAGATTATTAAATTGTTTATTATCATCATCCCAATTAAATGCAAATGGTGATAATGTTAAATAACTTTTAGTTTCAAAAGTTATATATCCTATTGGAAAATTATTATAACCATAACCATACCAATAAGGATGTTTGATTGCATGTCTATCATAAGGGACATTAGAAGTTATAACATATTGTAAAGTTCCTGAACCAGTTGGTTTAAATGATATACTACCAATAGCAAAAGCATAACTGGAACCATCATTAATATTATAAATTACACTGATATCTTTGCTACTATTTATTATAATATTATAAGTACCATCTGTTAATATATGAGCAGGTGGATAAAGCATATTATTAACAGTTGTATTTTGGGCCACATTATTATTTCTAGTATTAAATTTTGGACTAATTGTGTTACTAGGTTGTGAAAACGTTTGTGTCATAAAATAACCACTATTAGAACTATATGCTAAACCATAACTATTTTGTAAATTATTATAAATATTTACCTTATCTAAAGTACCATCATTATAAATAAAATTTGCAGCACTATTAGGCATAGTAACAATTATAAAACCTAATCCTATATAAAATAGAATAGTATTATTGGGACTACTAAATAAACTACCTGAACTAATATATGTTGGTGTATATCTTGATAAATTAATTCCGGGAGCATAAGAGTTAGTTGGAGTTTGTTGATAATATACAGTATTATTATAATATAAACAACAATCACTTAAATTAGTTGAATTAACACAAACTATTCCAAATTTCCAATAATTTTTATTATTTATAATTTGTATTGGTGGAGTTGTAGTTAAAACCATATTATTATAAAAATAAATAGGAGAACTAGAATTTACACTAATTACAATTGAATTATTAGAATCAAATATTATTTGATAAAATGTAATCATATCTGTTGAATAATACCAATTATTATTATATTGATATACAAAATTTGATCCATTATTATTTTTATATATACCATTACTATTTAATAATATAGTATTATCTATATATAAACTATAACTATTTCCATTATAATTAATACTATAATTCATAGGATTATATACTTGCATTTTCATAAGTCCTACTGTTACCCACATTACACCATTAGAATCTGTAATAACAACATTAGATGAAACTATTTTATTATTATCCATATAATAAATTATATTACTACCATTAGAAAAACAAACAAAATCAGTAGATGTATATATAATACTATTATTAATATAATAATACATATTAGTACCGCCTGGATACATACTACTAGCTATAACATTAAGTTTACTTGTTGTATAATAAGTAGAAGGTAATGTATCAGACACAATATATATAATACGATTAAATGTTGTTATTATATTAGTAGTTATTGTGTAAGTAATAGTATATGAAGTATTTAATATACTTGTATTTATATTAGAAATAATATTATTATTTAATGCATTTAATGGAGTTGTAATATATTCTATTCCATTATTATCAATTATTGATGTAATATATGGTATAATAGTTGGATTTAATATATATTTTACAGACACTCCATAATCAGTGTATGTTGTATTAATTTTAATATAATTATTATTTATTTTTCCTTTTAATGTCATAATTGGTACAATTGGTATATTATCTATAATAGATTCTTTAATATCTCTATATAAACTAATATAATAATCATCATATATAAATACTGTTTTATTTACAGAAATTTTAATCATTGGCTTACTTGATATTGTCTCAATTGCATTTTGTTGCCAAAATAAAACATTAGTATAATCAGATGGGGTTAAATTCCATACTGGTAAAAAACCCAATATATTATATTTTGTTCCTAGTTGTATTAGAGGTTGTGATATTTTAATTCCAGTAAATATTTCATAATAATTTAAAATAGAATCACTAATATAATTGCCTATATGCATTTGAAATAATTGTGTAAAATTATTAAAATATGATAAATAACCATTAGATACTAAATCAAATGGATTACTACAAACACCATTTACAGATACATATAATTTATTATTATAACACATCCATGCATAATGATTCCATGAATTAAATACTGGTATTTTATAGTTATTAAATGTAAAAGATTGTACAATATCTCCTCGTCCAGGTATTACTATATTTAGTATAGGCTTATATGAACCTTCATATAGATCTAATGTCATATACATACAGTTAATCTGTGAAGATATACCAATACCACTAGCTGAATATGGTCTAAAATCAAAAATAACTATTTTAGCATCAGTGCTACGAGATTGCTCTATATATATATTTAGCCAACATTCTATAGTCCAATTATTATTATTTAAAGAATTTAAATTCAAATTAGTACAATTAAATGAACAATTTCTTACATCATATGAAATATATGGTATAGTCGAAGTTATAATAATATTACGATTAATACTTGAAGATGTTCCATAACTATCAGTAACTGTATAAGTTAATGTATAATTACCTACTGTATTTAAATCATATTGACCTGTAATATTAGGTATTAAATTTTCAATAGTATTTGTTATTGTTATACCAAGTTCATTATATGAAGAACCTGGTGTTAAATAATATGTAGAAACTCCATTCAGAGTTAAATTTGGGATTAATGAAGTATATTGTACTGTTATATTTTTATTACCCCATTTATTAAAAAGATAATTTTGAACAGTATAAATTTCTGTATTAGATAATACTCTATTCCAATGCATTACTTCGCCTATATAACAAGATGAACCATATGGATAGGTCGAATAACCATTTAACCAAATATAACCATTTATTAATACCATTGATAATGAATTATAACCACTAGTAGAGTATTCTTGTCCTGTATTTAGATTAATCATTTTATAATATCTAAAAGTTCCATTTACTAATACTCCTATATACATCATTGGTGTATTATAATAATATGGCATATTTATCTGTCGTGTATCATGATTAGTTATCCAAGTCATATTACTAGTATAATAATTAGGTTGTATAGCATTAATTGATTGATTTTTATTATAATTAAACATTAAACTAATTTGATCTTCTGGCCATCTCCTTTGTGAGTTTGTTGTTTTCGGTGTTTCATTTACATCAGGACAATGACTCCAAAATAATCCCTGATATTTATTTTCATTTGGTATCTGCATTGGAGTCAGGATCATTGCTAAAGTAACATTATAAGAATTAGGATATGAATTAGCACTTTTTAAATTTCCAGTTGCGAAATATAATGTATTTAAATTATTAATTGTATTATTTCTAATAGTTATATTACCACTAATAATACTATTATTTAGACTATTATTATTATTTACTACTGGAGTATTATTAAATATAATATTATTTCCAGATTTATCTGTTATACTATTTATGATATTAAAAGTATTTACTACCTGTGTAGTTATAGTACTTGCATCTGATGGATCTAACCATAATGATATTCCATTAATTGGTAAATCAAATACTATAATTATTCTAGAAATTTGTGCAGAATTACCAAAACTATCAGTTGCAGAATATGTAATAACATATTGTCCTGCTAATGATGTATTTACACTTCCTGTAATAACAGGAATAATTATTTGATTTAAATTAGTTGTTATAGTAACTCCTAGTTCTGTATATACATTATTAATTTGTATTTTATTAGTTGAAAGACCTATTAATGTAATTACAGGTGGTATATTATATTTTATAACATTTATAAGTTTTTTTGCATATCCTATATTTGATAATGAATCAATTGCTGTATATATTATAGAATAAGAACCAACTATTGATGTATTAACATCTCCATTTATATTTTGAATAATATTTAATGTTCTTTGATAATATAATAAATTAGTTCCTAAATCTGTGTATGTATCTATATTTGCATATAATGTTATATTATTTGATCCGATTATATTAATTACTGGAATACTATATGTAGGTATAATAACTGAATTATTATTAATCATAGTTTTACCTATAACATTATTATAAAAATTATCTTGTAATAAAAATAAACCATAATTATTTATAGATAAATCAAATTGTGGTGTAAAAGGTGTTGTATATATATTACCTATAGTTATTTTTGGTTGACTTAATTTTCCTTTCCAATGATTTGTTGTAGATGATGGATTTGATATATTTGCTCCTAATACTATATTATTTAATCCAACACTACCCATAAAAATTGGAAATATCCAATCATTAAAACTAATTGTAAATGTTCCAACTGATACTCCATTTACAAACATTTCTAATTGCGTATTACTATTTTTTTGATACACAATATGATTCCATTGATTTAATGGTACTGTTAATCCTGATTTTATTTTCCATTGTGATACTGTATCACCACTATAATATATAAATGGTCTACCCATACCATCACTAGTTATAGTAGGAGTAATATTAGTAATATTAGAAGTTACTCCTAAACTAAAATAAGCAGTTCCTGAACTAAATTCAAATATATAATTATTATCATTTGAACCACTATTAAGCCAAGATGTAGCATAACACCATACTTCCATAGTCCAAGATGGTACCATTCTTAAAATATTATAATCAATAGTTTGATTTAACCAACCTGTAGTAAAATCATAATTCGTAATAGTATTTAATGGTATAGTTGAAGGTATTGATGAAATAAAATTAACATCACTAGTAGGATTATATGAAATATAATTAAAATTAGATACTATAGGAGATATTGTAAAATTAGCAATTGTTACAGTTCCAGTGGTCTGTTGAATATAAAAATGATAACCAACATATAAAATTAATTGAGTATAACTTTTAGAATCAAAAACATAAGAAACTAGAGTATATGTATTAGAATTTAATCCATTTTTAATTGGAGTAAATTCATATCCTCCAATATTCCAAGAACCAGCTAAACCATTTCTTAAAGATATACAAAAATTTGAACTAGTACCTAATAATATTAGAAATGAAATATTATATGCTGTATTAGGAGTTAATGTTAATATTGTATAATATTTTAGATTATCTAAATATAATGTCTGATAATTATTATTAGTTATAATAGAAGTAGATACTCCATCAGGTCTAACCCAATCAATTGGTGTTAATATTATATCAGGTAATACTGTATTATTAAATAAATTATATTTATTTATATTAAAATTTACTATTTTAAATGTACCTAATGATTGTGATCCTATATCAGATTGATTATGATAACCGATATAAATATTAATTGAAGTTAATGATTTTGTTTCAAATATAAAATTTAAATTAATATATTTATTAGTATTTATTCCAGAATTAGTTGGTGTAAATTGATAACCATTAACTGTATTAAATGTTCCTGAATTATTTGTAATAACTATACATAAATTAGTTGCTGTTAATAACATAGCCATAAAATTAATATTATAAACTGTATTTGATTGTACAGTATAATTATTATAATAAATATATTTATTAGTTTCTATATTAATAGTTTGTTCATTAAAATTAGTATAAATAGTTGATGTTCCACCACTCATAGTCCATGATATAGGTAATGAATATGTAATACCATTTAAATTTATATTATATAATGACTTTTCATAATTATAATTATTAAAAATTTCATATTTATTTAAAATTCTATTATACATTCTAGTATTTCCAAAATGCACTTTACCCAAACTTTCAACTTGAATAGTTCCATTATTAGAATTACATCCAATTGTAAATTTATTAGGAGAAGAATATGGATCACACCAAGATGACCATGTTGTAGAATCTAAAAATATTAATAATGCCCCATTAATATATAATTTTAATTCCTTAGTTAAATTATTAATATTAGATATAGTTACACATAAATGAGACCATTTTCCTTTTAAACTTTGTAAATTAATTGCTCCAGCACCATTACCTTGTGAAATAACAGCAGTTGATGTAGCGAATGATAATATATTATATGGAAAAGTATTAAAAGGATAATATTCTTTAGTAAAACAAAATCCATAATCATAAGTACTAAACATTGATGATTGTCCAACTAATAACATTCTAGTAGTAGATGGTATATAATCATAATCTATATAAATCCATTGTTCTAATGTTAATCCATTAATCCAATCTAATGATTTAAAACTAGTATTTGATGCAGTTGACATTGTCCAACCAATATTTCCAGTTCTTTTCCATCCATTATTATTTTGAACTTTAATTAATGAATTGATTGTATTTGCATTTGGATGACATATAAATTGATAATTATTAAGTGACGAATCATTCCAAGTCATACTATTAGTTGATACATTAGAAACAATTAAATTAGAACATTGTAAATTAAATACTAAATTTCTAAATTCTAAATTAGCAATTGGTAATGTTAAGAAATATTCTTTAGTACCAGTAATAGGAATAGTATTATAAGTTAAAACAGTATTAGTAATAATATCAGTTAAATTATTTCCTAAGAAAAATAAAATATCAGTATTAGATATAGGAGTTAAATCATCTAAAGGTACAAAACACTTAGAATAAACTAAAGAATTAGTAATTTTAATTTGTGAAATACTACCTTTAAAATGATAATTAGAATCAGTATTAGTTAAATCATTTTTCATACCTAAAGTTAATTGATTAAAATTTAATAAAGTTCCATTAAATAATATTTGTCCAGCAAAAGTACCATTAATATAAAATTCAAAATATATTCCATTTTTTTGTATTGCTATATGATTCCATACATTTAATGATATAACTGTAATAGAAGTAAAAGTAAAAGTTGATTCTAAATACATACCTAAATAACCAGAACTATTAATTAAAAATGCAAGTTTTCCAGTATTAGAAGTAAAAGGCTTTTCTCTAAAATCAATTATAGTACATCCATTATTTAATAGAGATGTAATATTAAACCAACCTTCAATAGTCCAAAATAATGAACTAGTTAATATATTATAATTATTATCAAGATATAAATATGAATTAGTAATATCATAAGATTCTATAGTATTAGTATTTAATACATATACTGTTCTATAAACTATATTACTAATATTATTAGAAATATCAGTAGCACTATAAGTTAATAAATATTTACCAGGAATACTAGTATTTATAGAACTAATAGATGTTAATGATGTTAATGAATTATAAATATTAATTGTAGGTATAATATTAGTATTAGTAATATAATTATTGAAATATGTTAATGGAGGAGGACTATTATATGATAATTTTGTATTACTAATATTATCTATATAATTATCACCTAAAAAAAATATAGTTGTTGAATCAGATATTAACATACGAGACGGTGTAAAATTAATAGTTGATGAATAACGTAATATAGTTGATATAGTTAATTGATTAATAGAACCATATACATGCCAACTAGTAGAAGTAGGATAATTAGTAGGTCCTCCTATAAATAATGATGATAGTGGTGATCCTATATTAGGAGTATCAAATGCAGTACCTATATTATATTTACTTATAAATTGACCATTAATATAAAATTCCATATATGAATTATTTTTTTGATATGCAATATGATTCCATGTGTTTAATGATACTTTATTTCCACTAGAAGATATATAACTTGTTTGTTTTGTTTCAAATCCTAAATTACCAACATCATCAATTTCTAAATTAAACCCCCAGTATGGTTCGCCACCATTATATGGAAATTGTCTAAAATCAGATATCATACATCTATTATATTGTGTTAAATAAACATATGCTTCAAATGTCCAATTAGAAGTACCTAAAATACTAAAATCTTTATATATTTGTAAATAAGTAGGATTAGGTGATATTAAATTATATATTGGTATACTTGTGGGAGCATCATAAGTTTTAATATTAACACCTTGTTCTATATAATTATTATTAACTTTTAAATTTATTATATCTGATCCATTTAATGTTATTTGAGGAGCATGTGTATCTAGTGTTACATTAACAGTTCTAGTAATAATTGATTGATTATTATTACTATCAACTGCAATATAAGTAATAATTTGATTACCACTTAATAATGAATTAAAAGTAGGTATTTGAGTTGGACCTGTATTTATAACAATAGGTGTAGTTAAATAATTTACACCACTATAAGATATATTTGTAATATATGGTATAATAATATTATTTAAATAATTTTTTGCAATAATTCCGGGATCTGTATAAAGTGAACCAATTAAAATACTAATTGTAGTATTACCTAATAAAGAAATAGTTGGAGCAATTGTATTAAGTTTAATTTTTAGAATGCCGCCAGTTCTATAAAATCCCCATAAAGGTATACCTCCTATATCTGCATTAATATTAGAATCATATTCAGGTAATATAGTAGTAACAATTCCTGATATATTTAAATTATTAAAATTAGCAGTATCATTTACTATTAAAGAATTAATAGTAGCATTAGAAGCTATATTAAAATCATTATTAATAAATGATAAACCTGAAATTTCAATATTAGATAATTCTGTCATTTTATTAGTAATAAATGAATTAGTTGCATTTAACCATGATAATATTGTAGTATTTCCTGATATAGTAGTAGTATTAGATACTGATAAATTTGAACATATTGTAATATTATTAATTATAGTATTATTAGAAACATATAATATAGAATTAGTACTAGAATTATTAATATTTAAATTATTAGCAAATAATGTAGAATTCATAGTAACATTATTTAATTTTGTAGTATTAGAAATATATAAATTGGAATTTAATGTAATATTATTATTAAATACTGAATTATTAGTTATTACTAAATTACTATTAATTATTGAATTCATTAAAAAAGTATTATTAGAAATTAATAAATTTGATCCTAATGAAACATTACATAAATTAGATAGTGTTGATGAATTTAAATTATTTAATAAAGTTATATTATTTTGGATATTACTTAAACCACTAGTATATATATTAGAATTATTAGTAAAATTATTATTAATATTAATTCCATCTAAAACATATAAATTATTATTAATAGATAAATCATTTTGAAATATAGTATTATTTGAAATACTATTTATATTATTTGATAATAATAACATTGATCTATATTTATTTAATAAAAGTGAATCGACATTTGATGTCATATTATTATATATAATATATATTAGATTTTATAATTTATTTTATAAAATCTGATAAGTTTAAAATTATATAAAAATGTAAAGTAAATAATTTTTAAATTTAAATAATTATAATCGTTTTAATGTTAAAACTATAATTGTTCTAGGAATTCCATCTTTACCAGGATGAACTTGAGTATTTTTATCTTCTATTTCATATTTACCATACCAATAGTAAATTGCTTTTTTTTATTTATATAATTTACTCTATACAAATATATATGTTTTGTTTCATTTAATAATTAATAATTATATTTGTTTTCATTTTCATCTCCTTTATTAAAATCAGTCAAATCATCATTATAAAATTTAGTATTATCAACAGATTTTAATACTGTGATTTTCATATTTTTACTATGATTGATTTCAGCAGTATAAGAAGGTTTATATCCTATTTTTATTTCATTTATCATATAATTTTCAAGTTTTGTATAATTTGAAAAAATAATAGGTTTAGTTATTAATTTTTATGATATATATTACAATATTTATATATATATCAATTTTATATAAAAAAAATTTAACATATTTGAGCCCAAGGAATAATATTATTAAATATTTTAATATTAGCCATATTACCTAAATAATTAGTAGTATTATATCTACCTAACCATATACCATTACCAGTTAAAGTAGGAATATTTGATAAACCTATATTATTATTAAATACTAATATATTATTATAATATAAATTTATATTACCAGTAGAATCTAATGTAAATAAAAATCTTCCTGCTGGTACATCATTACCATAACAATAATTACTAGAAAATGTTGTACTATAATTATTACATTTTATTGTAATATTATTATTTGGTGTATTAACATTTAAAAAGAAATGAGGTAATGTTATATTATCAGGATTAGGACCAATATATATAGAAACATTATATGTTGTAGGATATAATGCAAAAGTAGCAACTGAATATGGAACAGACATATCAAACATTACAGATAGTCCTTTAGAGTAATCTTGATTAATATTATATTTTAATATAGATTTATTAATATTAGTCCATGAATTACCTAATAAATTATTATGTAAAGACCAAAATGAATTTATTAGTTCTCCTCCTGGGAATTCATATATTAAATTAGGATGTTTTAAATTTAATTTATATAGTTTTGCTATAGATGATGACATAATACCATTATCTAAAATTGTTGCTATATTTTGTGTAATTAAATCTGTATAATTATCATTTAAATAGAAACCACACGAACTTAATTTAGTAGGTTTTAAATTAATAGATGGTACAAAATTATTAGTATATTTACAATAATTATAAAAACCAAGTTGTGATAAATAACCACCAAATTTAGCACTATTATTTTGTATATTAATATCTGTAGTTACTCCATCTGTATTACATCCTAAATATAATGTTTCTAACATATTAGGATTTAAAAGTATACCATTTGATTTACTAAATGTATTTGATAATAGTACACCATTACAAAAAAATTTTAAAATACTACCATCATATGATACAGCTAAATGATT
>Ga0214919_10010587_pt1 | contig 11654 bp, 6 predicted proteins | sample LL1503_MetaG_FD_177994 | JGI IMG/M metagenome (GOLD analysis project Ga0214919, IMG submission 177994) | Freshwater microbial communities from Lake Lanier, Atlanta, Georgia, United States - LL-1503 | ecosystem: Environmental > Aquatic > Freshwater > Lake | place: USA: Georgia | collected 2015-03-15
GGTGGGAAAAAAACCCACAAAGAGGAAGAGCAAACAACTCAGCGGCATTATTAAGACATAAGATTACCAAAGATTATTTTATGGAACTTTGGAAAAGAATTGAGGCAAGCGGAGCGGGAGAACCCGGAATTTATTTTACAAATGATAAAGATTGGGGAACTAACCCTTGTTGTGAGATTGCACTTCGTCCATTTCAATTTTGCAACCTAACCGAAATTAATGTTTCAAATGTTGTTAATCAAGAAGATTATGAGGCAAGAGTAAAGGCTGCAACATTTGTAGGAACATTACAAGCGGGATATACAAATTTCCATTACTTAAGACCGGTATGGCAAAGAACAACTGAAAAGGATGCCTTGATTGGTATTTCAATGACAGGTATTGGTTCAGGTGCGGTTTTAGGTTTGGATATGAAATCTGCGGCTAAGATTGTTAAAGTTGAAAATGAAAGAGTTGCAAATCTATTAGGTATTAATAAAGCCGCAAGAACAACTACAGTTAAACCAGCGGGAACAACATCATTAACACTTGGTACGTCATCAGGTATTCATGCTTGGCACAATGACTATTATATTAGAAGAATACGTGTCGGTAAAAATGAGGCTATTTATAGTTATTTGAGAGATAATCACCCTGAGTTAGTTGAAGATGAATATTTCCGTCCACACGATACTGCGGTTATTGGTATTCCACAAAAAGCACCAGAAGGTTCAATTTTAAGAAATGAATCACCAATCCAATTGTTAGAAAGGGTTAAAAAAGTTCATATGGAATGGATTAAACCGGGACACAGAGGTGGAAGTAATTCACATAATGTTTCTGCAACTATTTCAGTAAGAGAACATGAATGGCCGGCAGTTGGAGAGTGGATGTGGACCGAAAGGGAACACTACAATGGCTTATCAGTTTTACCTTATGATAATGGGTCGTATAAACAGAGTCCTTTTGAGGATTGTAGTAAAGAAGAATATGAAAGATTAATGGAAACACTTAAAGACGTTGATTTATCAAAAATTATTGAACTTGATGATGATACTGATTTAAAAGGTGAAATTGCATGTTCAGGAAGTGGATGTGCTGTTGTTTAATTACTAATAAAAAAAAAATAAAGAAGCCGGAATTATTTCCGGCTTTTTCTATTATTAGTGGTATTTATAATAAACACCAATTATGTTATTAAAAGAAAATGCAATAAGAAGAGAAAAAATTGTAAATGGTAATAATAGATATTATAACTTTATTTTTGAATGCACCGGTTGTGGAAAAGAATTAAATGTTCAATCATCTTCATTAAAAACTCATTCAGGTAAATGTAGGAGATGTTCACAAATAGGAGAACCATATAAGTATATATATAATGAACTAAAATTACATAAAAAATTTAGTGATATTGTTGAAATTACTTTTGAAGAATTTTTAGATATTATTAAAGAAAGAAAGTGCCATTATTGTAATGATGATGTTGAGTATCATGAACATACAAGAAATTGGGGAATAAAGAATAGTAGGGCACACCATTTAGATAGAAAAAATAATGATTTAGGTTATACCAAAGAAAATGTTGTTACTTGTTGTTGGGACTGCAATAGATTAAAATCGGATAGATTTACTTATGAAGAATTTTTACAATTATCACCAATTCTAAAAAAAATACAAAGTGAAAGAAAACAAGGAAAAACAAATTAAACTTCTCCCTTCTTATTATTACTATAACGAACAAGGTCTTTTTGTTTTTACTGAACAATATCATTTAGATAGAGGACATTGTTGTGGTTCAATAAATGGATGTAGACATTGTCCGTTTGAACCAAAAGGACTGAAAGGTAATACTACAATAAAAAAATAATATAAGTATATTTATTACATATGGCAGATGGTATAACATATGGTATAAATTTTCCTTTTAGAGATTCAAATAAAGGTGATTATTTAGAGTTAACTCAATATCAATCACAGGAAATAAGAGCGGATTTAATTCATTTATTAATGACAAGAAAAGGTTCAAGATATTATTTACCTGATTTTGGTACAAGGTTATATGAGTTTTTATTTGAACCATTAGATGGTATAACATTTAATGCGATAGAATCAGACATAAGAGATTCGGTTAACAAATATATGCCAAATCTATTGATTAATAGTATAACAATAACACCGGCAGAATTATCAGATGAATCACCGGCAAGACAAGAAAATGCAATAGAAGGTGCCAATATGAACATTTATAGATATCCTGGTAAAGGAACCGCGGAATATACCGCTAAAATTAAAATAGATTACTCAACAAATAATAATACATTTGCTCAGAGTGATTTTGTAATTATTAATATTTAATGATACATGGCAAACGAAAAAATATCATATACAGTTAGAGATTATGAAGGTATAAGAACCGAACTTCTCAACTACGTTAGAACTTATTATCCGGATTTAATTCAAGATTTTAATGATGCTTCGGTGTTTTCTGTGTTTTTAGATTTAAATGCTGCTGTTGCCGATAACTTACATTATCATATTGATAGGAGTATACAAGAAACTGTTTTACAATATGCACAACAAAAATCTTCAATATATAATATCGCAAGAACATACGGATTAAAAATTCCGGGACTTAAACCATCAGTCGCTTTAGTGGATTTCTCAGTTACCGTACCAGCATTTGGGGATAAGGAAGATGAGAGATATTTAGGTATTTTGTTTAGAGGTTCTCAGGTTAATGGTTCAGGTCAGGTTTTTGAAAACGTTTATGATATTGATTTTGCATCACCATACAATGCACAAGGATTCCCAAATAGACTTAAGATTCCTAATTTCAACAATAATGGGGTATTAATTAACTACACAATAACTAAGAGAGAAGTTGTTGTTAATGGACTAACTAAAGTCTTCAAAAAAGTTATAGGTGCTAACGATGTTAAACCATTTCTTGAATTATTTTTACCGGAAAAAAATGTTTTAGGAATAACAAGTGTTCTTTTAAAAAGCGGAACAAATTATTCAAATGTACCAACAACACAAGAATTTTTAGGGGACGCTAATAGATGGTATGAAGTTGATTCATTAGCAGAAGATAGAGTTTTTATAGAAGACCCAACCAAAGTTTCAGACCAACCCGGAATAAAAGTTGGTAAATATATACAAACAAATAATAGATTTATATCAGAATTTACACCTGAAGGTTTTAAAAAAATGACATTTGGTGGAGGAACTAATTCGGCTCAAGACGCATTAAATCAGTTTACAAATTTAGGGGTACCATTAAATCTACAACACTATTCTAATAATTTTTCTTTAGGGTCAACCTTAACACCAAACTCTACTTTGTTTATACAATACAGAGTTGGAGGAGGACTCTCAACTAATTTAGGTACCAATGTAATTAATCAAATCGGTACTGTGTCTTTCTTTGTTAATGGTCCGTCAGACTCAACAAATACCTCAGTAGTTACATCATTAAGATGTAATAACGTAACGGCGGCAATCGGTGGAGCAAACGCACCAACTACAGAAGAAGTTAGAAGTTTTGTTTCATTCAATTTTTCCGCACAAAAAAGAGCGGTAACTGTTCAAGATTATGAATCTTTACTAAGGAACATGCCAACTCAGTTTGGTGCTCCGGCTAAAGTTGCAATTATAGAAAACGATAATAAAATAGATATTCAAGTATTATCATATGATACTTCCGGAAAATTAACAAATAACGTATCAAACACTTTAAAACAAAATATTGCCAATTACTTATCGAATTATAGGATGATGAATGATTATATTTCAGTTATGACTGCGAATGTTATTGATTTGTCAATTGAGGTGTCTGTTGTATTAAAGGCGACTCAAAATTCAGGCCAAGTAATTTCTCAAATAATTAATAGTGTTTCTGAATATTTTAATCCATTTAATAGACAATTAGGTCAAAATGTATATTTGTCAGAATTAAAAAGTACCATACAAAATCAGAATGGTGTAATTACGGTTACAGCGATTGATGTATATAATAATGTTGGGGGACAATACTCATCTGCCGAAACATCTATGGCATATGAAGACCCGGAAACAAAAAAAATCAAACCGGTTGACGATACTATTTTTGCGGAACCTAGTCAAGTTTATCAAATTAGATATCCAAATAAGGATATTAAAGTTTCTGTTAAAAACTTCCAATCCGTAACATTCTCATAACCAATTTATTTATTTCTAAGTTGAATTATCTTTTTATATAGTCTTTTTAAAAAAAAGACCCTAAACTATTTATTATTAAAGGATTTTAATGGGAAAGTCGTATAGGATAAAAACGGAGTTAGGGATAAATAAATCAATTAATTTTGAATTTCAACAAGATTTTGATTATTTAGAAATACTTTCGTTAAAAATTCAACAAGAAGATGTTTATACTAGAAGTTGTGCTCAGTATGGGGTTATAACAGGTAGAGTTACTGCCAATAATGGGTTAGGATTACCAAATGCAAGAGTTTCTGTTTTTATTCCCGTTGACAATGAAGATAAAGACAATCCGGTAATTAATCAAATATATTCTTATTCTGTACCATCAGATAAAAATGAAGATGGGTATAGGTACAATTTATTACCACATGAAAAATCATATTCAACACATGCCGCAACGGGAACATTCCCATCAAGAAATGATGTATTAACTGATTCGGTTGCAAATTATATTTTTGAAAAATATTATAAATACACCGTTAAAACAAATGATAGTGGTGATTATATGATATTTGGTGTTCCGGTTGGAACATATACTATGGTTATGGATATTGATTTATCGGATATTGGTGAGTTTTCTTTAACACCACAAGATTTGATAAGAATGGGTTTAGCAACAGAAGCTCAAGTTGCCGGAAATCAATTCAAAACTTCTACGGATTTAAACTCATTACCACAGATAGTATCAATAACAAAACAATTAGAAGTATCACCATTGTGGGGAGAACCATCAATCTGTCAAATTGCAATTAATAGAGTAGATTTTGATTTAAGGGATGATGTTAATATTGATATACAACCAACATCGGTTTTTATTGGCTCAATATATTCTACGACAGATAAATTTAGAGTTAGAAAAAATTGTAGACCAAAAGATAATATGGGAAATCTTTGTGGTTTGATTGCGGGACCGGGACAAATATTAGCAATTAGACAAACCATTCAAGAAGATACATTAGGTCAACCAATATTGGAACAATATAAATTAGAACAATCTGGTAATATAATAGACGACTCAGGTACTTGGTTAACTGAATTACCAATGAATCTTGATTATTATTATACTGATGAGTTTGGTAATAGGAAGATATCGCTAGACCCAAAAATAGGGGTTCCCACAAAGGCAAAATATAGGTTTAAAATTAAGTGGCAACAATCACAAACATTAACCGAACAAACAAGAAGAGCATATTGGTTGGTACCAAATATTAGAGAATATGGTTGGGATGCATTGGGTCATGATGACCCAACAGATAGCAAAAATTCAATTACTAAACAAAAACAACATGGTTCTTATTATTTCGGGTTAGATTGGGGTGGATATACAAACCCAACAGCCGCAATTAATTGTGAGGATTCATTTTATGAGTTTCAATTTAATAGAGTTTACACAATATCAGGGTTAATAGATGAGTGGAAAAAGGGAGGAAGAGGTAGATTTATAGGTATAAAAGAGATAGATAATGATGATTGTAGTAGTAGTGTAAATAAATTTCCAGTTAATGATGGTTTTAGAAATTTTGATTTATTGTATTTTTTATTTTCAATTTTTTTCAGTTTTTTACAACAAACGGGGGTAGTAATATTAACAATTGGAAATTTAATTTTATGGATTGTTTCTAAATTAAGAAAATTACTTGGAAAAAAAACAAAGGCGAACTTTAGGTTTAAGGTACCGATGATAACATATTCTGATTGTGAATTATGTGAATGTCAAAGCGACACCGCATCTGTTGTTGATGATGATGGTGGAAATGTACTTTATGGTACTTTTTTAAGTTATGTTTCAGAACCAAAATTATATACCGAAAAATTATTAACAACAATTCAAGAACGTGGTTATTTTGGTAATGCAGACCAACAAACGATATTATCACTTCAACTTTCAGAAGCTATTGCGGGAAAAGCAATAAGTAGTAGTTCAAATTGGTGGAAATCAAAAGTACCGGTATCTAATGCTTATACGCCAGCATATACTTTATCTAACGCATCTAATTTCACACAATCAATTAACATGTATTTAACGATAGGTGAAAGGGTTAATAAGTTTAATTTAAGACAAAAATATTTTACCGGCGAAAATAAAATAAAAGTTACTTTTGCCGCAGATGATAATCAGAATTTTCACTATGATAACACATTAACCGTATTTACATTAACAAACTACGAACCAGGTCAGTTACTCTCATTTGTAAATCCTGAAAAGTCTAAAGATTTAAATTATTTATATACAAGAACAACATCAAATTCTGTAACAATAAATGGAATAATCGGTGTTAGTAAAGTAAATTCCGGAGACACAATCAAAGTTACTTATTGTAACCCAAATTCTAATAGGTCAGGTATTGATGTTAATTACATATTACCTTATGGTTCTGAAGTATTAACAACTAAATTTGCATCTGACATTGAGTACTACCAAGTAATTACCGCAATTACACTTAATTATCAAAATCTACCAAGTGGGGGGAAACAATTTTTAAACCCTAATTTTTATGGTGATAAAGGCTTTTGGTCTTATCTTAATAATTTGGGTCAAAATAATGAGGCTGGTGGAAATTTAATAAGAAGTTTTAAAGGTTATTATGATACAGATAGTTGTTATTTGGACGGAGACCCAAGGTTTCGTCTTATAGCTTTAAATGAAATTGGGGCGTCCGATGGGGTATTAAAGTTATCAAATCATGATTTTTTTACCGATTTTGAAAAACAATATGTAACAATTTTACAAAGAGGTGTAGACCCTTATTCACCAAAATACGTAAATAAATATGGTATTGGTAAGATACTAGGATATGATAATGAAGATGATTTAATAATAACAGCACAAACAAGATTAAATATACCAATACAACCATTAAAACCATATACTCAAAATACTTTTACAATACAAAACCATAATAAAAGTGATGAAATTTTTTATCCATCATATTTTTTTACTCCCGGTATTTTAGGGTCAACCAGACCTGAAGAACAATATAAAAATTTCTTTACAAATAATGTGTATTATTATAGTGCACAAGACAGATACCATTATCCCGCAGCAAACGCTTATAATTATGGACTATTACAAATGGGAACTGGCTCAAATAATTATGGGTATTTTATAAAACCAAATGATTCTTCAAATCAACTTGGACATCCTATCCAAGATAGTTATTATACGCCATTATTGTATAATCAACACTATTATCAAAATTCTGATAATTTGGATGGAGGTGCAATAATGGGATATCATTGGGTTAGAATAAACACATCAGTTTGTTATGGTTTTAAAACTGTTGTAATACCAGATGTAAATAACTACGGTTGGGATGAATATTATTTTAGTCCAACACTTAAAAAATTCGCACAACCAGATTTAAGAATTATTCAAGGTCAAACTATACTTAGAACAGACAGATTACCATCTTCTGATTATTCTGATAAATATAATTTAACAATACCTGGTGAAGATTTCTCAGAAAATGTTAGCTTATTACAACAAAATTTAAGTTTTGCGGTTTATTTAATTTCGGAAGATGGAGATAATCAAGCAACAACCCCAAGCTATGCTAATGGTGCTACTCAAGTAACTCAGGATGTAGAGGGATTACCAGGTGCTGAAAATTTACTTAGTACTCTTAGTAATTGTAGTAGCATGGTTTCGTTAAGTTGTTATCAAGGAAGTGGTAATTCATTTAAAATTAAAGATAATTGTGAGACGGAAGATGCAATTGAAAATGGGTGTTATGTATTTTTAAGAGGATTAACAGGTAAATTTGGAAAAGATTTACGTACAGATATAAAATCATGGTCAGAATGGGGATTTAGATTTAGATTTTTCTATGCTTTATGTAGGGGAGTATTATCACAATCATTTGTTAATAATTGGGTTAATGGTTCATTATATTCATTCCCATTCCAAGTCGATACAAAATACTATGAAACAACAAATACCCCATATTCTGTTTTTTGTGATAGGTTAATTTATTTTGACAAACAAACTAATAATTTTTATTATAGAAGTTCACCATACTCAACAATTAGTAATAATTTTGTCGGAGCACCAAATAGTGATACTCACTCAAGTAATAATAAACAATTATTATTCCCAACAACAATTATAAATTTGGGTATGAAAAATTCTTTTTATGGTGAAATATCATTTGACCCCACAACAAGTGCGTTTGTTGTCGATAAGTTAAATGATACAAGTTATTCTGACACCTCTGATTTAGTTAATTTATTTGTAATATCACGAATATGTGATGAAGGATTTTTAGGTAGAGTATTTGGTAGTTTTAGTAATAATAATAATATAAATCAATTATTTAGTAGAGGTGATTACTTTATGAGAAGAATTGATGGTGATTTAGCACAAGCTTTCTCAATAAATTCTGAAATTGGAAATATACCTTTTTCACCTGAATTTTATGATGTTACCGGAAATCCATCAGACCCCGTTGTTTTACTTGGATTCCCAAGTAGTAATCCAACAATGGGTGTGTTTTTTTCTTCCACCACCTCTGACTTACAAATTAAAGATTATTTAACACCAGGAATAATTAACTTTAGACAAACTATTAATTCACCTTCAGTTGCAACATATCCATTTAATATAAAAACACAAAAAGTCCCATTTTATCAATGGAACTTGGCAACAACAACAAGTATTTTTGGTTCTGAAATTAATGAATGGGCAACATATAGAACAGACATTTTTAGTAAGGGTTACCAAGCGTTAGATAGAAGAACGTTATACCCATTTCAGACGGGTAGTGCTAGTTATTTTATAGGTTCTAACACATTAGTTGACGATAGAAGGGCGAGAGGTTATATATATAGTGAAGATAATGTTGGTAATTACTCAATTAACAATGGCGGGATATTTCCTAAAAAGTTTTTAACAGGAGCTCCGTTCCAATTTTATTTTGGAATAGTTAAAGGAAATAGTGCATTAGATAAATTTAAGTCAAAATATTTAAATAATGAGTAATACTTTAACCATAATACCGAGTAGTAAAAAATATAAATCAGCTCCATATGTTGACCAAAGTTTAACTATTCCATTAGAAAGTAAGTTACGGTTAATAACCGAATATGATAGAAGTTCTGTCGTTGATTTGGCAACGGTTTACGATGATGAAAGGCAATCGTCAACAAAATTTAGACCAACGTTTAAAGTTGACTACATCTATAATAATCCATATACAGGTACAACAACTTATTTACCATTTGTTAATAATCTTTTTTATGTGAACGAGATTGCGTCAGTAACTAGCTCTACTTGGGGAGGTTATCCACAATATTATGAATTTGATTTTTTTAGACCTAAAATAAATGATGGTCATTTTCAATATCTCGCAAAAAGTGGATACAATTATAATTGGATGTTTTATTTCACATATCCTTCTGAAAACGATTACGATAAAAAAATGAGTTATTATTTAAATAATTCAGGGTTTAATTGGAAAGCTAAAGAAGGAATCCCATTTAATTTAAAATTAACAACTGAAAATGGAAGTAATATATTATCATTTGAGTGTATTACGGAACACGGACTAACAATAGGAGAATTAGTACAATTATCGGTTAGTTATGGAATTAATAATTTATTTGAAGTTTACTCATTAGGTAATGGTTTATATGATAGTGAAAAATATGTATTCAATGTGTTCGATATAGGGTTTACTGGTAATACATTTTTTAATGGTTTAACAGGAACCTTCAAAAGAGTTTTAAATTCTCAAAATTTATCTGAGACAACATCTAAATATTATGTGAGGAAACATAAAATAATTACCAATACAGAAGATATTGTTGTTACAAAAATAGGTTATGAAAAAAACCCTTTTAATGAAGATAGAAAATTAGAACTTAGTCCATTAACACCAAATAAAATTACAAGAATTTCTCAAAAGAATAGTAGCAATTCATATAATTTTACTTTAAATAAAAACATTGATATAAGTCAATACCTTGATAATCAAAAGAGACCGATTTCTGAATTATTTTTAACAATCATTAACAAAGGATATTCCGGTTATTTTAATAAACCTGATAACAATAACATTGCACTTAAAGAAGGTTGGGGTTTTAATATTACAACTAGCACAAATTTTTGGTGGGACGATAATAATGCCGATTCAAATACAAATATAACAACAACTAACTATAGTATAAGAGATTCGGGAGGAAATCTTAGAAATTTTTATTATAATAAAAATTTAAATACCGGAGATACTGTATATGGTGATTTTTGTGAATGGAATGATTATGAACAAAAAGAAAGAGTTATTTCAAAATATTTCCATAAATTAAAATATAATCCTGATTTATTCGCAATAAATAATACACCCACAACAAATTCAAAAGGTTTTTATTATATACCACACAACTCAATAAAAATAAAAGTTTTTTCTGATGTTGTTGAAACCGCACCAATAGAAACGGCGGACCAAATACCAAAATGGTCTTATTTTTCAAAATCAGATAATGGGTTTAGATGGAGAGATTTATATGAATATGGGTATATTGATGAATTAGGTGAGGGTGTTGACTATCCATTTTTAAATGATGCTCATTATCCATATGGTGATGTATTTTTTAAATTGGTTGGAGAAGGTTCCAATATTAATAATGATTTATTAGGTATAAATGTTGCTAACAAACCAAAAATAGATGGATGTGAATAGTTTTAAAATATTACAAAATGGTAGTACAAATAATTCAATTGTTGTTCCAATTGAATTAAATTGGGATTTGGCGGGACAAGACCAATCAATTGAAATATATCAATCGGAAATAGAGGGAAAGGTGGTGGGTAAAGGGTATGATTTTGAAGTTACTAGATTTCCACATGAACAAGATTCAAATAATTTTGGGTCAACACAGGTTAATTATGAATTTTATTTTAATTTGGGGTCATCTCTAAGTGTTCAAACAAATTGGGCCGCAAATTATGCGGGTCAAAATATAACAACAAGAGAATTATATTATAACTCAACTTATTTTACTAAATCTTTTTTCAAGTTAGATTTATATGACACCGTTGATAATAAGAGACAAACAAATTATTTATCTATTATAATACCAACACAACAAGGACTAACATCACAAGTATTATTTAATAATAGACCGGTGGATATTAAAATCCCTGCATTTGAATTAGATTATGTTGGTAATAGAGAAGGTTTTTTTATATACTGGTTAAAAACCTTAGACTTTTTAAATATTAATACTTTTTATATGACCGCAAAATTTTATAACGCTAAAACAGGTCAATTTGTAAAGATGACAAATAAACCACAATCAACAATAAGTGGAGACAAATATAATTTGGATTCAATGACATATTTTTATTATAGGGTTGTTTTGGATTATGTTAATAGTACTTATAAAATTTTTGACATAACAAGTAATGATAGAATTGGGGTTCTTGCGAATCCTAT
>Ga0214919_10010588_pt1 | contig 11653 bp, 10 predicted proteins | sample LL1503_MetaG_FD_177994 | JGI IMG/M metagenome (GOLD analysis project Ga0214919, IMG submission 177994) | Freshwater microbial communities from Lake Lanier, Atlanta, Georgia, United States - LL-1503 | ecosystem: Environmental > Aquatic > Freshwater > Lake | place: USA: Georgia | collected...
CACCTGCATTCAAGAGCTTCCTGCGTCTGGATGCTTTGGGTGGTGAGCTCAGTTGGTAGAGCAGGTGACTCTTAATCACCGGGTCGGGGGTTCGAGTCCCTCACAACCCACTTGTCCCTAGCTTGAAACTTTGTCACAACTATAAGTGGTTTTGCCTATCGGTTAAAAACTAAGATAGATGTGAAGCAAGTTAAAGCCACTACAGTCAGAACTACTAAGTAATTCAGTTGGCCCCTATTCCTACTGACTTCGGTCAAACCGAGAACTCTGCTGAAGAGCAAAAAAGGTGAGAATAGAAATGGATGAATAGAATACGTGCAAAAAAGAATTGCAGTTCCAATCTCAAGTCCAATACAAAATGAAGAAATAACTGGGGATTTTTTATGCAATAGTCCTAAACCCAAATAAGACAATAAAGTCAGCAGAGCTGCAGGAATAATCAGCGCGTAGGGGAAATTCTTCGAATCTATCGCAATTCTTTCTATCTGATAACGATAATCTACAATCCAAGGCGCACATATAAAAGTCAAAAAATTTCTATTGAAGCCAACAAATGGCGAGTGAAACCACGCGACTGAACCAATGTGTCCAAATGGCCCTGTTGGGTCATACAACGGTAAAAAGTGAATCATGCGTTGCTGCAATTCATAGGAGATCGAAGGAATATAACTGGCGGGAGGCTTAAATTTCTCAAATACTTGCCCAGGCAAAATGAGCAAAGTCAATATTCCCAAACCTACGCAAGAAGTTTTCAAACCAAAGACTATTCGTTTTCTTTGAATTATCACATGTGCCAAAAACCAAGGTAGGAATAAGAAAATATTCAAAGTTGATGCAAGAATCAAGCTCAATACAACTCGAATAAAATTAATACCTTCACCATAAATATATATCGACACAAGAAATACTGTCATGGCTAATAGAAACGTGTCAGGTACAAAAATCCACACCAAAGTTGAAAAATTTGCTAGTAGTAAAATATAGAAAATGTTATCGTGGTAGAGGTTACGCAACAACTTCGATGAGACGAATACCATAATAAATATACAAAAACCATTCAATATTGTCCAAGAAATATAGTTAGAAAACAAGTGGCTCAGGCCAAAAGGCAATAATGATATGACGGCAAGAAACGGGCGAATCGAAGATATTGCATTTCTTGGATCGCTTCCATACATCATCGTGCGAAGAGAATCCGCATCATAAAACGAATTGTCAGCCGCGGAATCAACATTAAAGTTCCTTAAAAAAAAGACAAGAGTCAGAGAAGTTATAACGGAAGCCTGCAAGATTGATTTTCTATGTGAAAAAAAAAGAACTATTTCAGTATACTTTATTCTAGGAGATGAGAGTCTAGGTATGTGCATAGTTAAATCGCAAAAACAAAAATTAGAATAACAACTGGCAATAGAATAAGCATTTTTTTGTCTTGAATTAAGTCACTAACTGGATCATCGCCGGCCTCATGCCTACCTACCTCTATCCAATTTATTGCAATCCAATAAATAAAAATTGGAACTAAGAAAAAAAGTCTTTCTGCATTTGAATACAAGAGCTGTGTGGTTGTGTCATTCAAGTAAATCATAAAAACCGTCAGTGAACTGAATCCAGCACCTATACCAAGAATCAATAGAACTTGTAGATCCTCTTTTTTATAACCCCGTCTACTATTTACATCGACATCTTTAGAATCAGCAAGTGAAATTTCACTATATCGTTTGGAGAATGCCAATGAAAGAAAAAAGAAAGTTGAAAAACCAAGCAACCATATTGACAAATTAATTTCAGCAGAAATGCCACCAACAATTATGCGAAATATATAGAAAATTGCAAGCATTACAACATCTAAAATAACAAAGCGTTTTAGAAATAGAGAATAGGAGAGAGCCAACGCAGTATAGCTGAGTAAAACTGGGAAAATTTTAGGAAAAATAAGACCACATAATGTGAATGTAGTCAAAAGGATGAAGAGGGCAACTTTTGTCGCTGTACGCACCCCAATTCTACCCGCAGCGATTGGCCTTTTGCATTTTGTTAAGTGTCTTCTATCAGATTCGCAATCTAATACATCATTAATGACATAGATGCTGCTGGCGCACAGCGAAAACAGGAAAAATGCTGCAACCGTTAATCGTAAAGTGTCAATGTCGAAAAATTTATGACTTGTTACCAGCGGAACGAAAATCAGTACATTTTTTATCCACTGAAACAGTCGAAGCTCCTTGATCCAATCCTTCAAGAAAGCATTATTAATTTTCATTCTGTTAGCTCTTTCAAGGTTTCCGTGCATATATTGAGGACGTCCCCATGTGCGCAAAAATTGTATAACCATTTATTTTCATCAATCTCCCTATTGGCGAAATTTGTTCTAAAGGATTGTTGAAATCCTCAATGCATACTACTTCAAATGGGGAGGCTTTGAAGTCAATTGACTTCAAAATTCGATAATCCCAGCCTTCTGCATCTATATTTAAAAAAGTCGGTTGATTGAAATCTATTGTTTTAACTTCTTCGATTTCATTAAACTGCACCATAGTGATTTCCTGAGTCTCAACTAAGCGCGCCTCTCCTGCCTTGATAAGTCGTTGTGCGACATTGAAATCAAATGTTGAATACTCATAGGGGGCCATTTGATAGAATTTCAAAATTTCTGACTCGTCACTTACGGCGGCCCAAATAACTTTATCGCGTCGCCGCCTAATCATCGAAAGAGATCCGTTGAACTTGATTGGATCCACAAGAATGCCTTTCCATCCTCTTTTGTAAAGCAGATATGTGTTGGAGCACCAAATTGGATGGCCTGAACCAATGTCCAGATATGTGCCAGTCTTTCCTTTGAAATATTGACTTACGACAATGTCTTCACCGGAGAGTGAGTAACTTGTCTTAAGTATAGTCCGAACAAATGGGAAAGCCTTTATGATTTGCTTGTATCTGTATGTGCTCATGAGACGTATACTCCTCGGAAATACCGTTTACCGTTAAAAGTACTCCCACTAGTATTTACCAAGAAGTAATATTAAGCAATGACTTATGAGGTTTATTGAAGGAGTAATCTGTCGGCCATGAAGGATATGTAGTTTTACTCTTTCACAACCCACTTACTCCACGCAAAATTACAAGATTTTCAAAGCAGAAAACTCTAATGGTCCAACTTTCGGTTCTGTGCGAGAATCACATAATGATATGTAAAAAATTTCGAGGCAATACTTTTGTTTAAACGGATGGCGATTTCCTTTACAATCCAAGCTAAATTCGAAGTCAGATTTTTCGCAAAAAATGTGCGCGCTTGTCTGGATGGATTATAGATTTTAGTCGAAACAATTTCCCACCCACAAGTTTGCAATAGAATTCGAACCGTCGACATTTTGAATTTATTTATATGCCCCACTGGATTCCAATCATAGTTTTGCCCCATTCTTATATTGTCCTCAAGCGGAACTTCGACTAACAAGAATTCACTCCAATCTTTTGCCTTCAGTAAGAGTGATCTTGGATGATCCAAATGTTCAACAACATGGCACAAAAGAGTTACTGTAGAAGAATTATCGTATTTCAAAATATCATCCGAGCTCATACAGATAAACTCTGCCCCTGGTATATTCAAGTTTCGTGCAGATTTAACTCCTGAACTCGAAATCTCTAAACCCATATACTCAGAAAACACATTATTTCTGCTCAATTCTTTTGCTATGGCACCATCGCCACAGCCAACCTCTAGGATTCTCAGATTCCCTTTAGGAGATAACTGAGGAAAAAATGGAAGTTGGTTCCTTACTTTGTCTCTTGCGCAGAGTTCACGCCAATCCCTTTCAGTCTGACTTTCATACATGCTTTCATAGTCGAACAAATAATGTCCAATTCCACCCATTTCCCAATCACCTCAATTTCTTGTAGCGCTACTTAATCTTAAGAGCTGCTGAATATTCTGTGCAAAACACATGACGAAATTCAGACCATGGGAATGGGCCTAAACGTCGAGCCAATCCTACTCGAAAGTTGCGCAATAACCGTATCCCTGGAAGAGATTGTTGTTTCAGAAGTACAATGAATTTATACTGGGTTAGACACTGCAACGGAGCGAGTATAAATGAAGCACAACGAGGATCAAAACGTTCTAATGCTAGTTAACTCAATACCACCTTACAGAATTCCTTTATTCAATTGGATTGGCAAAAATGCCTCAACTCTTAGAGTTATTTATGACAAGTTAATTGAGTCTGATAGGAAATGGCAAATTGTTTTGGAAGATATTGGGTTTAGAGCTCAGGAATCCGGAGCAATCTCATTCACCCGCAAGGGACGTTCAGGTGCTGGTAGTGATATCCACTTTCCATTAAATCTATATTGGAAAATAAGATCAGCAAAACCAAATCTAATTCTTACAACTGAACTGGGTATGAGGACGCTAATAGCTGTTATATACAGAATTTTGCACCCAGAAATTCAACTGACACTCTGGTTGACTTTATCGGAACGCACAGAAAGTGATTATGGCGAAATGAGATTACTTTTGCGTAGATTTATCATTTCACATGTTGATCATATTGTTGTTGCCAGCGCTAGTGCTGAGCGTTATATAGCAACCTTTCCCGAACATCCAAAAATAACAAAAGCACCTCAAGCAATAGCTCAAGACCATGATCTAAAATACGAAAAATCTGTAATCAATATTGAACCCGTTCTATTAATTATCTCAAGTAATTCACCCAGAAAGAACATATCTTGGGCGGTCCATAAATTGGATGAATGGGCGCGGAAGCAAAATAAACGCGTCAGTTTGCAAATTGTAGGTGAATTACCGACTTCGCTTGATTTAAAATCTTTTGCGTTTCTTAAAATTACCACTCAAGGATTCGTACAACCTTCAGAAATGACTCACTTCTATCAAATAGCCGATGTATTGATCTTTCCAACCTTAGAGGATGAATGGGGTCTCGTTGTAAATGAAGCGCTCTCACACTCCTTACCTGTAATTGGGAGCTACTGCGCGGAAGCCGTAAACGAGTTAGTTTCAGATTCTTACAATGGTTGGGTTTTTAATCCTAAAGATGAAGCAACTTTTAATTCTGCTTTGACACATTTCTTTGCTACTCACAGAGATCAAAATCTCTATTCGAAAATGAAATTAGCTGCCAAAGATACTGTAACAACCAAAGCCACCATGGAAGCTCTTGCTTTGGCTCTTGTTTCTCGCCACAAAAAGCCCAAAGTAGCGACTCAAAAAATCGTAAATGTCGTAATCAGCATGCGATATCTCAATAAATATCGTGTCCCATTAATTCAAAAACTCTCACAAATTCTATTGGCTGAAGGTAAAGAATTGAGAGTGTTAGGTTCAATTCCCAATAATGCCGCACGGAAAAACGAAGATTTGGGCTGGCACCCAACTTACAGAGTTGTTAGTCAATTCAAACTCACATTGGGAAAAAGAGAATTACGATTCCGCCTTATACCCCGCAATTGCATTGCTGCAGATATCTTTGTGACTGAACATGCCGCTGGGAATATCCACAACATCATAATATTGATTACTCGGAAAATTATGCGGAAACCAACCGTCCTGATGGGGCATGGTTCAAATATTACTTCTAAATCAAGTTTTCTCTCAACCATTGTTGAGAGTATTCAGGTTCGTATGTGCACACTCTATTTAGCTTATACTGCAGAATCTTTAATTCGTGCAAAACGTCTAGGTGGCGAGAGAATTCCTACGGTAAACTTTTTCAACTCAACTGATACAAAGACGCTTACTCAACTAATGGGATCACATCGCAAAAATTCTTACGCGCAGTCTTGTGATAAATGGAAAGCTCTATACGTTGGCTCCTTTCACTCGTCAAAAAATATCCAGCAACTCTTATCCTTGTGTTCAATGATTCATGAAAAAGACCAACGTTTTCATATAGTGATTTGCGGTGAAGGCGATCAGAAGATTTTTGATTCAATGCGTGCTTTACCTTTTGTAGAAGCTGTTGGTTTTAAGGAATCTAGTGAGCTTGCCAAATTAGCAGTTGAGTGCAAAATTTTGTTGAGTACAGGTCGTATTGGTCTAAATGCAACGGACTCATTTGCTCTTAGAACCCCAATAGTAGGATTGTCCGCTGGGGTACTACATGCTCCTGAGTTTGAATATCTGAATCAATCAAACTCAATAATGTTGCCCACAATTGATGCAGTTTCAGAAGCCGTTCTACGACTCATGAAATCAGAAGGCGAAATTGAAAATCTGAAGAATGGATGCGATCAATCAGCGATGCACTACTCAATCGAAAGAAGTGCTGAAATCATTGCTAAGAGTATTTCTGACATTTGCAAAGAGCAAAATTAGACGATGTCAAATTTTCGACTCGTCTCAGGAAAACTTTCTCTCTACTTTTTAGGAGTTGCAGTAGGAAATCTAGTCACGATATTTTCGATCCCGATCTTGTTCCGCACATTAGGCAGTTCACTTTGGGGAGACCTGATTGTGGCACAATCCATTGGAATGATTTTAGCGATATTGATTGATCTCGGTTACTCGAATTTTGCTCCCGCGCGTATTTCACAATTAAGCAACATCGAAAGAGATAGATTTTATTCTAAATCACTAAGCCACCGGATGTGGATCTTTATGGCTTCCGTCATTTGCTTTGCTTTATCCCAAATCTTAGGACTAACCCACTTCTCCGCAGCTCAATTAACAATAATACTTGCGTACGCCTCCCAAGGGCTAAGCTCTAGTTGGCTATTTATCTCCAGGAATGACGCTAGGGGATATTTCGAAAAGATCATGATCCCAAGAGCAATTTTCCCACTTTTTGGGAGTGTGCTCACTATATTTTGGAGTTCAGGATTGCTTTATGGACTATTTGTACTAGCTGGTAGCGTCGTTAGCCTAACTTTCAACAATAAAAGTCTGTATTTGAAACGACAACTAGAGGGAGCTAAACCGCGCAAACGTGACTACAGTGTTCAAGGTTTTGTTCGGTACGATTTTTTTAATAGTGTACTAAACAGTTTGCTTCTGCAATTACCAGTGTTGTTAGTCGCAACTTTTAGTCCAGCATTACTTGTTTCATTTGCTCTGGCAGATAAGGTTGTAAAGGCTTTAGCAGGGTTAACGTGGCCAGTGGTTGCATTATTTCAAGGTTCCGTCTTCCAAGATATCGGGCACGCTTCAACACGTGTAAAAAGAAATGAAAATATTTTCAGTTTCGTGATTGCCATAATTTGTTTGATTATAGTTCCTATAACATGTAATACATTCGTTGAGTTTGTAGCAGGGAATGAACTCCGATTCTCTCTGACTGAAAGATTGTTTATTGGAATCCTAATATACGCTCTATTCCAAAACTCACTCATGGCAAGTGTGCATATTGTCAGAAATAGGCGGACTAGATCATTGGTAATCACAAATACAATCTCATTGACTTTCACAGTTGCAAGTTTAATTCTTCTGAGAAATTCCCGTTCACTAACGGAGATATTGCTCATAATCATCATTGCATATAGTATGAATTTCTTCATAATGAGGATTATCATTAGTAAGTCAAATTCTCTTACTAATCCAATCTTTCCATAGAGATTGGTATCGGCTTAAGGAATAGTTGTCCTCAAAATACTGTTTGCTAGTTTTTCGTAATTCAACGTATTGAGTTTTATCCTCAATCATGCGAAAATAAAATGCACATAACTCATCCACATTTGGGGAAACATATCCTGATATTTCATCTAGAACTAAATCTACAGCTCCTCCGGCTGGAAATGACAGAACTGGTGTCCCGCAACTTATTGCTTCAATAATCGAAAGCGGTTGACCCTCTGATAGTCGGCTTGTGAAAACTAAGAAATCTGATTCATGCAAAATTGTATACTTCGATACACCTGAAAGAAATCCCGTGAATTCGAATTTCTCAGTCAGATGCAATCTAGCAAGTTCTTTATGAATTTCTCTCATGTATAGTTCATCCACCACGGGCCCAATGACAATAAATTTAACGTATGGCAATTTCTGATTAACAATTGATGCAAACAGTATGAAATCCTCTAATCCTTTATCTGGTTGTAAATTGGATAAAAATGCAATTTGATCCGCGTACGGTTTAATTCGTATTGTATTACGCGACGATAAACTAAGTTCCTCATAGTCTGTCACTGTGTTTGGGATAATCGAAGTAAACTTTGCATGCATACTGTTTAAAAAGAAGTTCTCCATAGTGCGTCCTAATACAATATTTTCTGAGCGTCTTATCAAACGTACAAAAAAGTAATTAGCCAAATTTGTATTCTTATGCATTCTTTTAGGAATAGTATGAAAATAGAGGGCTATCGGTATTCGTCGCAACTCTGCTAGCCTGCATACCGTATAGTCTACAAACCGCGCATATTTGGAACTCGAGAAATAGCAAATAAAAATGTCTGGTTTTCTTTGCGAGAATATACGGTTCACTTTAAAAAATAGTTTAAATGACCTAAAAACTTTTCTGAATGTAAATCTGTTAATTTCATTTATTGAAAAACTGAATTCCCGCTCAATAAGTTCAACTTCTAATTCTTGTCCTTGCAATATCTCAAAATGTATTTGAGTCATTAAGGTTGAACCATTGACGGGAGGCGGCAACTGACTCAAAATAGTAACTTTCATGGGTGAGTTTTCAACATTTTCGTTAGTATCTTGATTATTGACCAGTTCCCTATCAAATATCGCCTCCAAAGTCTCCGAGGATCTGCGCTAAGTCTAAAAAGCCATTCCAAGCCCAGGATTCTAAATGCCCTCGATGCTTCGGGAACTGATCCCGCTAGGAAATCAAATGCAGCTCCAACACACAGTGTAGGAAGATTGGTGAGGTTCGAAATTCTATGTGCTACAAAATCCTGTTTCGGAGTGCCTAGACCCACCCAAATAACATTAGCCCCCGAATCAACTATCTTGGCGACTATTTCAGTTAGGTCTAATTCAGAGGTAGGCACGAATGGGGGACTGAAACTTCCAGCTATATTTGCGTTCAAACTCAAAATATCAACAAGAGTCTCTAAAGTTTCTACACTGCCGCCAAGCAAAAAATGTTTCAAATTTTCTTGAGAGTCTTTTGAAAACATATATCTCATGAAATCAACTCCTCGAATTTGCTCCATTCTGTATTGCCTATTTTTGAACAACTTAGAAAGAATTACTAACGGTTTGCCGTCGAAAACGCACCGTGCTCCATCGCTGTTGAGTACTTCTCTCAATTTTGCGTCATTCAAGGCCATCTGCATCACGTAAGTATTCAAAAAATGATAATGCAGTCCAATTTCTGGATTGATTGCATTTGCTGCACACTCATCAGCAATTTCTTTCTTACCGTAATTAGATACTCGTATGGTGGCGAATTCAAAGTTCCGCAAGTCTTATTACCTCTCTTCGGGATTTAAAGTGTATCCATCTTGGATTTTTCGGTGCCGTCTTGAATCTGAAATTAGATAGGCGAAGAAAATTAGAGTACTAGAAGGCATATTTATTCCTGGGTTGTATGCAGAGTTTGTCACAATTACAACCAGTATCGAAATAGAAAGTTGAGAGTATTCTGAACTGATTTTTCTTAGTCTTAAAAAGGTAAATGCAATTAGGCAGGCTAAGAGGAAGATTCCTAAGAGGCCTAGGTCGATATAGGTTTCAAGCCAAGTATTGTCTAGATTATTGTGCGAGCGAATTAATGTAGATATGGATCCCAAGGCGTATCGGTGACCGGAATAGAAGCCATGACCGAATATAGGTTTTTCATTTCCGAAAGAAAGTGCTTCGCTCCAAACATTCGTTCTTCCAGTCAGCGTGGATAGACCTTGAGAGTCCTGTCCTCGAGTAAAAAAACTCACCACTCCACCTTGAACTGACTCGCTGGAAATCAAGAAATACATGACTAGGAGAGTTGCCCAAAAAACTGAAATTCTGGCATAGGTACCCCTAGAAGAACTAAACTCCAGACTTTGGGCTGTCCTTATTGCCAAGTAGTAAGAAACTAAAACAACGGTCGCAAAAATGAGCCGCGAATGTGCTTCGTAGAGTAAAAGCAATAGTATCGCCATGTAAAAAAATTTAATATGGCGAAATTTCTTTTGCTGCATGAAGTTTCCTGTAATTAGACTAGCAATTAAAACGAATAAAACGATGCCGAGAAGATTCGCCCCGATTTGTGGAACTATAACATTGAATCGTTTTGCTTCGGTCGGCGAGGGTCTTGAGAAGACCAAATCAGGAACGAGAATAAACTCAATAAGGCCCGCAATAATGAATAACGTTGAGATTCTAAACAGTTGATTAAATGCAAATTTACTATTTGTCACCAAGGTGGGAATTCTGAAGACGCAAAGGTATGCAAAGCCTAAGTTGATTGACTTCAATAGACTCGCAATTGAGTTATATGACCAAATGTTGGATAGGCAACAGTACAAAATAAACACCGTGAGAAATAGTTCAGGTTTTCCATTGATTCTTCTCAAGTGCGCATCTTGGGGAAAACAAATTAAGAACGATAAAAAGTAGCAAAAAATCGGTAAGATTCCTCGTAATGCAGCAAAGACGTCTATTCTTAGTGATTCGGAAGTTCCTGGTGTTGAATATATGAATGACCCGATGGCGCCAATCCAGCATATTCTCCGCGCCCAATCATTTCTTGCAATTATCGTTCTATTACTCATTCTCATTGACTTGCAGTCCCAACCTCAGTATTGATCTCGGGGTTACTTCAGGTCTTCAAAGTACAGTAACATTGAAAGGCTCTGAACTTAGCTAGAAGTTTCCTTTGAGTTCTTGTAAAAACCGATACCTAGAGCTTATTTTCCCATCGGCTCACGCCTAAACTTAAGCCCTAGCCAATTGGAGAATCATGTCTGCTGGATTTAAGGCCCGTGTACTTGTGGCTGAAGATGAGGAGTTCACGCTTAATCTTCTGCGCGAGGTACTAACCAGTGCTAATTTCCAAGTTGAGGCTGTAACAAATGTGGCAGATGCGATTGCCAAAATAGGTAGCTTTGATCCGCATGCGGTTATTACAGATTTAAACTTTGGCATTACTGGGCCAAGTGGAGCTGATCTACTGCAATACATAGAAAAGGAGCACCCCTGGGTTGGCAAGGTGGTCTTAACCTCACACGCATCCCCTGCGCTTGCAGTTCCAAATGGAATGGCCCTGCCTGCTGGCGTAACTTACCTGGTTAAGTCAGAGCTTGGATCAATTTCAGATCTAGTTGCAGCGGTTGAAAATTCCATCTCTAATCTTGCCTTTGAATCTGTTAAGCCTGTTGTGGAAAATGACCGAATACTTATTAGCGCTACGCAGGGTGAGATTTTATTGATGCTATCTGAGGGGTATACAAACTCAGCCATCGCTAAAAAGCGCGGCACATCCCTTCGAGCTGCAGAAACTCTGGTGCAACGCACCTTTGCCAGCATGGGCATAAAAAATGATGAGGATTTTAATCCCCGTGTCTTAGCAGTTCGGATGTGGCAACAAGGAAAAGTTGTGAGTAAAAACCGATACCTAGAGCTTATTTTCCCATCGGCTCACGCCTAAACTTAAGTCCTAACCTATTGGAGAAGCATGGCTACCGGCTTTCGTGCACGCGTACTTGTGGCAGAAGATGAAGAGTTCACTCTCAATCTTCTCTCTGATCTACTCAGTGCTGCTGATTT
>Ga0214919_10010589_pt1 | contig 11651 bp, 9 predicted proteins | sample LL1503_MetaG_FD_177994 | JGI IMG/M metagenome (GOLD analysis project Ga0214919, IMG submission 177994) | Freshwater microbial communities from Lake Lanier, Atlanta, Georgia, United States - LL-1503 | ecosystem: Environmental > Aquatic > Freshwater > Lake | place: USA: Georgia | collected 2015-03-15
TGCGCTTCAACTTCCAACCGAAATTTTGAAGGCAGACAAGGTCGCGGTGGCAGAACTCACCTTTTAAGCCCAGCAATGGCAGCAGCAGCAGCTCTAACCGGACATTTAACCGATGTTAGAAAAATGATTTAAATGTTGACTCACTCTCGAACAAATCATGAAACTATAACTAGAAACTATGATTTCACCGATTCCGGCTTCACGCCACCGCTAACAAAATCAGCAGAAACAATTTCTGGCAATAAAGAATTTTGCTGGACAATTAGCTTGGCAAAAGATTTGGCGGCAATTTTTTCTTCAATTTTTTTGTCAGCAATTGGCTACGGAATATTGATGGTAATGATCGCTCTTAAACTTGAAGCTAATGTTAAAAATGAAATTTTAATTTCACTTTCAACCGCCACTCAAATTGGCGCTGGCGTGATTTTTTCACGCTTCCTTCCCTCGCTGGGCCGCAAAACCGGCATGATTAACAGCATTTATTTTGGCTCAATTATTTCAGCAATCTGCGCCCTAACGCTTTTTATTTACCCAGGTTATTTACTTTGGCTTTTAATTATTTTTTGCATCGGAACTTCTTTTTTCATTTGCGGCGTAACCCGCAATACAATCATGATTGATCTGGCTCCAACTCACATGCGGGCGATGATTATTTCAATGGGAACAATGCTGGTTGCAATTGGCAATAGTTTGGGACCGGTGCTTTTAAATATTTTGCAATCTTTTGATAATTTTTCGACTTACGTAATTGCGAGCGGATTTTACATCGCCTCAATGATTCCGCTCGCTCGCCTTAAAAAACTTGATGCCGTAGTTCGCGAAGAAAAAAATATTTCAATTTGGCGCTATATAAAAAATTCCCCAAAAATCATGCTCGCCGCTTTTTGCGTGAGCTACGCCATGTCTTCTTCCAGCGCCTTTTTAATTATTTACGGAATTAAAATTGGTATGCCCGAAGACGAAGCTTCTTTGCTTTTGTCAGTTTTACTTTTCGGTACAATTTTCTATATTCCAATCGGCTATTTGGCTGATATTATGAGTCGCCGATTTTTAATGATTTTCTTTGCTATTCTTGCCCTCGCTTTTGCTTATATGCTTCATATCAACCAATTTTCGCATAAAATTTATCCTCTACTTTTCCTGATGTTTGGCGCACTTGCCGGAGTAAAACTTCCGGCGATTGTTTTGATAAATGAAAAATATAAACCCACACAAAGACTCGCCGTTAATAGCGCTTTTTCACGAATCAGTTTATTTGGAAATATAGTTGGTCTTTTTGCCACTGGAGCTATCATGAAAAACATTGGGCCGCAAGGTTTATGGCTTTCGGTGATAGCAATTTTATCACTATTTTTATTTTTCTGCTGTTTAAATTATACCAAAAAAATCATCAAAAAAGAATTTAAACCAAGTGATTTCTCAATCTTTAACAAACATAGAAATGAACAACTTCCCGAAATCTAAATGTATTTTTAGTAAAATTTTTAAAAAAATTATGTGCTGCGATAATTTGCCAATCGTTGCTAGTGTTAATTTGCAAGGCGTAATCGGCAAAGATTCAAAACTTTCTTCAGGATTAAATTTTGAAAATATCGCACCACTTTTGAAACGCGCTTTTGAAATGAAAAAAGTCAAAGCCGTAGCTCTAAACGTAAATTCACCGGGTGGTTCACCAGTTCAATCAGAATTAATTTATAATTATATTCGCGAATTGTCAGAAGAGAAAAAAATTCCAGTTTACACTTTTGCCCAAGACGTTGCTGCTTCTGGCGGCTATTGGCTGCTTTTAAGTGGTGATGAAATTTATGCTCACAATTCTTCAATCATCGGATCAATTGGCGTAATTTTTTCGAGCTTTGGTTTTGTTGACTTAATCAAAAAACTAGGGGTTGACCGTCGCGTTTATACTGAAGGAAAAAATAAAGCGATTCTTGATCCATTTTTGCCGGAAGAAAATGAAAATATCGAAATTCTAAAAGACGCGCAGCGCGATATTTTTGAAGGCTTTAAAGAGCTAGTAAAATCAAGACGTGGAGCTAAATTAAAAAATAACGAAGATAATCTTTTTACGGGCGCTTTTTGGTCTGGAAAAAAATCAGCCGAGTTAGGTTTAGTTGACGAAATTTGTGATATGAGAAAAAAGATGAAAGAAAAGTTTGGCGATAAAGTAAAGATTCAACAAATCACCGCAAAAAAAGGATTGATAAAAAGTTTCTTTTCAGAAAAGTCTTTTTCTATTGAAAGCCTACTTAACAAAGTTGAGGAACGAATTAGTTTTAATAAATTCGGACTTTAAAAAATTTCCCCAAAATAAAAACAATTCTAAAAAATTATAAATCATGACCTTCTTCACTTCGAATCTACAAAATTCTGATCCCGTAATAGCAAAATCAATTTCTCACGAACTTGATCGTCAAAAATATCAAATCGAATTAATTGCTTCTGAAAATATCGTAAGCCGCGCTGTTCTTGAAGCGCAAGGCTCTGTATTTACAAATAAATATGCTGAAGGCTATCCTCAAAAAAGATATTATGGTGGTTGTGAATTTTCTGATGAAGTCGAGCAAGCTGCAATTGACAGACTTTGCAAACTTTTCGGCGCTAATTTTGCCAACGTTCAACCTCACTCTGGCGCAAGTGCAAATTTGGCAGTTTTTTTAGCACTTCTTCAACCCAACGATACAATTCTTGGAATGTCTTTAGCCGCTGGAGGTCACTTAACTCACGGCGCGCAACGCACCATTTCTGGCATGTGGTTTAAATCAGTGCAATATGGAATTCGTTTAGATGATGGTTTGATTGATTACGATCAAATGGAAAGTTTGGCTCGCGAACATAAACCAAAATTGATTATTGCTGGAATTTCTTCTTACCCAAGAATTGTTGATTGGTCGCGTTTCAAAAAAATTGCCGATGAAATCGGCGCACTTTTAATGGTTGATATGGCTCACGTTGCTGGTTTGGTTGCTGCCGGAATTTATCCGTCTCCAATTGGCGTTGCTGATATTGTAACTTCAACAACTCACAAAACTTTGCGCGGACCTCGTGGTGGCGTGATTTTAACTAATAATGAAGAGTTGGCAAAAAAAATTAATTCTGCCGTTTTTCCAGGTCTTCAAGGCGGACCTTTAATGCATGTGATTGCTGCCAAAGCGGTTGCATTTGCTGAAGCTTTGCGCCCAGAATTTAAAGATTACGCAAAACAAATTGTAAAAAACGCTCAAGTTTTAGCCGAAGTTTTAATCAAGCGCGGTCTTAAAATCACAACTGGCGGAACTGATTGCCATTTGATGGTTGTTGATTTAACGCCACTTGAAACTTTAACCGGAAAAGAAGCAGAAAAAGTTTTGGAACGCGCTGGCTTAACCTGCAATAAAAATGCGATTCCAAATGATCCAAGAAGTCCGTTCGTAACTTCAGGTCTTCGTTTTGGAACAGCAGCTGGAACTACTCGCGGTTTTAAAGAAAAAGAATTTGAAAAAATTGGCAACATGATTGCTGATGTACTTTCCGGATTTGTAAAAGATGGCGAAGAAGGCAACAAAACTTTAGAAGAAAAAGTTAAAGCTGAAGTCGTAACTTTGTGCAAAGAATTTCCGATTTACTAGATTAAGATGATAGATCCTGAACTCGTTTCAGGATCTATTCGAATTTTAAAAAAACTAACGAGGTAAAAATGCCAGATAAAATAAAACTAATTGCATCAAAGTTTTCTCCTTACTGCCACCGCGTTGAAATGGTGTTACTCGAAAAAAATATTCCTCACGAAAAACAAGAAATCACTTTAGCTGACAAACCAGATTGGTTTGTTAAAGACGCGCCTCTTGGTAAAGTTCCTTTGTTGTATGTAGGCGACAAACCACTTTTTGAATCAATCGCTATTTGCGAATATTTGGAAGATGCTTTCCCAGAAAATCCTCTTCACTCAACTGATTTGATAGTAAGAGGCTGGCATCGCGGCTGGATGGAATTTAGCAACGGAATTATGTCCACAACTTTTGGCATGATGTTTGCCCAAAATCAGGAAGAATTTGATTTAAAAAAAGCTGAAACCATATCAAGACTGGCGATTCTGGATAAACATTTAAAATTCAACCCATATTTCGACGGAGAAAAATTTTCTTTGGTTGATATTTGCATGGCTTCAATGTTTAAACCATTAACTTACATTGATAATAAATTCACTTTAGAAATTTTTGATCTTTACAAAAATGCTGCAACTTATGTTGAAAGTGTTGTATCTCGTGGATCTTTATATAAAGCCCTTCCAGCGGATTATGAAGAAATTTTTAAATCCTTCCTTGAAAGAAAAAAATCTCATCTTTTGACGATGAGTTTTAGTTTGTAATATTTTTTAAATTTCTCAAAATATATATGGACCTGCGTCTTTCGGCGTAGGTCCATAACTGTTTTAGCCACCTTCTATTTCATCAAAATGACAATTATCGCCAACACAAAATTAAAAATTAAAAAACATCACGAAGTTCGCATAGTGCGAGGACATCCTTGGATTTTTTCTAACGAAATCGAAAATTTCGCCGCTTTAAAATATCTCGAAAAAGGCACATTAATTGAAGTTCAAATCAAGAAAGATGAGCCTTTTGCCATTGCCTATTTCAACCCGAATAACCTGATTTCAGCGCGTATTTTAAGTTATGATGTAAAGCAGGAAATTAATGAGAATTTTTTCATTGAAAAAATTTCTGCCGCCAAAATTTTACGCGATCGTTTTTTTGACAAACCTTTTTATCGCCTGATTCATTCCGAAGCTGATTTTCTTCCCGGTCTAATTATTGATCGTTTGGACAATATTTTATCATGCCAAATTTCTACCGCTGGAATGGAAAAATTATCTCCGCTTTTAATTTCTGCTTTGGAAAAACTTTTTCCTGATGCCGCAATAATTTTTAGAAATGACGTTGAATCAAGAAAGCTCGAAGGCTTGGAACTCTATATTAAAACCATTAAAGGCGAAATTCCTGATAAAATTGAAATTGAAGAAAATGGTTTAAAATTTGCAATTGATGTTAAGTCTGGCCAAAAAACTGGTTGGTTTTTTGATCAAAGAAAAAATCGTGATTTTATTGGCTTAGTTTCTAAAAATTGTGACGTGCTTGACGCCTTCTGCTATCTTGGTGGATTTGGTTTAAATGCTTTAAAAAACGGCGCGAAATCTGTGACTTTTATTGATTCATCACAAGAAGCAACAAATCACGTTAAACAAAATATCGCGCTTAATAATTTCACTCAAAAAACTGAAATTATTACCAAAAAAGTTTACGAAACTTTAGATAATGCTGATTTTCAAAAAAATCAATTTGACGTTGTAGTTCTTGATCCGCCAGCTTTCATCAAATCAAAAAAAGATTTTTTCTCTGGTTTAAAAGGTTATGAAAAACTGGTAAAACTTTCAGCAAATTTAGTTAAACCAAATGGTTTATTGATGCTTGCTTCATGCTCGCACAACGCCACGATTGTTGATTTGATCGCAGCGGCGAATGATGGTTTTAGAAAAAGCAATCGTCGCGCTAAGTTGATTCGTTCATTTGGAGCTGATTTAGATCATCCGATTCATCCAGCGCTAAAAGAAAGCGAATATTTGAAATCGATTACATTTATGGTTGAGTAAATTTAAACCGACAAAACTCTTATAAAAAATATGACGAAAATCTTGGTAACTGGCGCACTTGGGCAAATTGGTTCTGAACTTACGGCGGCGCTTAAAAAAATTTATGGCGAAAAAAATGTTATAACTTCCGACGTAAAAATTTCTGACATTTCTGAAGAATTTTTACCTTACGAAACTCTCAATGTTTTAGATAAAACACGCCTTGCTGAAATTGTAAAAAAACACGATATAAAAATTATTTATCACCTCGCAGCAATTCTTTCTGCGGCTGGCGAAAAAAACCCCAATTTATGCTGGGATGTAAATATGGCGGGCTTGCACAATGTTTTAGAAGTTGCGCGCGAACTGGCAGTTAAACAAATTATTTGCCCAAGTTCAATCGCAGTTTTCGGCCCTGAAACGCCACGCGATAATACGCCGCAAGAAACCGTGATTTTGCCAAAAACAATGTATGGTTTAACCAAAGCTGCTGGGGAATTATTGTGCGATTATTATGTTGCCAAATTTGGTCTGGATGTGCGCGGAACTCGCTATCCGGGGCTTATAAGCCATAAAACTTTACCGGGTGGAGGAACAACTGATTACGCGGTGGAAATTTTTTACGAAGCAATCAAGAAAAAATCTTATACCTGCTTTTTAGAAAGCAACACCACTTTGCCGATGATGTATATGCCAGATGCAATTCGCGGCACGATTCAACTTGCTGAAACTGATTTTTCTAAATTAAAAAATCACTCTAATTTTAATTTCGCTGGCATCAGTTTTTCCTGCGCTGAATTGGCTGATGAAATTAAAAAACATATTCCAGATTTTAAAATTGATTATGCACCTGATTTCCGCCAAGAGATCGCCAATTCGTGGCCACGCTCAATTGATGATTTAGAAGCTAGAAAACAATGGGGTTGGAAGGTTGAATATGATTTGGAAAAGATAACAAAAGATATGATTTTTAATCTGAAGAAAAAACTACAAAATCCCCACTGAAGAACCCCATCCCCATTCTCAGTAATTTTAAAATCGGTAAATTCTTGGTAAAAAAATCTCCAACAGGTGAAGTAAAATTTGGAGCAAAAAATTCTTCAACTTCCTGAGTTTCATCAACTTACTGATATGGCTTAAGATCAGTCTCAAATTGTGTCCAACTCCTGTCAGTAGTGCGTTAGAATAATTAGGAGATTTAGAGAAAATTAACTCGATTGGTTTGAGGGATTTGCAACAGTCCCTTAATTTACTCTTCGTAAGTAGAATACATGTAAGAAGTAACCGAATCAAATTCAGCAGCGCAAGAATCTACACGCTTGTAACTTGGATTTAAATCCAAAGCACAACGCAATTCCCGCACTTCTTTTTCAGTTTGACCCGTAATTTTTGCTAAACGTTTATCAGCAAAGCCCATACGTTTTAAATTTAGAAAATCTTCGCGGTTTTTTGGCAATCCCTCTTTGCGAACTTTTGCTTCAACCAAAATCACTGAATAAACCTGTTCTAAAAACCATGGATCATAAGAAGTGATTTGATTAATTTCTTTGCAGGAAATTCCTTCCCGCATTGCTTGCGCGATCAATAATAATCTGTTTGGAGCAGCAATTTTTAATTTTTCTTTGATGATTTTTACGCGAATTTCTGGATCTTCCGAGGCAATCACAATTTCATCTAAACCACTTAAATTTCCTTCCAAAGAACGCAGTGCTTTTTGGAAACTCTCAATAAATGAACGACCAATTCCCATAACCTCGCCGACTGATTTCATTGAGCTGGAAAGCACATTATCGCTGCCTTTGAATTTTTCAAAAGTGAATTTTGGGATTTTGGTAATTACATAATCAATTGTCGGTTCAAACGAAGCTGGCGTTGCGCCGCCTGTGATGTCATTTTTAATTTCATCGAGAGTGTAACCAACCGCTAATTTGGCAGCTACTTTAGCAATTGGAAAACCCGTAGCTTTCGAAGCAAGCGCCGAGGAGCGCGAAACTCTTGGGTTCATTTCAATTACGGTCATGCGACCATCGGCGGGATTTACGGCAAATTGCACATTTGATCCACCAGTTTCTACACCGATTTCACGAAGCACCGCAATTGAAGCGTTGCGCATGCGTTGATATTCTTTGTCGGTCAAAGTTAACGCTGGCGCAACTGTGATTGAATCTCCTGTATGTACGCCCATCGGATCGACATTTTCAATTGAGCAAATAATGATCGTGTTGTCATTTTTGTCGCGCACAACTTCCATTTCATATTCTTTCCAACCAATGATTGACTCATCGATTAGCACTTCATGAGTTGGAGAAATTGTTAAACCATATTCAATGATTTGTTGATATTCTTCTTTGCTGTAAGCCACACCGCCACCGGCGCCGCCCATGGTGAAAGATGGGCGAATTATTGCTGGTAATCCAACTTTTTTAAGCGCTTCCCAAGCTTCTTCCATATTGTGAACAATGGCGTTTTTCGGGGTTTCAAGACCAATTTTATCCATCGCTTTTTGGAAAAGCGCACGATCTTCAGCTTTGTTAATTGCTTCAATTGAAGCGCCGATTAATTCGACGTTATATTTTTCAAGCACGCCTTTTTTAGCTAATTCTATAGCACAGTTTAACGCAGTTTGTCCGCCAACTGTTGGCAAAATTGCATCTGGTTTTTCTTTTCTGATGATTTCTTCAACGATAACAGAGTTGATTGGTTCAATATATGTTCGATCAGCAATATCGGGATCAGTCATGATTGTTGCTGGATTTGAATTGATCAAAATCACGCGGTAACCCTCTTCGCGCAATGCTTTGCAGGCTTGAGTTCCAGAATAGTCAAACTCGCAAGCTTGTCCGATAACGATTGGTCCAGCCCCGATGATGAGGATGGATTTAATGTCTGTTCTTTTAGGCATTTTGATATTTGTAAAGAAAAAGATGTGAAAAAAATTCCGCTGCATTTAAAAAGCGCGAGCGACAAAAGTCAATTGATAGAGATTGGTTAAATATTTAAAAATATAACATTATTTAGAGATCGCACGGACAACGTCGTGAAGACGGGGTGACAATGCTAAAGTAAGTATCGTCACCCCGTCTTCACGACGGTGTCCATGCGATCTTTACACTTAAACACATGAGTAAAAACACAAAAAAAGCACCGATTAATTACAAGAAAGCCTTGACCCGCTTGATGGCAGTACAAATTCTTTATCAATATGATTTTTTGGATGGCGAAAAAAAGATTGATGAAGTTAAGAATGATGTGGTTGAAAATTATTTATTAAATCCAGAATTAGATGCTTGTTCATTTCGCGACGAAATTGACGAAAATTTTTTAAACACACTTTTAACCGGCGTTGCGCTTGATATGCCAAAAATTGACAGTGAAATTACAGAATTTTTACGCGACGGCTGGACGATAGAAAAAATTGAAGATGTTTCGCGTCAGATTTTACGCTTCGGAACTTTTGAGTTGAAATTTATGCATGACATTCCAGCGAAAGTTGTGCTTGATCAATATGTTGATATTGCGGCTAGTTTTTTTGATAGCGGAAAAATTACTTTTATCAACGCAACACTTGATGCGGTGGCGAAGAAGTTTCGTGGCGAAGAATTTTTGAGTAAAAAAAGTAAATAATTAATCTAAAATGACCAAAAAAATCCTATTCGCAAAAGTCAATTCTGTCTTTGGAATTAAAGGCGATGTAAAGCTTATCGTATTTTCGGATAATCCAGAAAATATCGAGAAATATTCTTTGTTTGATGAAAAAGAAAACCCACTAAAAATCAAAATCAGCAATAAAAATAAAACTGTAATTGGAAGCAGTTCAGGAAATCCAATCATCATTGCTAAAATTGACGGCATCAATGACCGCAACGCTGCAGAATTAATGCGCGGCAAAGAAATTTTTACCAATCGCACTGATTTTGAAGCAACTAATGAAGATGAATTTTATTATGTCGATTTGATCGGGTTAGATGTGATTGACAGCGCTTCTAAAAAAATTGGTAAAATTATAAATATTTTAGATCACGGCGCTGGCGGAGTTATTGAAATTAAGTTTGATGAAATTGCAGATGAAAAAGATCATATTGATAATTTTCCATTCAAGAATGAGATTTTTCCAGAAGTGAATTTGAAAGAAGGATTTATTCGATTTGAAATGCCAGAAGTTGTTGAGAGAAAATAGCCTAAACGGCTATTTTCGGCATTCACGATTATGGATAATCTTACCTTCAATTTTTATCTATTTTTTAATGTTTCGGAATTTTATTGGCTCAAAATCAAATCATAATCCTTCAATCTAAAAGCCCCTGCTTTTTTTACAGATGTCGAAGGAGTACTTTCATCTTGATCGATTTTTTTATAAGTTAAACTACGACCAGAAATTTTCTCATTCAATTTTTTATCAATTTTATATCGTTTTCCACCCTTACTTGCCTCAAATTCTTTACCTTCATATTTTTTTAATTCTCCTGTTTCAATCTTATCAATTAATTCAAAAGCAACATCCATGATATTTTTAATATTGTCTTTATCAATTTTATTGAAATTGAACCTAAATTTAGGATTTGCAGGATCAGTTTTAAAAACCTTGTTAATACCATCATCTTTCATACCAAGCATTACTAAAATAGCTTTATCTGCGTTCGTAAGATAAAATTGCGATTTTCTATTATCCGTTTTCCAACTTTTTTCCCATTCTCCTAAATTACCTTCTGTTTTTTTACTACCTTCTTCTATCGCGCGAACTTTAGCAAGAGTGCGCATTACTTTATTAGTATTGAAAAATTTAGTTTTACCTGGATGGTTTTGTGATTGTTTTTCACTTAAATTAAACTGATCATTATTTTTAATCTTATCAATTTTTTCTATAATTTCTTTTTCTGTAAGCGGTTTATTCGATTCTGGTGTTTCTTTTGGTTTTTCCTCTTTAGTTTGAGTATAAGCATCTTTTAAAGGATAAGTTTGAGAAGAAGTATCGGTTTGTGACGAACCAATCAAAGAAAGATTTTGTAGATTTTTAGATTTATCTTTTCTATTGTTGTAACCCCTAGCAAGACTTTGTATTTTTATAACAGCTTTTTCATTAACACCTTGGTTTTTAGAAACTTCCTTATCTTTTTCAGCTTGAGCTTTGGCTTCTAGAGTTCTAGCTTCTTGAACTTCAGCTTTTTTTGAAGCTTCTTTTAAAACAGTAACCTCAGCTTGAGAATTTAATAGATCTTGATTTAAAACTCTATTTTTATCTTCTAAAGCACTTATTTTAGTTTGAGTTTGAGCTTGATCTGCTTCTGTTTCAACTTTAGATTTAGTTTTTTCAATTTGTAATTTCCTATTACGTTGTTCAACAGCTTGAGCTAGAAATTCTTGAGATAGAGATTTAGCTAAAGCTTGAGCTATTAAAGTTTCTATTTGAGCTTGAGCTTTTTGAGCTTCTAAAGCTTGAGTTTTAGCTTTAGCTTCTGCAGCTTCAGCTTGGGACTTAGATAAAGCTTGAGCTAAATCTTTTTGATCTTCTATTTCAGTTCTTAATTCTCCAACTTGATGTTTTAAATTATCTTGACCACAAAGAGCTTGAGTTAGAGCTTCAGCTTGAGTTAGAGCTTCAGCTTTAGCTTCTGCAGCTTCAGCTTCAGCTTTTTCAGCTTGAGCTTTAGCTTTAGCTAGAGCTTCTTGAGCTTGAGCTAGATCAAATCTAACTTTAGCTAGTTCCTCTTTTTTAGATTCTAATTCTACCTGTTGAGCTTTAGTGTATTCAATTTTAGCTTTTAAATCAGCTTTTTCAGCCAGAGCTTGAGTTAGAGTTAGAGTTAGAGCTTGAGCTTTTTCTTTAGCTTCAGCTTCTTCTTGAGCTTTAGCTTTTGAAGCTTCTAGTTGAACTTTTGTAGTTTTTAAATCAGCTTTAGCTTGTGCAGCTTGAGTTTTAGCTTCTTCAGCTTGAGCTTTAGCTTCTGAAGCAGCTTTTTCAGCAGCTTCTTTTTCAACTCGAGCTTGAGTAAGTTGAGATTTTGTAGCTTCTAAAACAGCTTCAGCTTGAGCAGCTTGAGCTAGA
>Ga0214919_10010590_pt1 | contig 11651 bp, 13 predicted proteins | sample LL1503_MetaG_FD_177994 | JGI IMG/M metagenome (GOLD analysis project Ga0214919, IMG submission 177994) | Freshwater microbial communities from Lake Lanier, Atlanta, Georgia, United States - LL-1503 | ecosystem: Environmental > Aquatic > Freshwater > Lake | place: USA: Georgia | collected...
CGCATACTTCTTCTCCAACATGCTCTTTTCTGTCTGTCCCAGTCGTTCAAAAAATTCAGCGAGTGCGGGTGTCTTGAAACTCAGCGTCTTCTGAATCCGCACCACACGTGTCAAATGTCCATTCTTTTTTCCAAGTTCTCGATAAATGTCCATCATGGCATCGATACCTCCGTCTATGATGGAGAGCGAGGGTGCTGTTGGCAAGAAGTCGTTCCCCACCAGAAAACAGAGTGTGATGAAATCATGAATCGCATCGCGCTCATTAAAAGGCGCGGAATGATGTGCAGTCGATCCACTGGGCCATCTCATGATTTTCAGAATCTCGGTCTTGAAGGATCGCACATCCACAAATTGCACGATACCCTCATCCGCCTCGCGTGCAATCATGACTTTTTCTACAGGAAGCACCATCCCCAACATGATGAGATCCGCGTCCAATCCATAAATACAAAAAGATTCGGTCGGCGCGCCGTGTTCGCGGATATACTGCATGATCTTATGCTCTCCCTCCCCGGGTACTTTTTCGTTACTAAAGATGATTTCAAGATCCTTCCACTCGGGATGGAAGGTAATCATGCTCCTCAGATACCAGTCGATATACTTGGTGAGATGATCCATGAGCTTGGTGCCTGGTGTAAAGGCATTGGGATTGAATGTCTGTGCCGATTCCTCTAATGCCTTGGCGGTCCTAAAACGACGCTGACGCTGTTGGTTCATCTTTCCCAGGCCAGCGACACCATCCACACAGAGCAACAACTTCTTGCGCGGCTTGCACACCTTTCGACAGTACTCGATCTTTTCACAGATTTCCTTGAAAAGATGGAGCATGGAACGAGGACGAGGCGGCTTTGCACGTGATAAATACTGCACGGGTGGTGCATGACTTCCATACTGAAAAACTTTTTGCGCCACGGGATGAAAGAGTCCGTTCAAATCGAGCGCAAGCACATCCACAGGTTCCTGTGCCTGGGAGGATAGACATCCTGAAAAATTGCGGCTGTACCACAAGTAAAAATGCTTGACTCCCATTATTCTTCAATCAATAAAAAAACGAAAAAAAAGGAAAGCTTAGGTATAATAATTCTCTTTAATCTCTTGTTCTTTTTTTTTAAATGTCATTTTTTATATTATTGATATGGAAGTAAAGTAAGTAAGTCAATGGAGATCAACGTACTTATTCTAGCGGCAGGAAGAGGAGAACGGATGCGTGCAGCCTTTCCCTATCCCAAGGCTCTCGTACCCATTGATCATATTCCCATGATTATTCGTCTTTTATCCACATTGTTAGAAAGTGTGCTTATTATTAACCGCATTGTCATTATAGTAAGACTGGAAGAAAAAGAAATGTTTGATCGGGAGCTCCATCGTTATCTGCCTTCGATTTACATGCAAAAGATTTTATTGGATTGTCAGGTGCAGGAAGAGGATGGGTATGGTACGGCATCGGGGGTGCAGGCTTTTCTGAAGCGATCGACGGATCCTCTGGCACATCCATTGTTGGTGCTTAATGGAGATGCACCACTGATAGAATCCGTGACACTGGAAAAAATGACGAATTCTTTTTTTGTCAAGAATGTCGATCTTGTCATCGGTACGGTCTTCATGGAGGATCCACGTGGCTACGGGCGCATTGCAAGAGAAGATGAGGGTGGTGTGTGTATTGTTGAACAAAAACAAATCAATGTGCTGCCAGCCGAACATGAATGGCACAATCTTCGAGAGGTCAATACAGGCATGTACATGATCCATCCAAAGTTGCTACCGGTTATCCTTACCATTGAAGATTGTCCGATCACGGGAGAGAAAAAACTTACCGATATATGCATGGAGACGGCATCGATTTATCTTTATTCTTCCATTTCGCCCGATGAGGTGCTGAACATCAATTCTCCATTAGATCGGAATCACGCCGAGTATGTTCTTTTCAAGAAACGCCAAGATAATATACATCGACCCTTGTTTGCACTGCTTCAACGAGATATTCGCAATCACAATCACAACTACACCAATCGTCCTCTTTAAGTTAAATTAAGTTGATTCATTCATTCATATCTATCAACGGGTCTGTCTTCGATACATAGGAGGAAACAATCGAAGATACCAAGGCAACTCCTCAAAGTATTCGGCAATCATCCGTGCATGTTGTCGTTGTTGTGCTTGTTGTTGTTGTGCTCGTTTTGCTCTTTGAGATTGTAGAGCTTTTCGAGCTTGTAGGGCGTTGCGTACTTGTTGTTGTCTTAATGTATCTATGGATGTCAAGAAGTCTTGTTCTACAAAATTAGATAATATTGCACGATGGACAAGTTCTTCTTTTGTCTCTTTTGTAATGGCAGATTCAATAATCTCAAGAACTCTATGCGCAAGACCTCTTGATGCTTGTGATTTCCTAAAAGAGGTATTTGCAAATTTTGTTGAAGATTGAGCAAGCTGCCGAGGACAATCCGTCTCACCGGGATTCCCTAGGTTGTTCCATGGCCACCTTTTTCTTGGAAATTTTACCTCGGCGGATACTTTTCTAAAAAAAAATAGATTTTTCAGAGCTGGATTTGGATTTGTCTTGAGATAATAAAGATAGGCTGGTAATGTGGCACATCCTATTTCAGATACAACAAGGGAATCATATGTTTCAAAAGTAAATGGACTCACCGCAATATTTCCTTTAGGAAAAATATTTATCATAATTTTATCATTTAACTTCTTTTCTTTTTGAACGGTTTTCAAAATAGGTAACATGAATGTTGTGTCAGGATATTGTACCTTTTCATGAAACTTTTTTAAGCAAAATTTCCATAACTCAAAAATATTGGGGAATAGTATCCATTTCTTAAATTTACCGATAATATCCTCTGTACATAGGAACCATTGACATCCTTCTTGTGTGATCACATCAAGATCCTGTGTAATAAACATGTTTTTGATATATGCTTGCAAGTTAGTCGCTGTCTTGAAAGGAATGGAATCACCAGATACAAGGATAAATATTCGCTTTGATATCGATTTGCGTTTTGACATACCACTCTTTAATGAACTACTTAATGAAACATCATGTGCCAGCTGAAGCTGATCGGAACGTGTAATAAAAGAGGTCATTGTCGTAAAGACGATTGAAAAAGAACCCCAGGTGGTGGAATTCATGGGAATGAAATTAAAATCTTGTGATTTCACATTGTCTCTATATTCTTCAGGAGCTATGACTGTTATATTCATTGGAAATTCCGTAAATCCTTTTTGATATTCCCTCCACACAGCAGGTTGTGTAATACCCTGATGACCTAGCATCATAATCTCTATGCTTTTTATAGCGGACATTTTTTATTATCATGTATTTATAAAAAAAAATATATGATAAAATCTATATAATGAGTTGTTTATATCGATCTCTTTCTCACTTTATCGCTCACATGGACGAAAATCAGCTACGACAGTGTATATGCAATTATTTGGAAACCAACCCGTCTCTGATGGAGGACATGTCGCTTGCGGACATTGTGGCTCTGGAAGATGTATCCTATTCCAAGGATGACTATGTGCGCAGGATGCGCAATACATCGACATGGGGTGGTGCCATTGAAATCAAGGCGTTTTGCGATCTATTTGGAGCCAATGTCGAGGTAAGAGTGCGTTCCACACAGGAATCGATTCATTTCCAGCCCTCACAATCTGTTTCTACAATGAATGTGCGTATCGAATGGCAGGGACATCATTTTGAGCCGATTGTTTCATAGACATTCTTTTCTTGGAGTAGCTTCTTAATATTGTTTTGTTTCTTTTTCCATCGAGAAGAAGAGGACTTGATGGAGGGGAGGAGAGTGAGATCGATTTCGTTCTCACTCACTTTTTCTAGAAAAGAACGATACGAGAGAACACCACGCCTGGAGACCTGTTGATTCCTGATAGTGTGCTCCGAGCTTGGGAAATGATCATAAAGATAGAAAAACACGGCTTCCATGTCGTGATACGGAGGAGAGAAATAAAGGCGTTCCTGCTTCACATAGGGAGCATCCTTGATGGGAATATCAATGGCCATAACGGCGTGCTTCTTCTTGCTGGAAAAACGAACACGAACCATGAATGCGTTCCATTCCCAATAAAAGGATTGTTGAGTCATGAAGCAGTAGATGAAAAATTGGTGTATCAATTTCATTGTTATGTTTATTTTTTATCATCAAGAAAGATAAAAAAATTAGCTATTATGAATAACAATCGACAAGCCGTTGGTCTTTAATGATTCTTTAAAGGCGGAAAGAATAACATACTGTAGTTCTTCACTGCTCACTGTTTTTAGATTCTTGGTGATGAGAAGGAAAAAGGACACTTCAATTACGATGATGAATCCGATGGAATAGACAACAGAGTAGAAAATCTTGTTCAGATGCACATAGATATTGGGATTTGACATGATAATCAGTACATGTATGATGATAAGCAAGAGGGTGGTCACACCAATAATAGTAAAGGAAAGGACCATGGCATGAATATAATCTTTATGGATCTTTTCTTGAGCCGCAATGGCACGAGGTTGTACATTTTTGATTGTTTCAGCAAGATAGAGACTGAGCAGTTTTTCTATTTGCTTGGCATAGACGGCTTTCAATTCCTTATTACCCAATGGATATAAGGTAGAATGGATATTGATGACAGAATGAGTCAGATCATTAAACTCTTTTTGTGCCAAGCCAACAAGAGTTTTTTCCAACGTATCTCGTTCAATCGGATAAACATAAAAGAAGTAAAAACAGGTTAGAAATGTCACCATGCAAACACAATGAAGCGACGTATGAATGGACAATTCGAGCCAATCTCCCAGAGACATGATATTGTCATTATTGGGAATAGATCGTCGTCGGGCATGTCTTTTCATTGTGGATTTTATTCTTGTCTAGAAAAATTATTCACAATAATTATATATATTTTGAAAAAATGAGTTTTCACGGGCCAGTTCATGAGAAGAAAAAGAGAGATAGATGAGTATTCTGGAAGACAACATGGTCCTCCTTTACGACAAGATCAATCAGGACAAGAATTGTGGGCTGTCCTGTCACGAGCTGCCGAACAATCCTTATGGAATTGTCATTACACGCAGAATCACAGAATGGAAGCACACATGGCTCCGTCTTGGAATCAATTTATTTGCGGATCTGAATACATTGACGTGGGAAGAGAATTCAACACGACATGGTCTTTTCCTTTATCCATCCAATGACCTCGATGAAACATCCGGGTTCTACAATATCACATCCGTACATCATCATCATGATAACGAGAAGGTATCGTTTCCGAAAGAAATCAATGTGTATCGAGTCTTGAATAAGAATAAAATCAGGTCGTTCCATCGCATGCTGAGTCGTCTTGAGTATCCGTACTTGAAAGAAATCCGGCAACCACAGTGCTGGATACAGCGTTTCCGCAAACGCAGAATGCTACAAGAGGAACTTCTTGCTGCAGTCTATCATCCAAGACGCTTGGAGACGTTTTTACAACGGGGTGGAACAAGAAATGGATGGGCAATGGGATTGAAATGGTGATTGATGATTAATTTTTTTTTTTTAAATCTATTTTCCATAAAGAAAAGAAGACGGACTCATGAAGGAACAAGTATTTACGACATTCATGTCCTTCTTATCAAATATTCAATATTATCACTGGCAGACCGCGAGTCATTCCCGTCACGAGGCCAGTGGCGAGCTTTACGAGGAAATGGTGGGAAAGATTGATGAATTCATGGAGATTTTCATTGCCAAGTATGGCAAGCTTTCCTCCAAGACCTTCTCATTGGAAGTGAATGCACTTACCTCCAAGACGGTCTTTACCTATTTGAACAAGATGCTCAAGTTTCTCAATCATCTGGGTGCGGAGCTGAACCCCGAACACGACTCGGATCTACTCAATATCAAGGATGAAATGAAGGGACTAATCTCCAGAACCATTTACAAGTTTAGGCAGTACGGTTAATATCTTGATATCTATAGTACATCAATATCAAGATCAAGATGATGATTCATATCACAAATTAAATAAAAAAATTTTATTTGTATCAATAAAATGTCGGCAGATAAATATGGTTTAAAAATTGAGGAATATTTAAATTGCAAAGATATCCCTGTATTCAGAGTATATAGACTCTATGACTCAGGAAAAAGAAAAGAAAGAGATATCAATTATGGGTTTTTTCTGGATAAAGCTGACGCGGAGAATGCTTTTCATATTATAAACGAAGCAGAAACGCAACCATTATTTCTTTTCAGTTCTAATAGCCGTACCAGGAACGGTTATGGAACACTTAATACTACAGCTGAAGCAGGGCGTCATTTTGCTATTGTTGATCATTTATTACAAAATCATAAAGCAATAAAGGCGAAAAGTGTGGATGCGACACGGAAACAAAGTCTATACAAGGGGATACAAGAATCCAGAACAAACAAAAGAAAACAACAACAAATAGCAAGCATATTGATGGAGCTAAGTGGTGGTAATTGCGATTCTGTTAGACGACCATCAGGACAAGCACAACACAAGACAAGTGTTAGTGCTTCCTATTATCCCATGCCTGATCTCACTTACTCTAATAAACATCGAAGTATCGCCTCCTCATCAGGACAAACACAACAGAAGAAGGGAAGTAAGAGTACTTCCTATTCTCCCCTAGATGTTTCCAAATGTGATTATAAACGGACGCGCTTTCATTAATAAAAAAGAGGTGTGCCTGGATCTTCTTCCGTTTCTTCTCCCATTTTTGATCATATAATCACAACAATATCTTCAAGGATTGTTTCGACAAATTGGTGATATATCTGATGATTTCGATCAGCATGAGCATCAATTTCTCAGATTATTTGATCTTAAACACGTATGTGTTAGTACTATCATACATGCTGTCGGATGCGATTCAGGATGGTGTCCTGTGGGTACGTGTTTGTATCATCATCCACAGTATTAAAGAGGACGAATTCCTTCCATTTATCGCCATCCACAAACTTGAAGTGTTTGAGTTCTTTTATCTTGGCAAATAGTAATTTGCCCGCCTGAGTTGGATAAAGGCTCTGGATGTCTTCGATTTTCCCATTATTCTTGATCAAAAAGAAGCCCTTGCCGGTCTTCTTCTTTTTCAGAAAAATCATCTCCATACTGTGTTTGTCTTGCTTGTATTGCAGAATGGCCAGATGAGACAGATCCATCCTGATGCTGATTCTTATTTTCTTTTCTCGCAAGAAAAAAAAAATTACTCCCAGATATAGCAAAAACATATATATGTATATATAATGGGGAGATTGGATGAATCTATGTTTAGAGAATAGGTTCTACATGAAGGACTTGATTTTTCCATGGGACACGATCTATTTGTTCGATAGCAACAAGAGCATCCTTGGCATGGACATAGCCGATGATGGCAAATCCCTTTTTATTTTGATCGCGGTCACGTGGCATGTAGATAATTTGAAGGGGTCCGTAGCGGCTAAAAATCGCATAGAGTTCGAGGTCTTCTATTTCGTCTGACAGATTTTCGACACGGAGAAAGGTTTTCTTGGATTCCATGGACTTGCGATATTCAGGATTATGAACCTGGTGGTATGGATTAGTGCTGAGACTTACATTACCACCGATTGGTGCAAGGTCTTCATCACCTTCTCGACGGCCAAATCGACTGATTATTTTTTTTTCCAAGGAAGCCGCCGCTTCTTCTTCGTCTAGCTTCTTTCGCTCTCTCTCTTTACGATCCGCGGCATACTCACCATTGGAATCACACAACTCCATGCAGGCACTTCCACGAGGATCTTCAACGCCACGAAGATGATGAGTACGCTCCTTACCAAAAGGTACGATAGTTCGAGCCAGAGCTCTCTTGGGAATTCTTCTTGTATAGGTCAATGTAACGGTTTTCATGTTTAACTTGTTATATTCTTTAATACCTTTTCCGTTACCAACACAAAATCATTTTTATACAACAATACACCCATGAAAAAGGTATTTACATCAACATAGACAGACAAGTTACTACGAATAACCTCAAGATTGGTATATTTTTTACATCCAAAAAATATATGTACCTCAAAAGATATTAACATCAAGAAGGTATTATATCAAGAATGTATCTACATGAACAAGATAGTTATCTCTAAAAGATATTTACACCAAGATATTTACATGTAAAAGGTATTTACATGTAAAAGGTATTTACCTCAAAAAATATAAATCTCAAGAAGGTATTTACATCAAGAATGTATTTACATCAAGAAGGTACTACCTATAGAATATATTTACCTCTAGAAGGTATTTACCTCAAGAATGTATTTACCTCAAGAATGTATTTACATCAAGAATGTATTTACATCAAGAATGTATTTACATCAAGAATGTATTTACATCAAGAAGGTACTACCTATAGAATGTATTTACCTCTAGAAGGTATTTACCTCAAAAAATATTAATCTCTAAAAGATATTTACATCAAGAAGGTATTACATCAAGAAGGTATTACATCAAAAAGGTATTACATCAAGAAGGTATTTACCTCTAGAAGATATTAACATCAAAAATATTAATCTCTAAAAGATATTTACATCAAGAAGGTATTACATCAAGAAGGTATTACATCAAAAAGGTATTACATCAAGAAGGTATTTACCTCTAGAAGATATTAACCTCTAGAAGGTATTACATCAAGAAGGTATTACATCAAAAAGGTATTACATCAAGAAGGTATTTACCTCTAGAAGATATTAACATCAAAAAGATATTAACATCAAAAAGATATTAACATCTAAAAGATATTTACATCAAGAAGGTATTTACCTCAAGAAGGTATTTACATCAAGAAGGTATTTACCTAAAGAAGGTATTTACCTCTAGAAGGTATTACATCAAGAAGGTATTTACCTAAAGAAGGTATTTACATCAAGAAGGTATTTACCTCAAGAAGGTATTTACATCAAGAAGGTATTTACCTCAAGAAGGTATTTACATCAAGAAGGTATTTACCTCTAAAAGATATTTACATCAAAAATATTAATCTCTAAAAGATATTTACATCAAGAAGGTATTTACCTCAAGAAGGTATTTACATCAAGAAGGTATTTACCTCAAGAAGGTATTTACATCAAGAAGGTATTTACCTAAAGAAGGTATTTACATCAAGAAGGTATTTACCTCAAGAAGGTATTTACCTCTAAAAAATATTTACCTCTAGAAGGTATTTACCTCTAGAAGGTATTTACATCAAGAAGGTATTTACCTCTAGAAGGTATTACATCAAGAACGTATTACATCTGGAAGGTATTACATCAAGAAGATATTTACATGAAGAAGATAGTTACCTCTAAAAGATATTTTCATGAAGAAGATATCATATCAAGAAGGTATTTTATCTCTGAAAGGTATTTATTCTAGAAGGTATTTACATAGAAGAAGATATTATACCAACAAGAAAGGTATTTACCTCTTTGAGATATTTAGATAATAATATATATATTTTGTTTTGTAAATTATATTATTTACAAAATGAATCCATGAATATACATGTACTTTTGTAATTGTATATATATTTTCAATACAGACATTGGTAAGAGGTTTTTTATACGAGGAATTTATTAATCTTTTTGGGAATTTTTAGTTTATTGGTGCGTCGTCGTTTAGAAGCTATCATCTTTTTTCTTGGTATTGATGTTGTTACTGGTATTGATGTAGTTACTGATATTGATGGTGGTATTGTTACTGGTATTGATGGTGGTATTGATGTTGGTAATGGTTTCTTCATGGACACCAGTCTAAATTGACGATATATAAAGAGTATGATCAGAAGGACAGAGAGTGTAAGGATGATATAGGGCATGACAATGATAGAGGGGGGTTGTGGAAAAAGCTGGGCACGCATCACGGCGAGCGGGATGGCGGAATTTCCGGTAAAGCTTATCTTATTGCGGACGAGTGGATACACCTGACGCTGGCATTCAATAAGGGTGGTATAATCGCTGGTATTGTTGGAGGGGACACAGAGACATTCGGTGGTTCCACGCCAATAGAGACTGGATTGTGCATGGACATAGAGAACAAAATTATCTCTGTCGAGTGCCTTGGCATAAAAGGGGGTGGATAAAAAATATTCATGAATGACGGATTGATCCAGTATTACTCGACATTTGAATTCTTCATTGGCGACATACATGGCCAGACTGTCTGTAGAAGGTCGTGTTGTAAAGGCAAAAAAGGAAAAGTTGCCATTGGATGTTTGCACATTGGTCATGATGGGAAAGGCAACCCAATTGATATACTTGGTCTCATAAGGAGGCTCGTCATTCTGAAAGACGGAAAACATGGAGGTGCCAAGTGGCACCGGAGGAAAGATCCGGGGATTGAGCACATAAATGGTCTGTATCAGCGAGAAGGAAGAAGGTAGTTTTTGTGCAATGAAATCTTCGTCAAAGACCACGATGTCGGTATCCGCTCTTGGAGCTTGTAGGCGATACATGTCCAGCGCCATTGAATAATAAACTCTCACAGGAAAAAAGTTTTTCATATAAAGCATCGCATTGTCTTTTCTTTTTAAATATATAATTTTTGAACAAAAAAAAAGATGATGCAATTTTAATCATCTAATGAAAGAACTTGGAGCAGCCGCACCCCCCGGATTGTCCAAGACCCCAGACCTGTGACTGATTCGGTATTCCACCAAATCGAGGGATTGTATCTTCAGCATCTTCTTCTTCCTCTTTACCACAAGATGAACATTTACGCTTTTGTGCGCACCAGTTGGGCAAGTCCATGAAATCCCAATTCACATACCCTTCGATGGTCCTCATGGCCACCATAATAATCATCAGCACCATCAACGCCATCAAGATTGGAAAGAAAAATGTTGTCGCCATTTCCTTTTCTTTATACAGAGCCTATATAAAGAAATAATAATTCTATAAAATTTTTCATAATGTGGATTGGAGGATTTCTTGTCGCCAGTGAGACAAGCCTTCTAGTCTTGCCGCTTGTTTATCGTCGGTCATGTATTGATAAGGAAGATGGAGATGAAAGACAAGGAGTCGGGGACACTCTTCTTGATCTTTCTTGGAAATTTCGTGGGGAGTGGCATTGAGAAAGAGGAGATGGAAATCTAGACTTGAATAATTTCTTTCTATATATCCACACAGTTCTTTCAAATAAGAATAGATTTCCTGCTTCTTTTCATTTCGGTAAAAAAGTGTAAAGACAACGGGTTGTTCGGCCAGTTCAATGTAATGAAAGAGTTTTCTCACACGAGCATCCAGTTCTAACGACTGTGCCTGGATCGTCACCAGGCGATCACGGAAATAATTGGTCACCATGTGGAATTCCGTCAAGTGTTCGTCGGCAATGGGAAGGACCAGATCCAATCCTGTCCATGTTTCATGATCTTTATTCAAAGAAATCCATGATTCATTCGTGTGATTCATGTGTTTCCATCTTTCCATCGCAATAGAATTCCGTTCTTCCAGAAGAGACCATCGCATCATGAATTCCATCGCTCCCTTTTCATGATAGAATCGTAGATTATTCATCTCATGTTGCAGAAAAGATTTTGGAATCTCCTCGACCCGTGTTTTATCCATCAAGATGGATCGGAGAGGTTCCGAAAACCAGCCGTTCCACTTGTAATAATCATTGCAGATGCGCATGCGAAAGTAGCG
>Ga0214919_10010592_pt1 | contig 11650 bp, 8 predicted proteins | sample LL1503_MetaG_FD_177994 | JGI IMG/M metagenome (GOLD analysis project Ga0214919, IMG submission 177994) | Freshwater microbial communities from Lake Lanier, Atlanta, Georgia, United States - LL-1503 | ecosystem: Environmental > Aquatic > Freshwater > Lake | place: USA: Georgia | collected 2015-03-15
AAACTGGTTATACAGGAGAAACTGGACCTACCGGTGAAACAGGTTATACAGGAGAAACTGGACCCACAGGAGAAACTGGACCTACAGGAGAAACTGGTTATACTGGGGAAACTGGTCCTACCGGTGAAACAGGACCTACCGGTGAAACAGGACCTACCGGTGAAACAGGTTATACAGGAGAAACAGGACCCACAGGAGAAACTGGACCTACCGGTGAAACAGGTCCTACCGGTGAAACTGGACCACAAGGACAAAATGCAGGTGTTTTTACAATGTCAGCAGCAATACCAACAAATGTGTTATTTAATCCAAATAAGAATGCAATTACTAAAATTGCAAATGATGACAATTCTGATTATATAATTTCACAAGAACAATTTCCATTTGCAAGTCTTAGTTTTCAAGCAAATTTTATTAGTTATAGTTTACAATCAATTAATTTAGTACGAGGAGTTAATCAATATTATGGTCTATTATTTCATAATTCAGCACAAGTTTATGTACAAGTTGATGGTAATGCAAGTCCATCAATAGGTGCATATATACCATCAGATGTATTTCGGATTGAAGTTACACCACAAAATGTATTTTGGTATAAAAATGATACATTAGTACATTCTTATAATAATCCACCAGTTTATGGTTCTTATTATGTTGAAATTAATCTTATAAAAGTTAATGATATAATTTCTAATATTGCATATGGTGGTACTTATATAAATAATAGTCCAACTGGTAGTATATTATTTCTTAATAGTACATCACAAGGACCTACTGGTCCTACTGGTTTTACTGGTCCTACTGGTTTTACTGGTCCTACTGGTCCTACTGGTCCTGCAGGAATTGCTACTAATACAGGTGCTACTGGTTTTACTGGTCCTACAGGTTTTACTGGTCCTACTGGTTTTACTGGTATTACGGGTTTTACTGGTCCTACTGGTTTTACTGGTCCTACTGGTTTTACTGGTCCTACTGGTTTTACTGGTCCTACTGGTGAAACTGGTCCAGTAGGGACATTTTCATATACTGGACCCACTGGTAGTATTTTATATTATGATGGCAATGGTGTTACAGGAACAACAAATTTCATATTTAATCCCAATTCTGGTACTACTGGTGAAGTTTATATTGCAGGTAAATTAACTGTGGATGGTGGAATTGACCCTTTATACCTACAATTAACACCCCAAGAAACAAATCCACTAGCTGGTGTCACTGGTACAATATGGTATAATTCATTAACTAATAATTTAAATTTAGATTATAAAAATATAGGAGCTATTGGTCCAACAGGGACAATCCAACTTAGTGATGGAAATGGTGGTTTTACTGGGACAACTGGATTTTATTATACGTCCAATTTTTCTGGAACATCTAATGCAAGTGTTGTATTATCAGCTGATTTTATACCAAGCCAAACAAATACTTATTCATTAGGTAAAACTGGTGCAACTTGGAAAAGTCTGGCAGTTGGTCCAGAAACCATTAATATTATTGGTGATTATGGTTCTTCTAATCTGGGTATAGATAACGCAGGTATTGCTTATTTTAATACAGGTCTTTCTGTAGAATTTCTAAATGTTGGACCAACAGGGACAGTACAAGGTGCTGTTGGTGGATGGAAAATTAGTCCAACTGGTATAGCAGGTACTCCAGAATATGATTTAATTGCACAGCAAAATGTAACTACTTCACCATATGGTCAAACTGGTCCTATCTATTCATTAATTAGAAATCCAACAGGTAAAACATTACGTGTTGATTCGGTATATGGTAATGATAATACTGCTAATGTAAGTCCATATTCATATCCATTTTTAACAATAGGTAATGCATTAGTGAATGCACAAAGTAGTGATTGTGTATATATTTATCCAGGTCAATATAATGAAACATTAACATTACCTTCAAATGTTGCAGTTCGTGGTATAAACTTACAATCTGTAATAATTCAAAAACTTAATGTATCGAGTAATACAACTGTTATTACTATGGGAACAAATTCACGTCTAGAAGATGTTACAGTATCAGTTTCAAGTTCGTCTAATGTTAATCTAACTGGAATTCAGTTTCCAGAAGCAACTACAATTAACGCAAAACTAAGAACACTTGTAATAAATACAACCAGTACCGCATCAGGTGCAAATAATATATATGGTATATATGCAGATGGAACATCATCAAATGCAGTTATTAGTTTTAATGCTTTACAAAGAAGTACTATTAATGTTACATCAGCAGGAACAGGTATATGTCGTGGTATCTATAATACAGGTAGTAATTATTTTTCAGTGAGAGATGCTACTATATTTTGCACAAAAAGTTCTGGTTCAGGAACAAATTTTATTGGCGTTGAAAATACAAATGCTTCTGGATACACATCAGTCAAAACATCAACTATAAGTGGAACTACATATGATATAAATAGAACAGCAGGAACAATATTATTAAACTCTACAGATTTACAAAATGGTTCAGCTAATGGTAATGGTTTTAGTGTAAATATAAATCCTGCACAAATATATTTCACATTAGCTTCAAAAATAGATTTTTCAGGTCAAGGTTCAGAAATAGCAACAACAACAGGCACTTATTATATAAAACCAGGAACTGAATGTGCCAATTTTGCAAGTGGTATCATAGGTATACCATTTGTTCAACGCACAATCATTTTTGAAGGTTTAATATCAAGTTCTATAGCTATTATAAATTCACAAGTAGTAACAGTATCTTTTTTAAAATCATCATCTTCTGGTGTTGCAGGAACATCTTTTGCTTCATTAGTATTAAATTCATCAACTCAATTTGCTAAATTTACAGGTATAAGTTCAACATTTAATACATTGACAGATTTTTTACAAATACAAGTTGTTGTATCTGGTGCCAATTTAACTGCAGGATGTGATATTATATGTACTGTTGCTGTCTACTAAGGCAGGATTTAGAAAATCCCGCACGCAAACTCTAGAGATGCTAAAGCCTCTCAGAATTAGAAAAATATCAGAATTAGTAAAAAATATTTGCAGTATATTTTATTTAAGTTTTTTCTAAAAACTTAGTTTAAAAATATAATTTTATATAAATATATACATAGTAATATAAAAATGGAAACCTTATTACAACAAGGAACTAATTATGAAATATATGTTAGAAATATTATTAAAGAAAAATATGCGAATTCATGGTTATGGAAAGATATACCTAGTGAAATATTACTAGAATTAGAATTTATAAAAGACATCAAAAATAAATGTGATGATATTGGATGTGATATATTATGTAAAAAAACATCTGGAGAATATGATTATATTCAATGTAAAAACTATTCTACATTAGGTGTTGATAATACTATTACTATTTGTGATTTATCTGGATTTTATAATTTTGTTGCTGAAAATACTATTAAAAACCCTATTGTATATTATTCTGGTGTATTATCATCACAAATACAATGTAGGAAGAAAAAAATACAATATATAAATTTACCTTATATAAAAATTGGTAATAAAGATATTAAACCAAGAGATTATCAAATAGAAGCCTATAATAAATTACAAACTGAAAATAGAAGTATATTAGAAATGCCTTGTGGGACAGGTAAAACACTTATTACATATTTAATATCATTAAATTATAAAAATATTATTTTATTAAGTCCTTTAATATCTACCACAGAACAACTAATTACACATTATAAAAATTATTATTATACATTTAAAGAATCTATTAATTATACTTTAGTAAATTCACAAAATACAAGGGATATTAATAAAATTGACCTTTCACAAAATAAAAATATAATAGGTTCTACTTTTGATTCTTGTGATATTATTAATAAATTATTAGAAAAATTAGAAGGTTCTACATTTATAATTATTGATGAATGTCATAATTTAAGTAATACTAATATAACAGATACTAATAATGAAATTAATAAATTATTATTAAGTAATTATAAAATACTATTTGTAAGTGCTACACCTAAAAATTATGGTCATGAAAATAATATTTTTGGAATAATAAAATATATATTAGATTGGAAATATGCTATTGAAAATAAATATATATGTGATTATAACTTTTATTATTCTAATAATGACAAAATTATAGAACATATAAGTAATATTAAATTTGATACTTCTATAATTAAAAAAACAATATTAATAAATAAGGCTTTTTTTTTATTAGAAACTATAAAAACAATAAATATTAAAAAATGTATAGTTTATTTAAAAACAATTAAAGAAGCTGATATATTTGAAAATATATTAAAAACAATTAATATTTATTTTGAATTCATATTAGGAATTTATAATATTAATTATAATACATCAAGAACTAAGCGTAATTTATCATTAACTAAATTTAGAAATAATAAAACTAAAATAAGTATTATGTTAAACGTACATATATTAGATGAAGGTATAGATATACCAGAGTGTGATTCAGTATATTTAACACATCCAAATTATAATCCTGTAAATATCATTCAAAGAATAAGTAGAGCAAATAGATTATCTACTGATAAAACTAAAGCACATATATTATTATGGACTAAAAATAAAACAAATTTAGATAATATTATTAAACAAATAAAAGAGTATATACCTGTTAATTTTAGTAATATTAATAATAAATATATAAATTCGATTGATGATAATATTGTGAATGATAATACAAATTCTGTAAATAATAATGTCAATAATATAAATTCTGTAAATAATATTATAATTACTTTTTTGATGGAAAAATATAAAAATATAATAATTTTAATTGATAAAGATAATATTTTATGGGTTGTATTTAGACAAATTATAGATATTTTAGATTATAAAAATATAAAAAAAGAAATTAAAAGAATTGATATTGATAAGAAAGAAATTATAACTTTAAAACAATTATTAAATAGAATAAATACAGATAATAAAATAGAGTATACTAATAAACTACAACCTACTCTTAAAATGATTAGCATTGTAGGTTTATTTATGTTATTAGATAAATCTAAAAAAACTAATGCAGAAAAGTTAAAAACAGCAATATTTACAAAAATATTAGAAAAGAAATGAAATATAGTAATAAAAAATATTAAAATTATAAAAAACTAATACAGTATAACTTAATATAATTTTATAATATTTTAGGTCCCATTAAATTAATTTTTTTTTATTTTAAATTAATATTTTCTATTATAAAATTTGTCTTTAATTTTATTTCTATCATAAAATATTATATACTTAAAAAATATAAAAACTACAATAACTCAAAAGGGGCTCATTTATGAGCCCCTTTTAAATACTATACATATATATATACATATATATACATATATATATACATATATATACATATATATATACATATATATATATATATATATATATATATATAAAATAGTATAAATGTAAATATCTCTTTAATTTTATACTCTTTCTAAAATTTAAAATATTGTATTATAATAATAAATAATATAAACAATAATAAATGAGTAAAGTAGTAAAATTTATAATTCAAACATTTGATAATTTAATTAAATTAAATAATGTTGAAATATCTATATTTTATGATAAAAATAAGAAAATATGGTTTGCTTTACGTGATGTATTTAATTCATTAGATTATAAAAATATTAAGGCTGAAATGAAAAGATTAGATATAGAAAATAAACACATTACCAATTATATAAATTTACATAGTAATTTAATAAATAATAATCTTAAAAAAACAAGAAAACATTTACATCCTCAATTGAAATTAATAGATGAAGCAGGACTTTATATTGTATTAAATAATTCAACTAAACCATTAGCAAAAAAATTTAGAGATGAATTATTTTCTAATATATTACCTAAATTAAGAGAAAATGGAGAATTTACATTTAATTCTAATGACAAAATTAAACTTAAAAAACTTACTAAAAAGTTAGAATTAATTCAAAAAGAACAATTAATGAAAAGATTAACAAGTAAAAAATATACAGACTATAAAAATACATCTGGAAAAGGATTTATATATGTATTGAAAGTAAAAACTCTAAAAGATGGTAATGAAGAAATATGTTATAAAATAGGATATACAACAAATCTAAATAAAAGATTAGAAACTTATAAAACAGGTCACCCAGATATAGAATTAGTATATCAAGAAAATGTTAATGTTAGTAAAAAACAATTAGAAAAATGTGTATTAAATCTAACTATTATGAACAGACTTAGTTCAAAAAATGAAATTATATGTAATAGTAGTCTAGATAAAATTAAAAGTGAAATAAAAGATTGTAAAAAAATAATTTTAAAATATGGTAATAATCAAATAAATAATACAAAAAAAATATAAAATATAAAACATTCAAATCACAATCAATTTTTACCAATCTGATTCAAATTTAAGAATGCAAAAAATTTTTTCATGCAATCGCTTAATGATATTTGTCCTATTATCTTATATCCTAATAACTTAATTACATTATCAAATGGTAAACTTGCATTTTGATTAAAGAAATATATCCATATTGCTAGACCTATTTCTAAATTTTGCTTGTCATAAGTTGATATTATACAAGATTCATTTTTGCTATATGCATTATTAATAATTTCATTTAGTTTTTTTAATAATGCTAATAATTTGGAAAATTCATCTTTTTCCATTTGTACTTTTATTTCATTTATGTAGCTAGATGATTTTTGCCAAAATGTTAATTTATCATCTAACTCTAGAATAGATTTTATATTATTAGTTTCAGAAAATTTTCGTAATTCTATTTTATATTCACCCGTATTTTGCGGATTTATAGGATTATTATATAACCAATATACATTTGGCAATATATTTATTATTACTGGCATTCTGGAACAAGATAATAATTTATGTTTTATTTTTTATTATTTATTATTATTCTATACAAAAATAAAAAAAACTAAATAATCACGAAATAAATAAAAATATGTATCTAGACTTAAAAGTTATATATATATATATATATAGCTTTTTGTGTAAGTTAGAACTATGATTTAACATATAGCTATCATACATTTAACATACATCTAACCTATTTCTAAATCTGGTTGGCTTTAGCCAACCTAGCCTTTGGTGAAGTTTTAGCAAAACTTCAAAACTTCAAAACTTCACATTATGCAACAATCCATTGGTGGAGGACCCGGTGCAGAACCCCAATTTATATCAGCTTTCATATATCTACTTAGAGAAAATTGACTATAATCTATATCTTCTAATCTTTTTACTTCAAATTTTTCTTTTTGGGTATTTTTATTTCCACCTTCTTGTAAATTATTTGATTTTACTATATTATTTTTATTTTTTTTTATTGCAAAATTATGTTTTTTTGTATGTTTATCTGATTTAGAAATACTATTTTTTCTATTTAATTTACGTTTATGTTTTTTTCCCTTTTGTGTTTTTTTTAATTTAATTTCTTTAATCATTTATATGTTTTATATGTTTGATATGTTTTATATGTTTTATGTATTTACTATTTATGATACTATATTTACTATATAGTAATATAATTTATTATTTTAGTAATATAAAACTATATTTATATTTATTATCTATAAAAATTGAAAATATTTATATAAATAATATAATAAAATTATTTATAATAAATTATAATAAATTATATTAATATGAGTACAAATAATGAGTTAATTACGGTAAATGATGTTAATAATGTAAATGATGTTAATAATGTAAATGATGTAAATGATGTAAATGATATTCTACTACAAATTAGTATTAGTAAAAAAAATAAATTGAAATTAGAAAAACAAGAATTAAATAATGTTGATGTTATTGATATTACTTGTAATGATTGTAAATCTAGAAACTTAGAAGAAAAAGATGGATTTTATATATGTCAAAAATGTGGTCTATATAATGATTGTATTATAGATTCAGGTCAAGAATGGCGATTTTATGGTGCAGATGATAATAAAGGTAATAATCAATCTAGATGCGATTTGCCTACAAGCGAATTATTACCTAAAACAACTATTGGTGCTCTTGTAGGATTTAGCACTCGTGAAAATAAAACATCTAAACGTATTAGAAATATGAATAATTGGAATGCAATACCTTATAGAGAATCTAGTTTACTCGAATCATTTAATAATATTACTATAATGTCTCAAAATTCTGGAATTAATCAATGTATTATTGAAGAAGCTAAATATATGTATAAAAAAGTAACTGATATTAAATCATCTAGACGAACAAAAAAAGAAGCAATGAAAGCTGGTTGTATAATGTTAGCTTGTAAATTAAAAGGTGTTCCTAGAAATTGTAATGAAATTGCACAAATATTTAAATTGAAAAATAATAAAACGTTTAGAAAAAGTATTAAAACATTTGAAGAAATATGGAATAATATTCAGCTTTCTGAAAATAATATTACTGATAAAATTAAATTAAATATTGCATTAGATAAAACTAATAAAACTAATAATTTAGTTGAAAATGAGTCTAGTGGTGAATCTAGCGATGAATCGCAAAATGACTCAGATGATGAATCTGATGAAGAATTAGATAGAAATGAAGTAGATGTAAATGAATCAGAGAAAAATAAAGTATATGTAAATGAATCAGAGAGAAATAAAGTAAATGCAAATGATAGTTCAACCTCAGATTCAAGTGATTGTGATGAAATTGAATTTCATAGAAAACAATCATATAGTAAGAACATTGATACACATAGTAAAAAGATTGATACAAAAAATATTGTAAATTCTAACAAAATTTTAATTTCATTACCAAATATTGTAAATAAAGATAATGCTACAAATAAAAATAATACTACAAATAAAGATAATGCTACACCTAAACAATCTAAAAATTTAGAAGAATGTATTACTAAATTGCATAGATATTCTTGTGTTTTAGGTTTTGATGATAAAATATTTCAGGCGTGTCGACTTATATTAATACATATAGAAAATGAAAAATATTTAGATAAACATACACCTCAATCAAGAACATCAGCTGTTATTTATTATATAATTGATAGATTAGGTATTAATATTAATAAATATCAAATATTGCAAACTTGTGAAGTTTCAGATGTTACTATTATCAAATGTTTTCATAAATTAATGAAATTTAAAACAGAATTATTAAAAATAAATATTGAATTCTAATAAATAATTATTTTAGTGTTTTTGTAGTTTTAGTGTTTTTGTGTTTTTGTGTTTTTGTGTTTTTGTAGTTTTTGTATTTTTGTAGTTTTTGTTATTTTATAGTTTTTTTGTTTTTATTTTTTCCTCGTTTTTTTTTATATTTATAATTCTATTTATTATTTAATAAAATAAAAATATATTTATTTATAAATGTTTAATATGCAAGAATTAAGCTCTAATTTATTGCTAGTAGGATTTGTACTAATAAGTATATGTTGTTTATATTTACTATATTCTAATTTTACTAAAGTACGTGAAATAAATGAACTTAAATATAAGGTTGAAGATTTAAAAAATATTTTTTTTAATCAACAAAAACATAATGATGATACATATACTAAAATAATTAATATGATAAAACAAGACTATTTACAAGACAATAATACTCAGATAGATAATACTCAGATAGATAATACTCAACTTAATAGTAATAAATTGACAAAAATTATTAATATTAAGAATTCATTATCAAATAATATACTTAATACATATGAAGATGCAAATAATGATGCAAATAATAAAAAATCAATTAATCTTGATCTAAATGATTTGGATAGTTTAGATGAATTAGATGAAATGGATGAATTAGATGAAATGGATGAATTAGATGAAATGGATTTTTTAACAGAACTAGATAAAAATAAAGATGAGCTAGGTATTGATAATTTAGAAAATAATGATATAAATGATAATGTTTATGATATTACACATTCTATTAAAGATACAAATAATGATATATTTGACGATAATAATTCAATTACAACTGACCCTATTATTGATGATATTGATGATTTAAATAATCTTGAAGATTTAAATAATCTTGAAAATATTGATAATTTGGATAAGTTAGATGATTTAGATAATATGGATAATTTGGATGATTTAGATAATATGGATAATTTGGATAATATGGATGATTTAGATAATATGGATAATTTGGATGATTTAGATGATTTAGACAATTTAGATGATTTAGATGATATTGAATTGGATACTAAATGTATTAATATTAATAATTCTTCATCCTTGGAAGATACAATTATTAATACTGATAACTCTGGTACAAATACAAATACTGATATTAAATCTGTATTATTTAATGATAATGAAACAAAAAATAATGAATTATCAAATGAAACTATAGAATTAGATAAATTATTATCAGGTGATATTAAAAAAATTGAAATAAATGAAAATAGTAGTAATTATAAACTCGAAGACTTGCAAAATATGTCCCTAAAACAATTAAGAGATTTGGCAAAAACAAGTAAAATTAAATCATCAGGACATAAAACTAAACTAGAATTAATTGAATTACTAAGGCAACTCTAAGACTATATAATTAACATAATTATCTTGTTCGTCTGCAGTTTTTAATAATGATTGTGTAAATTCATATATTTCATTTTTATTTTTAATATAAGTTTTAATAGTTTCTTTTATATTTTTATCTTTAATTATTTCATCATATTTTTTACTTGTAAGAGTTTGTATTATATTATTAAATTCTATTAAACTAGAGGAATTATATTTATTCATAGTATCAATAAAACTATTATCAATTGAATATATATTACCATTTAATATTTTACTTTCATAATCATTATTTTCTTTATAAATTGAAATATCTTTTTGTAATATTAAATTTGATTTATTTAATTTATTTATTTTATTAATTTTTTTATGATAAAATGTATAAATATAATATGTTTCTAAATCTTCTATAAATTTAGTCCTTTCTTTTTCAAATGTTTTTTTATCTTCTGGAGTAATATTTAATTTAGCTACTAATTTTTCGTATTTATATAATAAGTCTGCTCTAGAATTAGAAATTTGTCTTTTTAATTTTAAAAGATTATTATCTTCATCATAATAATAATATTTTGGCTTATTAATTTCTAATACTATTTTATTAGTTTTATCTGTTTTTTTTACTATAATTTTATCAAAATTTTCTATAACATAATTATTATTAGAATATTTTTGATATAATTGTTTTATTTTTTTTTTATAATTTTGCAATGCAATACTATTATAATTATTAATATAAATATCAACTTGTTTTAATATTTTATCAATATTAACTAATTTTGCATCATCTTCTAATAAAAAATCTATATCATAAACTGTTCCTCCTTGTAATAAATCATCTTCCTGTTTTCTAATAGTATCAATATTATCAATATTATCAATAACTTCTGTATCTGTTACTGTAGAAATTTCTGTATCTATTACTGTGTTGTTTTCAGTTTCTGTATCTAATTGATTATCACTTATTTCTATTTTATCTTGTCCGATAACTTCTTGATCTACATTAACTTTTTCTGTATCAATATATGTTGATTCTGAAAAACTATCATCATCTTCAAATTTATTTGTAAAATTAGTTATTGATAAAATATTTTTTTTATTTTCTTCAACAATATTAGTTTTTACCATTTATTTATTATCTATAGTAAAAA
>Ga0214919_10010593_pt1 | contig 11650 bp, 14 predicted proteins | sample LL1503_MetaG_FD_177994 | JGI IMG/M metagenome (GOLD analysis project Ga0214919, IMG submission 177994) | Freshwater microbial communities from Lake Lanier, Atlanta, Georgia, United States - LL-1503 | ecosystem: Environmental > Aquatic > Freshwater > Lake | place: USA: Georgia | collected...
ATGTCTAAAATTATTAAATCTGTAAATTGTCTTCAAAAGAAATATAATACTTCAAATTCAAATATTATGGAAATTGGAATAGATGAGGCAGGACGAGGACCTATGTTTGGAAGAGTTTATAGTGCTGCTGTTATTTTGCCTAATAATGAACAATTTAAATATGAATTATTAAAAGATAGCAAAAAATTTACTTCCGAAAAAAAGATAAATGAAGTTGCTGAATATATTAAAACCAATGCGTTAGCTTGGAGTGTGTCATATGAAGATGAAAAAACAATTGATGCTATAAATATTAGACAAGCTACTTTATGTGCTATGCATAAAGCAATAAGCGAAATAATAAAGCAAAATAATATTAGCGCTGATTTGAATAGCAATGAATGTTATTATTTATTAATAGATGGTAATGATTTTAAATCATATACTTATTATTGTAATTCAACACATATTATTAAACAAATTAATCATATTTTAATTGAAGGCGGGGACAATAAATTTTGCTCAATTGCAGCAGCATCTATATTGGCTAAAGTAGAGCGAGACAAATATATTAGAGAACTATGTGCTAACTTTCCTAAACTAAATATTTATTATGGATTATTAACAAATAAAGGTTATGGAACATCTAAACATATGGATGGAATAAAAAAATATGGAATTAGTAAATGGCATCGCACAACTTATGGTTGTTGTAAAGAAGCACCTATTAATGCTGATGAATTTTATAAAGATTAAAAGATTACTCGAAGACGCCGTGCCCAGTTAGTTTTATACTCCTTGTCTTTAGATTTTGATTTCTTATTATGAATTAATAAGAGGCGCATTTTTTCTTGTTTATTTTTAATAATTTCAATTGTTTTTTTCATTTCGCTTAGTTCATGTGATAACTTTTGCTTCTTTGCTTTTTGCTTACTCTTAAAACTAGAATAGTGTTTCTTATATGTTTCATAATTGTAATCGTCATCCGACGATTCTTCTTGTGTATCTACATAATCTGGGTCATATGGGTCATCTTCTTCGGAACTTGAAGAATAATAATGTTCTTCAGTAGAAGTGTCATATTTATAATCATTAATTACTGTATTAGTAGGACTAGTATCACAATCACAATGAGACGTATTACAATCACTTACTAATGGAGTAGCGTGCTCTTTAAATGGACTAAATTGAACTTCCCAATATAATGGGTCATCATAAACCATTGCGCATTTGTTATTTGTAATAGCATTGTAAAAATTCTGCGAACCTTGATTATTATAATAATAATCAACTTCAATTAAAGCATAACAATAAGTATATTTATCTTCAACATAATATTCCGGTTCAAGGTGCTTAAAAACTTGGACGTTCTTAAGTTTGGCAATATTGAAATCTTCAAAATACTTAATAATAGTAGGAATATCTTCATACACAACATAATCCGGAATGTAGAGCATTTTCTTTGAAAACATAGTAGTCATAGTATAATAATTTAATTGTTAAATATTTAAATTTTGAAATCAATTTTTTTTTTATATTTTATTGCTTTAAAAAAATTGATTTCTTTTTTATATTTAAAAAAAGAAATCTTATAAGAAAAAATAACAATGACCTGTGTAATTACTAATTATTTGTTAAGCGAAATTTTTAATAGTCAAAATATTGAGAAGTTTTATAAAACATTAACTAGTGCACATTATTATTGCGAAGATGATTTTAAATTAAAGACTAATTATGCGATTTTATTGTTTGTTGATACATTATTTTTAGACAAAGTTGGTGGTTATAAAGGGTTAATTGTACCACATGCTCAACAATGCGAACTGTATGAATATATAGCTGACAATCGCTTGAAAATTTTTCATTATGTAACTTTTAAAGCATCTGCACATAATGATTTAACTGGACTACAATTGCTTATTGATGAGTTTAAAAAAGATAACTGGATTGTGCTATTTGGTCATTATTTATATGATAAAACATTGGATTTACTAAGTAGCAAAGAGGATTGTTTTGACATAAAAAACAAAATATATGCTATTATTTGTAGTCTTAAAGAAGCACGAGTAATAAAAGTAGCCGAAAAGGCAGAAGAAACAGAACCACTATGTAGCACATGTGAAAATGATTGCGCAATTTGTTTAGACCCAATACACATTAATACTATTTTTACAACTTTATGTAATCATAGCTTTCATATAAAATGCATATATCCAATGTTTGATGAAGCTGTTAAAATGAATGTAAAACAACCAAAAATTAGTTGTCCATTATGTCGTGCCGATGTTATTATAAAGTCAAAAATAACATTTAAGGAAATAGTGCATTATTAAAAAGTTGGCAAAACAATAAACATTTTTTTATAAAAAAAAATTTTTTTATGACACACATAATACCTTAGTATGACTGTGAAACAAGACATAGAACAACTACAACTCCGTTTCGTATTGGAAATCGTCACACAATGGCTCTAAATCTACATTATTAACGCACTTAGAAATATGAGGCAAGTTATAATGTGTCTCGCCTGTATCATTGCTAATCCACGAGAAAGTATGACCATAGTCACAACTCAGAATGCGGTCTTTAAAATTTTGTGCCCAGCACATTGCGTAGTATGTAAATATAGTTTCTGTTTCCCAGTCCATAGTAGACAAAACATTTGACACGTGTTTCAGAGCATCACACAAGTCGCTTTCATTGAGACGTTCTGCGTCTTCTAGAGCATTTTTTCGCCCCATTAAAAAGTCAATCATGAGTCTAACCATTTCATCGGCAACGACTTCCTCCAAACAAGCCTCAAACTTTGACACTCCATGCTCAACATACCATGTATCGGTTCTTATCCAACAATTCATTATGGCCTCCAATTCCCTGGGAAGTTTCTGTACATCAAACTTGTTTTGAATAGTGGCTACTACTTTATCGAGTTTCATATTTATCATAACCCTGAACAAGACATCATCGATAATAAGAGCGCCAAACAATCCCCGAATCTCGGCAATATTGTTACTATTCATAGCGCTTTATATATTGATGAGACTAGTAAGCAATAAAATAAAAAAACAATTCAATTTTAATAAAGTATAATAATATTTTTAAATGAAAAAAATAAAAAAATAAAAAATTATTTTATAAGACAATACACACTATACGTTAGTCTTTAATTAACATCCGCACGACACAACAAGCATGGAATACAAGTCTTGTGGTAATTTTCCTCTTGCTCAAAATATGTGCGCACATGTGGTTTTAACGCAACTATGATCATTCACGTCATCCTCCAAACAAATTGAGCAATCTCAACCTGTTTCATGTTGAAAGTCGGCAGACAACGGCTCTAGTTCGACGTTATTGAGATGCATAGGAACATGAAGTACGGTAAACTGCGTTGTCCTTGTTTCATTACAAAACCATGAGAAATTATGATCGTAGTCACATTGCAAAACGTGGTCTCCGTAATGTTGAGCCCACAAAATTGCGTAGTTTGTCAAGCGACTATCGGTCTCCCAATCCATGAGTTCCATCCTACGTGATACCCGTTCCACAGCATCATAGAAGTGACCTTCATTGAGAACTCCGTCTTTTAACTCTGCCCTCTTTGCCTTCAAAAAGGTAGTCATGAACACTGTAATTTCATCGGCAACAGCAGCCTCCAAACAACACTCAAACTTTGCCATATAATCATCATTGTACTCAATGTACCAGGAGTGAGTCCTTATCCAGCAATTCATGATGGCCTCCAATTCCCTGGGAACTTTTCGTACATCAAATTTGTGTTGAATAGTCTCTACTGCTTCATCGCCTACCATGTTGATTCTTATTCGCAAGTGAATGTCATCAACAGCAAGATCGCCAAACAAGCTCCGTATTTCGGCAAACATAGTGCTCTTTGCTCTTTTAGTTGCTGCGTTTTGCCGAGACTATTAAGTAATAATATAAAAAAATAATTCAATTTTAAAAAAGTATAGCAATATTTTTATAACACAATACAATACAATACAATATACTATACGTTATACTCTAATAAATAGGAACACGACACAAAGGACACGGAACACACGTCTTGTTATGATTTTCCTTTTGTTGTAAATATATACGTTTACAATCATCCAAACATGCCATATGAAATATATGCTTACAAGCAGTTCTAACACAATGAGAAGTAAACAAATTAACATGATTAACTGAATCAACTTCCAAGCAAATAGAGCATTCCCATATTGGGTCATGTTTGAAGTCGCAAGCTAATACTTCTAATGGGATTACATTCTTGTGATGCGTAGCAAGATGAGGCAAGTGATAATGTGTTGACATAGTTCGTTTGCTAAACCACGAAAAAGGACGTTCAAAGTCTCTATCTATTAGGCTCTCTCCGTTATTTTGTTGATAGCGTTCTGCTTCGATAGACAACTTGACGTTTATATCCCAAAAATAGTTACTAGTAAATTCTGACATAGACACACGAAGAACTTCTAAAGCCAAGTCGTCTTTATTGACAGAACTTCCAAGTCCATACTCATACTCTTTATCGCGTATTTTTAAAAGATCAATTACATGACGTCTCATTTCCCTAGATACTACATTCCGAAGACAATGCTCGAACTTTGACATTCTAGTTTTATGATCAATATACCACGAATGCGTTCTTATCCAACTATTCATAATAGCCTTCAAATGCCTAGAAAGATTGTGCGTAATAATGTTGTTTTGAATAGTATTTACTAGTACATTGATTGCATCATTTATCATGGGCGCATTAGTCTCAGCATCATACAAAGCATTAATACGGGCATCCATAGTTTCTTGTTTTGCTTTGTATTACTAGTGGAGGCTAATAATTAACTAAATAAAAAATCATTTCAATTTTAATAAACTATAATAATACTTTTTTAATAAAAAAATATACAGCACACACACATACAACACATGCTATTCCTTAATTATTAACATGGCACAAGAGTGTTGTCAACAGCAACACAAACCCATCCTACTTCATCCTTACAAACCCATCCTGCTTCATCCTCTTCATGGGAGAAGCGATTTGGTTTAGGAAGATGAGGCAAATGATGACACACCTCCTCATTTATGCTGTCGTAGTACTGGAAATATCCACCATCGCTACCCTCTATGAGGGTGAGCTCATCGTGTTGTAAAACCCACTGACGAGCCTCGGTCTCCAGTTCAGCACCCATAGTTGCCCATAAGTTCTTATGATAATAGTACAAACAATTTGATGCGGTACTCAGAGCATAATACAAATCCTTTTTTTCGGGCATCTTGCCTTCATCCTCATTCATCCACTCGAACAAAAGCTCAGACACCCGAGTCTTCAGCTCCTGAGACACAATTATCCACAAACACTTTTCAAACTTTGAATCTCCGTCATCATCATACCACCGCCCAGTTCTTGCCCACATATTCATTATTTCAAGCAAACCTTTGGGAAGATGTGCAACAATCATGTAGCGCTGAATACCCTTCATAACAAAAGCAATAGCGCCTTTCACCTCTTCGGTGTGCTCTTCGTCATTCATCAAGTCCAAGATTGCTTTAGCAATAAGAGGATCCATAGTTGCTTTATATAGTTTGTGAAGGCTAGCACTCAACTAAATAAAAAAAGCAATTCAATTTTTTTTAACTATAACAATATTTTAATTATTTTTATTTTTATTTTTTACAATCTATACTATTCATTTCAATGTCTAGCATAATAACTTCCTTGTGTAACAATGATTTTTTATTTATGAATTTTTTTTCATCGAGTAGCATTTTAATTGTAAAAATTACAATTACTTGTTCTACTAGTACAGAAAATAACGCAATATCTATTTGTGTTACACTAATTAATATTGTAAAAATATACCTAATATTATTTATTAAAAACATAGAATTTGCATAAAAATATAGTTGTGCTTTACTAAACTCAGTTATTTCTTTTTTATCCGGATTATAAACATTCATATATAACACAGGGTCTCCAAATTCTTGAATAATAACTCTTATTATATCATTTACAAAAATTAATGTTAATAAACTACAATATTTTTGTGTAGTATTAATTTGAACGCTTATAAATATAAAATCATCACTTGGTCCAAAGCGAAAATATTTTGAATCACTTGCGAAATTTGTTATATAAAATCCAATAAATAAGACCAAACAAGTATTTAAAAAAAGACATAGCCTAACTTTATTTAATTGATTCATTGTACATTGTATAATAATATTAGTAATTAAATTTTAAATGATTATAATTTGTTATAAATATGTAGTCTTTGTTATTTTTTTGAGAGATTAATTTATTTATTAAACAAGTCATATGAAATAGAAGGTGGAATGCGACGAACCATTGCGCGCATTCTTGTCCTACAATGACAACTACACCTATTCAGGTCCAGTAGGCGACGCCAATTGTTGTTATAGCACCAAGCAATATAGTCTGTACTTGAAAGAGTGTTTAGAGCAATTTCTTGCTCTTTTGACATAGTTCTAGCATCTAACTCTGGGTCATGTGTATAAGACAACGGTTTATCTTTTTGATGTCTTGGACAGCAATCACAACGCGCTAAAGCAGCAAATAGTTTTTCTTTTGTTTCAGTACTTTGCTCATCCATATAGACAGGTCCTCTACAATAAGGGCAAGTAATTAGCCCACATAATAAACCTTTATTACACGCACTAGTCCATTGCTGTAAGCATTTTTTATGAAATATGTGACCGCATGCTGTAATAAGTCTTCGCTTAATTTTTCCTGAAATACATCCATCTACTTCAATGTTTCCATCATTGTCTTCTAAACATATATTACAAGTCACTACATCATCAGGCATAAAGCCACAAAAAGGAGGTAATAATGTTGTCAACTTGGGCAAAGGTTTGAGTTCGGTCTTAGTGTTCATTGTCTTGTCTTGTCTTGTTTTGTCTTGTCTTATGTTGTGTAGTCTTTGATTATTATTTTAAAAATAATAATCAATTTTTTTATAACTTTAACAAAATAATATATTATTTTAAATTTAAAATATATTATTGACTTATTATATAAGTATTATGTCTTCTATATTTACAAAACATAAAATTACAAAATCACGTAAATCACGTAAATCACGAAAATTACCTAAATCCGGCAAATCACCTAAATCCGGCAAATCACGCGAATCCTCTAGAATATATAAATCATCGTCTGAATTATCTTATGAATTATCGTCTAATATTGATAAATTTTTATATCCATTTTGGTATAATAAAATACCCTTTCCAGAAGTTCCAACATCACACTTATATCAATTATATCATGATACAGCTTGGAATGAACACTTAGAATTAGCATTCAAAATGTATGGAAAGAAATCTTCATTACCAAAAGGGAGCATATTATTTCATGGAGCAAATGTAATAGATCCGGTTAAGAATACTACACCCATCGAACCATATTTTTTTTTTGGACTAGATGCGTTCATTTCAATATGGTATGTATCAGAACAGGCATTTTTGGACTATAAAAAAGATAGAATGGACTATAAAAAAGATAGAACTATAACTATGGGTGACGATTATTATAATAATTATAATGGTTATTTAAATATATATCAAACATTAGAAGCTATTCCATATAAATACTTTCGGCGAATCGAACTGAGTTATCATCCAGATAATAATAAGGAATGTGAAAATATGGCGTGTATGCATCCGCAGTTAGGATACCATTTTATTGAATTTCAGAACTTCATGCCTACTGAATTGTCTATAGAATTTACTATACCAACAAAAAATATTACTAAAATGTTAGAATTAATAGGGGTATATAAGGTTGATGTTTTAAAATTGTATGAAAATACATATAAAAATTTTGATGAATTCAAAGCACTTGACGCAGTAATGTTTGAAACAAATTTAGCAAAATAATTTAACTTAATGATTTAATAGCGATGATTATGTTTTGTCTTGCAACGCGAATACATTTTTTTATGAGTGAAAAAGTTTGTTATTTTTACAATATTTAGTATTGCTAAAAATATCCACCCCGTAAGCGTAATACAAGATGGAGGGTGCTTTCTTTTTGAATATTATAATCGCTTAATGTTCGTCCATCTTCAAGTTGTTTTCCAGCATAAATCAGGCGCTGTTGGTCTGGAGGAATACCTTCTTTATCTTGAATTTTAGCTTTAATGTTATCAACAGAATCAGATGGTTCTACTTCTAATGTAATAGTTTTTCCAGTAAGTGTTTTTACGAAGATTTGCATTGTTATACTATATAGCATTATAATGTTGTTTTTATATTTATTTACTAAATATATTAGTATATATTTAGTAAATAATAATTTAATTAAATTATTATATTTTGCTATAATATATATGAATCCACCTGAAATATTAGAAAATTTTCAAACTACAACTACTAAATTAGTTTCCAATCTTCAAACCATAAAGAGTACGGATATTATTATTGAAACATTTTTAACTCAGATGAATAATCCTAATATTAGTTTAGGTAATACATGGATACAAGATAAAGAGAGATTAAATGAAATATTATCTGATAATAAAAACTATAAAGGTTTTACACAACAAGATATTACATTTCTTAGATCAAAACTAAATGCAATTATTAGTTTAATAGACGATGAATTACCACCTCCTGCGCCGGTACTACAAACACGGCGCTCTTTTACTGTTGGTCGAGGAAGTCGCACTCCAGGAGTAGGAATAGGAGAAGGAGAACTAGGAAAAAAACTAGGACTAGCACCGGGAGTATCAGAATTACATTTTGGAACAAGAGAAGGAGGAAAAATACGCTATAAAAAACGACGCTCAAAACGTCGTAAATCTAAACGCAATAGAAAATCACTTAGACGTAAATATTAAAAAACATACAATAACACTAATTTTTATTTATACAAGTTTTAAAATAGCATAAAAACTAAAAATTGATGTTTTTAATATTAAACTAATAATTAAAAACATACTTTTATATTAAATAATGAAAGTATTAGTATTTGATACAGAAACAAGCGGATTACCTGAAAATGGCGCATCTATTTATGATTTATCAAAGTGGCCATATATTATTCAATTGAGTTATATTTTATATGATCTCTCTAATAATAGTTCGTTAATAAAAAATAATTATATTAAGATTGATGAGTCAGTTATTATTACACAAGAAAGTCATAACATTCATAATATTAGTAAAGAGAGTTTGAATGCTCAGGGTATAAATATTGTGCCCGCACTAAAAGAGTTTAATGAATGTTTGAAAAAGTGCGACATAGTTGTAGGGCATAATATTTCATTTGATAAACGCCTAATTTTTGTAGAATGTTTGAGACACAATATTAAGCAATATTTTACGCAATTTGTTGCTAATGAAAAAATACAAAAACCAGAGTTTTGTACGATGAAAAATACAGCACCATTTTGTAAGTTAGAGAGATTAAGTAAAACAAACCAAGTTTATAATAAAATGCCAAAATTAAGTGAATTGTATGCACTATTGTTTCCAAATGAACCTTTGCCTAGAGATTTACATAATTCTCTTATTGATGTAGCAATGACTTTGCGATGCTATGTAAAATATGTTTATAATAAGGATGTAATAGATAATAGCGATGCGAAAAATAATAGTATTATAAATATATTGTTATAATATATTGTTTTAATATATTATTTTAATATATTAATGAGCAAATCAAAAAAAATAACTTCCAAAAAATTGAAGATCACAAGAAAAAAGCAAAAAAACCTTTCTGAAAAAGATTTATTAAAATTGTTTAAACAACGCAAAGAAAAAACCGCAAAATTTAAATACAATGTAAGAAAAGACAGCACAATGAAAAAGTGTCATAACTTTTGTAAAAATGATTGGATGGTAGAACAATATAAAAATGTCCCAATAAAGTTAAAGTCTATTATGAATAAATCAAAAATAGTAGGCATACCTAAAAAAGAGTTACAAGAAATGGACTTTAGACTTTGTAAAAGAAACTTTTGTAATGAGGGTTGTCAGGAAGGGTTTGATTTTTTTGGTGTTAAAGAACAACAGGAAAATTTTCAGAAAAACTTTAGCCAAAAATTATACAATGGATTTGTGGATACTTATTCAGCAAAAGAAGTTGAAATGTTCAAAAAAAAAGGAGCACTATCAGGATGCGTTAAACCAAGTAATCACAATAATATTATAGTTAAAAATAAAATACCTGTTAACGGATATAACGTGTTTCATAAATAAATTTATATTATAAAGATTATTTTACTTTTTATAACATTATTATATTATAACATTATTATATTATAATATAATATAATAATATAATGGCGACTGCGTCGTCATCCTCAAATCCTGATTTATTAACAAAAGAAGAATTGGAAGCAATTGATTACAATCATTTAGTTACTATGGATAAGATTTATTCGTTTAAGATAAGTAAAAAAACTAAAAGCACAAGTATGAAAAAAGACGCAATAATTAAAAGATTATTAAAACACAAAGTTAAAAGAAGCAAATTTGGTTCAGAACTGGGTTCTTATTTAAAATACGAATTAGAACATCCAATAGCAAAGTCATTACCTTCTGGAACCTTTTTACCACCTTATTTAGTAGGAGAAATATATACTATGAAAGAAGAACTTGAAGACAGAGATTATGAAATTGACTTTCTTAAAAATATATTTGAGCCAACTGTGAGACCACAAAACTTTGGAGCATTTTTTAATTTTACTATTAATGGTTTTATTGTTCGACTACGTATGGAAGGCGACAATGCTAGATTTAATGAGCACGTCGAAAATTTATATAGTCCGAACTTTTTCATTAAAGATTATAAATATTTAGTGCAGCGTTTCGGGCTAAATGCCAAACGATTACAAACAAAGGGAGCATATAGGGACACAATCGGTCATAGGTCGGGATTATACGGACCCCAACCACCATTTACAACTACAATTCCTACTAGGGGAATTTTTGAGAGCTATGCCAACTTTAAACGCTTACATATTGAGAAATTTTTTTATGAAAATGTATTGGCTGCTTATTCTATGATTATAGTCATTGCTGATGTAATAACAATTATATTTAATTATTGGAATAGTCATTATGTTCCTAGCTATCCGCAAGCTAGTGCAAACACAACATTACAAACACGTTATTTGCAGAGTTCTGCACATAATAAACCAGTCAATGTATTAAAAGTTTATATTAGCACATTAAATAAACTATTGTTAAAATTGCGCGGTTACAAAATATTATTAAGTCCTAATGTAATAAATGGTATAAATAGAAGACTGAATACTTTAAATGAGTATTTAGTTGAACCCGACCCTAGCATAGTAGGCCAAGCAAACGCCAAATTTAGCGTTAGAGTTTTAGAAAATGGCCCAAAGTTTCCTACAAAGCAACATTCCTATAGACCACGAAAAAAATCAAAGGCTACAACACAAAAACGAGTAAGATCTCTTTAAACTTATTTTTATTATACTATTTTTATTATACTGTTATAATAATAATATGGCTGCTCCATCTTCTTCTAACCAACAATTTTTAACAAAAGAAGACTTAAAAAAATTTGATCGTCAAGACTTAATTAAACTAGATAATATATATTCATTTAGAAAAAGTAACAAAACTAGTAAGACAAATATGAAAACAGATGCTATAATAAATAGATTATTAA